>Ga0310121_10003538_pt1 | contig 14221 bp, 11 predicted proteins | sample CB27_Tmax_986_MG_FD_203504 | JGI IMG/M metagenome (GOLD analysis project Ga0310121, IMG submission 203504) | Marine microbial communities from Western Arctic Ocean, Canada - CB27_Tmax_986 | ecosystem: Environmental > Aquatic > Marine > Oceanic | place: Canada: Western Arctic Ocean | collected... | reverse complement strand
TTCCGTCGATGGCCTGCGAAGCTGGATCGACGACCAGCGGGGAGGTGACCGCGCATGAGGTCTCCCACGGAACGGATTCTACAAGCCCTTGAAGAACGTGATTGCAACCCAAGGCAGAACGGCAAGGAATGGACGGCATGTTGCCCCGCCCATACGGACCACAACCCAAGTCTATCGATATCCGAAGGCAGCGACGGTCGGGTTTTACTGTATTGTCACGCCGGCTGCCCGGTCGATGCGATCTGCGATGCGGTGGGGCTGCGGGTGGCGGACCTGATGCCCACGGCCGACACACTGCCATCGAAGCCGACAAAGGCGAACGGAAAGCCGGCGACAACCTACCAAACCGCAAACGCGGCGGTATCTGCTTTGGAACGCAAACACGGCAAACGGTCGGCCCTATGGATCTACCACAATGCCCAAGGCGATCCGGTGGGCGTGGTCGTGCGATGGGATAAGGCCGGCGGCAAAGACATACGCCCAGTGGCACGGCGCGGTGGTGGATGGACTATCGGCGGGATGCCCGAGCCGAGGCCGCTCTACGGACTGCCCGACTTGGTCGGCGCGGAACGGGTTTTCATCACCGAAGGCGAGAAGGCGGCGGACTCTGCCCGGGCGATAGGGCTGACCGCGACCACATCGCCCCACGGCGCGCAGAGCCCGGGCAAGACGAACTGGAAGCCCCTGGCTGGCCGGCAGTGTGTGATTCTTCCCGACAACGACGAACCGGGCAGCAAGTATGCCAACGCGGTAGCTGAGATCCTGGGGAATCTGGCGCCCGCTGCGACGGCAAAGGTGGTCGAACTGCCCGGTCTGTCCGAGCATGGCGACATCGTTGATTGGATTGCGGACAACGACGAGATGGAACCCGAGATCTTGCGGGGCCAGTTGGAGGCCATGGTTGAGGAAGCCGAGGTGGTTCAAACTGACCAAGAACACAGATCACCACCAAGGGACAACCATCAATCTCAAGCAACCCTGCTGGTCTTGCTCGCAGAAGGTGCCGGCGTCGAGTTGTTCCACACGCCCGGTGCTGACCCAGATGGATATGCGGTCGTCCCCATCGGTGGTCACCAAGAGACTTGGAGGATCGGAACAAAGGCGTTTCGGTATTGGTTGCAGCGACTGTTCTGGGACGCGCACCAGAGCGCTCCAAACTCTCAAGCCTTACAGGATGCCATCGGAGTCCTGCGCGGCAAGGCGCTGTTCGATGGTCCGGAAATACCGGTCTTCGTTCGTCTAGCTGAATTCGGCCGGGAGATGTGGCTAGACTTGGCGAACGACGAGTGGCAGGCGGTACGGATTAATTGTGATGGCTGGATGATTGAAAACACTCCCCTGGTTCGGTTCGTTCGTCCGCGTGGCATGCTGGCGTTACCGCTTCCAACAAAAGGCGGAACGGTCAGCGACTTGCGTTCGTTCCTTAACGTCAATGACGACGACGACTGGCTGCTGCTGTTGGCGTGGTTGATTGCGGCGTTGCGGCCGACCGGTCCATTCCCTGTATTGTGCATTCACGGTGAGCAAGGCAGCGCCAAATCTACGGCATGTCGGATACTACGGTCGTTGGTCGACCCGAACGAAGCGGCGCTTCGATGTGGCCCACGCAACGAACATGATCTGATGATTGCGGCCACCAACGGTTGGGTTGTTGCCCTAGAAAACCTTTCGAGTATTCCGAATTGGCTGTCGGATGCCCTCTGCCGACTTTCAACTGGTGGCGGATTCGGCACGCGGGAGCTGTACAGTGACGGCGAGGAGAAGCTGTTTAACGCACGTCGACCTGTGATGATCAACGGTATCGCGGAACTTGCCACGCGGTCCGACCTATTAGACCGAAGTATCATCATCAACTTGCAGGCAATCCGGGATGGCCAAAGGCGAACCGAAGCCGAGCTATTCACGGAATTTGACGGGGCAAGGCCCCGTATATTGGGGTCGTTGTTGGACGCAGTTTCAACGGCTATTTCTAACATCGACACCGTGGAGCTAAAGTCGCCCCGGATGGCCGATTTTGCGAGGTGGGTGTATGCGGCGGAAGGATCGATGGGATGCGAGGCCGACATGTTTTTGAAGGCATACACGGTCAATCGGCAAGCCGCAAACGAATCTGCAATTGAGTCAAGCATAATCGCCGAACCATTGATCTCACTATTAGCCACCAGTGACAACCACTGGGAGGGCACCTCCACTGAACTCAAAGATGTCCTCGAAAACCTGGTTGCGGACCACGTGGTCAAACAGAGAGCATGGCCGAAGCGTCCAAACGTCCTATCGAACGAACTGAACCGGATCGCGCCGAATTTGCGCCGGATGGGTGTTGACATCGAAATCGGCAAGAAGTCTGGAAGACGGTTTATCCGTATCGGCAGAACGGGGACGCAAAACATCGTCCATAGCGCCTCTATCGTCCACACCCACGAAAATGGCCGTCCTGATGCGTCCATAGACCGTCCCGGTGCGTCCAGCGAATCGACCAAAGATCCCGAAACAAACGCTGCGGTGGACGATGCGGACGATCAATTGCGGCACTGTTCTGATGGTGCATGCAACCACGACGCCCCCGAAACGCAACCCGACGACGACTGGGGTGAACTATGACCGCGGCGCAACTAATCGACGACCTGGCCCGGCTGGGAATCACGATTGAAGCCCACGGGGACCGGCTGCGGTTCGCGCCGATGTCGGTGGTGACATCGGTCCTGCTGCGGCGATTGAAGGCTCACAAGGCCGAGCTGTTGGCGCTGCTTCGATCAGACTGTGACAAGGTCACGGAAAGCGACACCGACCCCTAGGAGTCCCCCACCGCGATCCCGGCCAGCTCGGTCGAGCCATGCCCAACATGCGGTAGCCAGGAACTGTGGGAGCCGGCGGCCGAACCCGCGCCGGCTGAGAGCAACCCAACTATTGCGAAGCCGGTTTGCCGATGCGGTTCGACCACCTGGCGGGACGTGCCGATCCACGACGGGGAATCCATCCGGCGCGACTGCGGCCGGTGTGGGCGGTTCATCGACTTCCCCGTTTGGTATGGAAGGGATGCTGGACATAATGGCCAGCATCCGATATGATACCCGCATGGCGAAGAAACGTCCCAAGAAACTGACCGACCAATTGAGACAGGCAATCGACGATTGCGGGCTGACGCGTTACGAAATCGCCAAGCAAACGGGCATCGACGAAAGCGCCCTGGCGAAGTTCTTCAACGGGCATCGCGGGCTTTCGATGGAAGCCCTAAACGCCCTGGGCGAGTTTTTACAACTGACTATCAACCTGGGCCGAAAGCCCGAAAAGAAAGGGAAGTGAACTATGGCAAGCATCAGCACAGACAAGAAAAACGGTCGGAGAACAGTACAGTTTGTCGCAGCGGATAGAAAGCGCCGCAGCATCCGTTTGGGCAAAGTTTCTAAACGTCAAGCCGACGCCGTAAAACTTCACGTTGAACGACTGGTCGCGGCAAACATTACCGGACACGCCGTTGCTGATGAGACATCACGTTGGCTGGCGGCAATTGAAGAATCGCGGGACGTGCTGGTCGAGCGTTTGGCAAGGGTGGGGCTTATCGAGCTTCCTGCGCATCTGGGCGACAACAAGATTCCCGAAACATTGCAAGCGTTTCTGGACAGCTATTTCGCCACATTTGGAGAGTCGGTCAAGCAATCCACCGTGACGACGTGGAAACAAGCACGGCGACTGGCTCTCGAACACTTCGACGCCGAAACTCCGATTTCGTCGATCACCGTGGGGCATGCCGTGGAATTCCGAGCCTACCTCAAAACCCGCGACCACAGTCGCATCAAACGAGCCCGTAAACTTTCCGAAAGTACGATCCGCAGGCGATGTGGTTGTTTGAGTCAGATATTTGAGCACGCTGTTTCCCTTGAATTGATCGCTAAGAATCCATTTGCCTCCAAGCGTGTTCCTAAGTCACTGCCTAAACCAAAACAAAAGCATCACATTCTCCACGATCACGCCCTCTCGATAATGGAGGAGCTTCCTCATGCACAGTGGCGTTTACTCTTTGCGTTAACACGGTGGGGTGGTTTGCGAGTGCCAAGTGAACCCAGATTGCTGCGTTGGTCCGATATTGATTGGGCTCTCGGTCGCATGATCGTACACAGTCCTAAGACGGCGCACACAGGACGCGACAAACGTATCATTCCAATCTTCCCTGAACTTGTCACACCACTCCAGGAAGTCTGGGACACAGCGGAGCAAGGCACAGACCACGTTCTGGAGTTCATGCGCGGCAAATCCCAGTCCGCGTTTCGTAAACCATTGATTGCCGCGATAGAGGCAGCTGGGCGAACTGTGTGGCCCAAGTTGTTCACGGCCTTGCGAGCTACCCGAGACACCGAACTGCGTGATCTGTACCCCAGTCACGTCGTGGACGCATGGATTGGCCACGAGGAAAACGTAGCCAAACACAACTACTTGCAGCTGACCGCCGAGCACTTCACAAAAGCGGTGCAGATACCGGTGCAGTACCCTGCCGCATCGCTTCGCGCTGAGTCGCAAATAACCAACGCGATCTCCAAGAAACATCACGGTGTGCCGCTTGATGCGGAATCATGCGACGCGTTGCGAACATACCGAGTGGGCGAAGAGGGACTTGAACCCCCGACATCCGCCTTGTAAGGGCGGCGCTCTAGCCAACTGAGCTATTCGCCCAATTCGGAGAGGAGACGTCCGCTAGTGATCTCACTCTTCAAATCGCCAATAACTGCTTTTCGGTTCGCCACCACCGATTCGTTAGAAAAGATTCGCGATTCGACGGACGGTTCGCGCTGATCAAACAAAATCATGCCGGCTCGTTCAACTCGCGGCGATTGTGCGGGTCTCACTCACCAGCGGTCGGACCCCCCCAAAACCGCCGCCACGCCGTGAGCGCGACGGCCCAGTTTGCTCGCGCGCGAGTGATTCGAACTTCCGATGCGAACTACTTCTTGGGGAGATCGACCGGAAGTTGGCCGTTCTTAATCCGCTCACCAAAATTGCCGCCGCTGGGCGCCTCCTCCTCTTCGACCTCCTTGAAGGCCTCCTCCAATTCCTCAAGAATTTGTTCCAATGTCTCGTTCTTGGTGCCGTTTTCCTTGGCCGCTTTCAAACGATCCTTGGCGTCCCCTTCAATCAGCTCGGCCAAAAGGATACCGTAGTCATTCTGTGGAGACTTCTCTTTCTGACCCTTCACATGGCACGTGTTGCATCCCGCCTTCTTGAAGGCAGCCTTGAGTTCGTCATTGTCGCTCTCGTCGATGTATTTCTTCTGAAATGCCTTCTTGAACTGCGGCAAAGCGCTGGACACATTCGCCACGAAACCCACCATTAAAGATGCACATACCAACAACCAGAATCGATTTTTCATTCGTTCAACTCCCTGAATCTTTAGATTCTCTTGTACTCACGTTGCACACTGCTAGTAAAACTGGCCAACTCGCGTCTGTCAACCGACTCGCCCCGTGCTAGCGACGATTTTCGGGGCTCCATAAAGTCTCGCCCAGAGTTTTTTTAAAGTTTACCAGGAATTCATCGTTGGCGAGTGTTATTTCGCTTGAGTCCCAAATTCGTCTAAGCGACGCCACGGCGGTCGCCAAACAGAGTTAAGCTCCCTTTTCACCCTGGATGTAGGTCTCTCCTTGATAAGTGCGTGCAAAGACCACATAGACGCACGTCGTGACAAGCATCAACCCGGCGAAGAACCAGTAGTAGCTCGGGCCGGACAACGGCGTCTGGCCCTCACTATCTTTGAACATGTCCAGTACAAAGTTCAGCGCCGACACGGCCAGATTGCCGAGCGACACGCCCAAAAAGTAAACACCCATTATGAAGCTCTTCATTTTCGGAGGACTCTGCGTATAGGCGAACTCCAGGCAAACGATCGACACCATCACCTCGCCCGCCGTCAGTAGAAAATACCCTAAGAATTGCCAACCGATACTCGGCATGGTCGCCATCTGGTCCATCAATCGATCTTGGGGATACCCGACCCTACGCAGCCGGCGGACCAAATGCGCCAGCTCCGCGGGAGGATCCGCGGCCAAAACCGCCATCGCATCCTTGTCTAGATGCGGATCGGCACTTTCCAGCTCCGAAAGACTGGCTGGCAATTGTTCGACAATTTCTTGTCGCACCCGCGGAGCCCGAGAGTTACTGGACGATTCAATCAATGCCGATACCGCGAACGAGGCCGCGGATAGTAGGAAACCGATGCCGATTTTCCGTAGGGGCGTGGGCTCGAAAAAGCGGGCCATGAATGGATACACGCCGTAAGTGAAAACTGGAATGAGAGTCAATATCAACAATGGGTTAACAATCTGGACCTGGCTTTCCAGCCAAGTCATGCCCAAGAAGTCGCGGTTCAGGGCTTCGGCTTGCAGTACCCAGGCCGAACCGGTTTGGTCAAAGATCGCCCAAAACACGGGGACGAACACCAGGAACAACGGAGCGAGATTACGCAGCGCCCGCAAGCCCGCTGGGCTGAACGTCTCCTCCATGAACTTCTTCCCGCCGCTGGGTGGAACGTGAATAAACGTGTTCCGCCCCATCCAGAAGAGCAGAGTGGCGATTCCCATTAAAACGCCAGGTAGACCGAATGCCATCCAGGGTCCGACCGTCGCCAATAGAATCGGCGTGAGAACATTGCTAGCCGCGGCGCCGAGATTGATCGAAAAATAGAACCAATTGAAAACTTGGGTCAGCAAGTGCTTGTTGCCTCTCCCAAACTGGTCGCCAACGTGCGCGGAAACACAGGGCTTGATACCGCCTGCCCCAATCGCGATCAAAGCCAGACCCAGGTAGAGAAAAGGTGCCATGTCCCACATGCCAGTCACCGGCCCCAAGTCCATCAAGGCCAGCATGCCGTGTCCAGCGCAGTACATCAGGCTGATCAAGAGAATCGTTTTGTACTTGCCCCACAGCACATCGGAAATAATGGCGCCTAACAGCGGGCAAAAATAAGCACCTGCCGTAAATAGATGATAGACCCCTTTGGCGTTCTCATCGGTCAGAAAAGCATCATGGCCAGCCGCATCCAACAAGTGACGCGTCATGAAAACGGTCAGGATGCCGCGCATTCCATAAAAGCTGAAACGTTCCGCCAGCTCGTTGCCAATGATGAATGGCACGCCGCGCGGCATGCCATTCAGATTGTGATCTGGCTCGGTTCGATGTGCGTGTTGAGTCATGAATTCGTCCGTGAATGAGAGATGCGAAAGAGCTGGACTATACGAAGGTTTCGTCCCCAGAGCAGAGCTTGCAATAGCTCTCATAGCGACGCGTGTCGATGTGGCCGTCGGCGACCGCGTGCTTTACAGCGCAGTCGAGTTCGTGAGTGTGCGTGCAATCCGGAAAGTGGCAACTGTTCACGTAGGGACGGATGTCGCGAAAGTAGCCAGCCACCTCCTCGCGAATCACATCCCAGAGCTGGAAGGTACGGATGCCTGGGGTGTCCACGACATAGCCGCCAATCTCCAGCGGGACCAGTACCGCGGCGGTGGTTGTATGCCGGCCTTTATCGTTGTCGGTACTGACGGTTCGGACGCGTAAATCCAACCCAGGTTGGATCGCGTTGAGCAGTGACGACTTGCCGACTCCGCTCTGGCCCGCCACCACGCTGGCCTGACCCGCTACACGCCTCCGCAACCGTTCCACACCAAAGCCGGTGGTGGCCGAAATGAAGGCAACTTCGTATCCCAGTTGCCCATAAACTCCCGCCAGAGGCTGAAACTCAGCCAGATTCGTGAGGTCGACTTTGTTGATGCAGATGACAGGTCGGATGGCGGCTTTCTCGGCGGTGATCAACATTCGATCGATCAGGTGCGGCTTGATATCCGGTTCCACGGCACTGGTCACAATCAGCAATTGGTCCACATTCGAAACGATGACCTGTTGGCGCGAACGAACGGTGCGGCTCAGCACCCCATGCCTCGTTTCAACTCGCTCAATAATTCCCTCCGCACTACCGCTCGCTGGTCGAAACAAAACTCGATCACCGGCGGCGACGACGTTGCGTTGATCCGTTGAGAGCGTCTTAAGCAGTCGCCGTGTGGCACAACGGTAGAGCTGCCCGGCGTCCGTCTCCACGTGGCTGGCCAATCCGTGCACGCTCAGCACGCGCCCCTCGAGGCATCGGTCGAGGTCGACATCCAGTTGCACGCTCAGTCCAGAATCATCTTCGACGGCGACTGTGCCGACAACCGTTCGTTTGCGTGTCAGCTCTCCCTTGCCGCTGATCCGTTCACCATGAACGGTCTCATCTTCGTCCAGCTCATCCTGCTGAAATCGACGCGTGAAATCACGTTGCCGCGAACGTCCGCTGCGGTTTTTCTTGAGGTCAGCCCGAAGTTTTTTCTTCTTATTCGGTTTGGGTGACATTGCGAATTCGCGACGGGTCTAGCTCTCCACTCGGACTTCGGAACTTTCCGGCGTGTCGACCACGGGAGGGCTCTGGTCCGTTGCGGGCTTGTCCTTATGCACGGTGCCATGTACCGACGGTCCGACGAGCTCTTCAATTTCGGATTCGCTCACCTCCTCTCGCTCGATCAGCGCTTCGGTGATTACGTCGAGTTTGTCGCGGTGCAAGGAAAGCAGCTCCTGAGCCCGATCGGCGGACTGGTGCAATACGTTGGCGACTTCCTCGTCAATGATCTGCATCGTATGCTCACTGAACTGGCGCTGCTGGTGAATCTCTCGGCCTAAAAATGGATCGTCGTCGCCGGTTTTATAACTGACCGGACCCAGCCGTTCGCTCATTCCCCACTTGGTCACCATGCGGCGGGCCATCTGGGTAGCGCGTTCCAGGTCATTCTCCGCACCGGCACTGAACTCGTCGTAAACGAGCTTTTCCGCAGCGCGGCCTCCGAGCATAAACGCCAATCGATCATTGAGCTCGCTTTCGGTGATGTTCATACGGTCTTCTACAGGGAGCGTCTGGGTGGCACCCAATGCCCGTCCACGCGGGATGACCGTCACTTTGTGAACTCGGTCATTGCCCTTGGTGATCCAGGCGATAAGAGCGTGTCCAGCTTCGTGATAGGCCGTTTTCTCCTTTTCATCTTCCAGCAGCACTTCCTCACGTTTAGGCCCCATCAAGATCTTGTCCCGGGCGTGCTCAAAGTCATCCATCGAGACGCAATCCTTATCCTGGCGGGTGGCCCATAAGGCCGCTTCATTTACAAGGTTTTGGATATCGGCGCCCGTGAGCCCGACGGATCCAGCGGCCAGTCGTCCCAGGTCCACATCGTCATCCAACAAGACGTCACGGACGTGCACTTTGAAGATTTCTCGGCGGCCCTTGAGAGTCGGTCGATCGACGGTTATATGGCGATCAAACCGCCCTGGCCGCAGCAAGGCGGGGTCCAATACGTCGGGCCGGTTCGTGGCCGCGACCACGATCACCGAATCCGTTTGGGAGAATCCATCCATCTCACTGAGAATCTGGTTGAGTGTCTGCTCGCGTTCGTCGTGTCCGCCGCCCAATCCGGCACCCCGTTGTCGTCCCACGGCGTCAATCTCGTCTACGAAGATGATCGCCGGCGAATGCTCTTTGGCGTTTCGAAACAGATCCCGCACACGGCTCGCACCCACCCCCACAAACATCTGGATGAATTCCGAACCGTTGACGGAGTAAAACGGCACGCTTGCCTCGCCCGCCACGGCGCGGGCTAAGAGCGTTTTTCCAGTCCCTGGTGGGCCATTGAGCAATACACCCTTGGGCACACGTCCACCGAGACGTTGGAACTTTTTGGGATCGCGGAGGAATTCCACGATCTCTTGCAAGTCGGTTTTGACATTGTCGAGACCCGCCACGTCATCAAACGTGGTGGTCCGTTCGCCTTCGTCGAATTTTTTCGCGGTACTCTTGGTGAAGCTTGACAAAAAACCGCCTCCCATCAATTGGTCTCTCGTGCGACGGAATATCGTCCACAGAATAAACAAAAGGATCATCGGCAGCACGAACATCATCAGAATGGCGAATATCATGGTGTTCTCGCCCTGAGGAGTGTTCTGGCGATGTATTTCGTTCAGAGCGTACAGCGCCTCAATCTCCTGCCTGGCCTGCTCGCTCATGGTTGGCGTGAGGTTCACCAGGAACTCTGGGCCGAGGACCTTGCGACCTCCCTTGCGATCGGTCGGCGTCGTGAGTTCGTTGTCCTTGTAAGAGGACGGGGCAAAAGGAGGTTTGCGAAATTGGCCGATGACGCGGTCTTCATGAACGTAGTTAACCTCGGAAATATTGTTCGCCCGAAGCTGTAACAGAAAAAAGTCCTCACGAATCTCCTCGGGCTGATTCTGCTGTTGGAAAAAGATCATGGCCAGCATGACCATCAAGATGGTGGCCAGTACCCACATATTGAGATTCATCGGACGACGTTCACCATCACGATCCGTGGAATCGTCGTCTTTTTTCGAAGGTGTTTCAGTCGGTTTATCCATTTAGCTTTCCTGTTGGCCCGTGAGCGTTTCCATAGCTGTATTTTAGCGCAAACTGCGTCAGGTTTCGAACCGCATTGTGGCAAAGCCAGCTCCAGACCCTATTTGTGGGTGGATCGACACTTTAAAAAAAACAAAATCCGCGACTGGGATGCACGCCCAGAGAAACGCTGAGTCAACCCCTTTAAGCCAATATCGGGATTGACTTCCAACGATTCTTGCAATTCCCCGATGAGTTCCCGCGTCAACAGCCACTCTAGATTGACGTCCCATCCTTGTTCCACCGCCTGGATCATGTGATCGACAATCAAATTGGGCTCGATGTCGCGGATTGTGGCGCATTCGGGTAGAGAGAAACCAGCCTGCATGAGTCGCCAGGTCCAGTAATAACTTGGCTGGATGTTGACTTCCACTGCGACTGGAGACGTTTTGGCCGGACTCACCGGCGGATCGCGGCGGACGATTGGCTGCGGGATGGGCGGCCGCGGGATGGGCGGCCGCGGGATGGACGGCCGCGGGATGGGCGGCCGCGGGTTGAACGGCCGCGGTTCGGGGTCTGGCACGCTCGACGCAACGTTGGTTTCCCGGCATTCGACAGAATCCGGCGGGGAATCCGCGGAGCCAATCTTCTCCTCTTTGTGAGGCGAAGAAGCTGCCGGCTGGTCGACCTTCGGCCTGGAAGCGGGTCGATAATAGAGCGTCAATTTTTGCTGGATTGTCGGTGGAATCTTGAGTGGATTCGCGGGCAACTTGCTCCCGACCATGACCTCGCGTCCGGTGTCGGACAGTTTGAGCACGGGCCGAAATTTATCAACTTCATTCTGCTGCAAAAGGTCGGCTCGGGCGAGCGAGTCCAAGAAGTGCCCCACCTCGACCTGAGTCAGGTGTCGAAGTAGACCGAAGGTACTCAGTTGATCCAGCCGCCATTTGGTGATCTTGGCGGACCGAGAGCCGCACAGCATGCCCGCGATCAGATTTTTCCCAAACCGTTCTTGTGCGCGTGCCACGCCACTGAGCGCGATTCGCGTCGCTTCGAGTACGGCCGCGTCGTCTCCCAGATGTATACTCTGATTGGGAAGTTGCTCCAAATCAGCGAAGCGCGCGGCACCGTCGCTAGATTCCGGTTGAGAACAGTTGTCACAGCTGCCACACGTCTCCCCAGTCGAATCTCCGAAGTACCGTACGATCTCCATCTGGCGACATCGGACCGTCTTGGCGAAACGCTGCATGCTGTCCAATTTCTCGTAATCGGCCTGCTTGCGCGCGATCATCGTGTCAAAGTCTATATCCAACTGGTCGAAGGAAAGGTCACGCTGGGTCATGTGGACCGCCCTTCCCCGGAACGGAGGGACGAAATGGAAAGCGTCCAACCCGCTGAGCTCACGCAAAGCCTTGGCCAAGGCGTTCATGGCTAGTCCCGAGTCGTTTGCCCATTGCTGCGGCTGGAAGTAGACGGGCTCATGTCTTTGGTGGCCCACGACCTTTTCGGCCAACTGCAATACTTTACGCTGGACTTTGGCCTGCCTGGGTACCAAGTCGATCAAAGTGGGTAGGTCACTGTCCAGACGCACAATGGCCATGTTGCGATGTGGCTCCAATCGCTCCATGATTCCCGACTTCTCCAACAGTCGCTCGCAGGTACCCACCCCCTCGTTGCTGATTGACAGCTTGAGCGTCTCGCGCAGCTCTTGCTGCGTGATTTCAATTGGATCATCGGGGTGATCGCGTAGAAACTCATAAACTGTTTCGACCACGGAGCGATCTGGGTAGGCACTTTCGATAAAAAACTCTTGGATGTGGCGATCTTGATGACTGAAAAGCAATAGGCAAGCAGCTGGCTGCCCGTCTCGTCCGGCGCGCCCTGCTTCCTGGTAGAACGCTTCCACGGTTCCCGGCATATTGAAGTGCACGACAAACCGAATGTCGGCTTTATCGATGCCCATCCCGAAGGCGTTGGTGGCCACGACGATATCCAATTTACCTGTCATAAACTCTTCTTGGATGCGTCGGCGTTCTTCTTGTTCCAAACCGGCATGGTAGACGCCCACGTTGCGAGGATCACGCAGATTGAGAGTCGCTGACAATTCGTCGCAAGCCTTGCGGGTGGAGGCGTAGATAATCCCCGTGCCTGAATGGGATTGCAGAAACGCCTGCAGTCGCTGCTCTTTCTCGCTGCGTCCAGAGCTCTGCTGGACTTGAAAACTCAGATTCGGACGTGAGAATCCAGCAACAAATATCTTGGGATTATCCAGCTCTAACTGCTTGACGATATCGGCGCGGACGTCTGGCGTTGCCGTGGCCGTGAGCGCGATGGTTTGTGGGTTGCCGATTCGCCGGCGATAGCGTCCCAATCGCGCGTAATCGTGTCGAAAGTCGTGTCCCCATTCGCTGATGCAGTGAGCCTCGTCGACAGCCAATAGACTGACACTGGTCGCTTGCAGTAGTTCCACGAAGCGTTGACTGCGGAATCTCTCTGGCGCGACGTAGACCAGATCGTATTCGTGGTTTTCGATTCCCTCGAGCCTCTGTTGCTGTTCGCCGGTCGACAGGCTGCTATTGATGAGCTCCGCACGGATCCCCTGGCGCTGGAGCTCATCCACCTGGTCTTTCATCAGCGCGATCAGTGGGGAAACGACCACGGTAAGTCCGTCCCGAATGATGGCTGGTAGCTGGTAGCAAAGGCTCTTGCCACCACCAGTGGGCATGATGCAGAGGCAATCCGAGCCATCCAATAGCGCGGTGAGAACGTCCCGCTGGCCCGGTCGGAATGAGCTCAGCCCCAAACGCGGAAGATAAGCGTCCAGATCCGTGGTTCGCGATGCCGCCGACATGCCAGTTGCCAATCCGTTGGGTGCGCCCATGCGTCGTCCGCCAGTGAGACGCTGGTTTATCCAGTCAGCCGCCTATGAACTCATCTACAACGAATTCATGCCCAACGAATTCGCACCCAATCCCATTCGACGAAGCCCCGTTTCATTCCGAAGCCCCGTTTCACTCTGCACGTTTATTATCAAATCCCCCAATTAGACTCAACCCAATGACGGCAGCGACATGATGAGCCGCGCAAGTTTCCCCGCGCAAATTTCGCCGTGCCTATTTCGAAGCAACCCGTTTGTCGTTTTCATACGTGACCTGGCTGACCACTTCTCCGTTGCGCGTCCAGGCGGTTGCCTTGCCGTGCCGCTTTCCGTTTTGGAAATTCTCCTCGCTTCGTTGGCTCCCATCGCTAAACCATTGGAGGCGTTGGCCGTCTATATTACCGTTAACGAATCCGATTTCCAGCGCCAATTGGCCGTTCTCGTGCCATTCGCGAGCCATACCGTGTCGCTTGCCGTCCACGAAAACAACTTCTCGCATCAGCGTCTCACCGTCTGGACCGTAATCTGGCCATTCGCCGTGTGCGTCCCCGTTCTTGTAAGCTTTCTCGTTCTTCTTTGTACCATCTTTGCGATAGTAGACCCACAGGTCGTCCAAGAGCCCGGCGACGTACGAGCCCTCTTTGGCCACTTTTCCGTCGGAATTAAAATAGGTCCATTTGCCATGTTTCTTGTGTTCGTCGTACTCACCGCGAATATACTCCTGGCCGTCGCGGTAGTACTCGAGGTAGGTACCGTGTTTTCGCTTGGTATTATCGGAATAAAGTCGCGCGGTCCAGGCGACGCGAACTTCGCCAGTGGGAAATTTGGCTTCGAATTTCTGTTCACGAAGCAGCTTGGCCTTGACTGTCGACGACTCCGTCGTGGCCGGGGTCTCCGCGGAGCCAGGCATTGGGTCGCCAGCCAGATCGTCGCCA
>Ga0310121_10003536_pt1 | contig 14223 bp, 4 predicted proteins | sample CB27_Tmax_986_MG_FD_203504 | JGI IMG/M metagenome (GOLD analysis project Ga0310121, IMG submission 203504) | Marine microbial communities from Western Arctic Ocean, Canada - CB27_Tmax_986 | ecosystem: Environmental > Aquatic > Marine > Oceanic | place: Canada: Western Arctic Ocean | collected... | reverse complement strand
GCTGAACACATCAAAGGCGTCAAGCTGAAGCAGAGTGCGGTACCGGTGTACGCGAACACGACGGGGGCGAGGTACCCGACCACTCCCGCCGCAGCACGGAAGGTGTTGTCCAAACAGTTGGCGTCACCCGTGGACTTCGTCCAATGCGTGAAAGCCATGTTCGACGACGGCATCCGCACATTCGTCGAGGTCGGACCCGGCCGCCAGCTTTCGGGGCTCATCGGGGAGATCCTGGCCAATGAGGCGATCACGGTCGTGGCGGTGGACGCCTCCTATGGACAGCGCCCGAACCTGATCGACCTGGCCCGTACCTTGGCTCAGTTCGCAGCGGCCGGTCATGCGGTCGCCCTTGACCGATGGGACGAAGGTGCCCTCGAGACCTGGCGACTCGAAGAGGCCCGAGAAAAACCTGCCCTTACCGTGAAGATCGGCGGAGCGAATCACGTAACCGAGCGCCCCAAGCGCCCTCCCAAGGCCGCGGCACGAACACCCGCACCGCCCGCCGGGACTCAGGCGGCGTCGGTTGCCTCAGCACCAGCTGCTTTCGAGCCAGCCGCCACCGTGACGTCCGACCCACGGGTCCTCGCCGAAGCGATGAAAGCGAGCCAAGCGAGCTTGGCCGCCCTTGTACGGCTCCAGGAACAGACCGCCGAAGTTCATCGGCAATTCCTGGAATCGCAGGAGCGGGCGATCCAAGCCATCATCCAGCATCAAGGTTTGTCTGCTCCCAGTGAGGCCGCTACCTCCGCGCCCTTGGAGATTCCGCCTGCCCTGCCGGCGGCGCCGACCGTACAGATTCCGCCCGCGATACCGATGCCGAACGCCCCGGGCGCTATCCCCTCCGGTGCCCCGGCCGAACCACCGGTCACCGCACCGAACGATGCACCGGCTGAGGCGATCCCCGGCGTGGAGGCGGTGCTTCTCTCGGTCGTCTCGGAAAAGACGGGTTACCCGGAGGAAATGCTCGACCTTTCGATGGGGTTGGACGCCGATCTCGGCATCGATTCGATCAAACGGGTCGAGATCCTTTCAGCCTTGCAGGAGCGTCTCCCCGAGGCCCCCGCCATCACCCCCGAGCATCTCGGCAAAATCGAGACCCTCGGTCACATCGTTGATTTCCTGGGGGGCACCGCGGAAGCCTCCGAGCCCAGCGCACCGGCCGTGGATCAGGCGGCGCCAGGGCCGAATGAAGCAGCCGGATCGACCACGAATAGCGTCACCATGGATACGGTGAACGGGGGCAGCTCCGCGGATATCACGGAGGTTCTCCTGGGCGTCGTAGCGGAAAAGACGGGCTACCCAGTGGATATGCTCGATGTCTCGATGAACCTCGACGCCGACCTCGGCATCGATTCAATCAAGCGGGTCGAGATCCTGTCCGCCCTTCAGGAAGTCCTTCCAGGGGCTCCCGTCGTGGCCCCGGATCAGTTGGGGGAGCTGCGTACGCTGAGCCAAATCGTCGACCTCCTGTCGAGCGAGACGGAAGCAGTCCCAGCGCCTTCTTCGCCCGAACCCGCGGGGCAGCTGGAGGAGCCTGCGAAGACCGCGGCGCCTGGGAAGACCAATGGTGCTGTTCGCCAAAATGATGTCGCTAATACGGAAGGCCCGCCGGTTGAATTCTCGACCGCGTTCGACGGCGTCGAGCGCTTCGTTCCCACCCTCCACCCCGTTCAAGGCACGGGTGACCCGATCGGGCTCCCGGCAGGCTCGAAGATCTGGGTGACCAAGAGTGGTGACGTCCTGTCGGGCCAGATTGTGGAGGAGCTGAGCGCACAGGGGTTCGCAGCGGAGGAGATCGAGTTGGGCGAAGAGGGACATGACCCTCCCGACGAACTGGCCGGACTCATCGTCGTTGTCCCCCCTCAGGTCACAGACGAAGACATCCTCTTCGGTTTTGGACGCATGCGGGCGATGGCCCCCGTTCTTCGGCGGGCCGCGCTTCAGGGCGGTGCCCTCCTGTGCAGCGTAACAGCCCTCGGTGGTGGATTCGCCCTCGACGCTCCGCCGCCCGAGGATGTCGATCCCACCGGTGGCGCCTGGGGGGGCATGTTGAAAACGGCGGCCGCCGAATGGACCGATGTCAATTGCCGGACCATCGACGTCGATCTCACGCGTGAAGGTCTTGCCGCGGATATCGTGCGGCATGCCCTGTCCCAAGGGCCTGTGGAGATCGGTCTGGGTCCCGACGGCCCCCAAACCGTGGTCCTCGAACCCCGACCGGTCCAGCCGGTAGAGGGATCGTTCCCCGACTCGGACGATACGGTGTTGATTACCGGAGGGGCCCGTGGTGTGACCGCTGAAGTCGCGGTAGCGATGGCAGAGGCCGGGCAGCCGCGGCTCATCCTCATGGGGCGCAGTCCGGAGCCAGAGAAGGAGCCCGATTGGCTGATCGGACTCAACGGCGATGCTGAGATCAAACGGGCCATCCTGACGCACCGGGGACCGAGTATCACCCCTCAGGAGGTTCAGGCCGAATTCCATCGCATCCGCGCCGGCAGGGAAATTCGCCGCACCATCGAGCGTATCTCCCAGGCCGGTTCCGAGGTCGCATACCGCTCCGCCGATGTGCGAGACGTCGACGCCGTCCGTCGGACTCTCGCTCCAATCATCGAGGAATACGGGCCCGTGACGGGGCTCGTACACGGAGCCGGCGTCCTGGCCGACCGAAACATCGAGGACAAGAGCGACGATGATTTCGCCCGTGTCTACGGGACCAAGGTCGGGGGGCTCCGGTCGGTGCTGAAGGCGATTGGGGAAAGTCCTCTCAAGGCGATGGTGCTGTTCTCGTCCTCGACTGCGCGGTTCGGACGCCGAGGGCAGGTCGACTACGCCGCGGCAAACGAGGTCCTCAACAAGATGGCCCGAGCGGAAGTGGCACGGCGGGACCAATGCCGAGTCGTGTCGGTGAACTGGGGACCATGGGACGGAGGAATGGTGACCCCCGGGTTGAGAAACATTTTCGCCGACGAGGGGATCGAGGTGATCGGGATGCGGGGCGGGGCGGCCTACCTCCTCGATGAGATCGCCACAGCCGACGGGCCGGCCGAGGTACTCATTCTTGGAAGCGGATCGCAGGTCCCGAAGGTCGGAATGACACCGATTCCGGGGAGGAACGGCGTACACACGTTCGCTGAGTTACCTACGGTGTTCGAGCGCACCATCACCACGGACACACATGAATTCATGGCGTCGCACGTGCTCGACGGCCGAGCGGTGCTCCCTGCTGCCATGACGCTCGAATGGCTCGCCCACGGCGCTCTCCACGGAAACCCAGGATTGCGCTTCGTTGGCGTCGACGACCTACGTGTATTAAAGGGAGTTATCGTTCGACCCAACGAGTCCCTGCGAGTCCGTATTTGTGCGGACAAAGCACAAAAGCGGGGCGATGAGTTCCATGTCGTGGCCGAGCTGTGTAGTGGTGGCAGCAATGGCTACCGGGTCCTGCACGCACGCGCGAACGTCGTGTTGGCGGCCCAACGACCCGATGCCGGTACCGCCAAGACGTCGAGTGACCTGCCCGCCCTGGATCAGTCGATCGAGACCATTTACGCGAAAACGCTGTTCCATGGCCCCGCCATGCACGGATTGTTGGATGTCGAGAGTTGCGGAGACGCGGGGCTAGTGGCGCGCTGCCGTGTGGCTCCACCTCCGAAGGACTGGATGGAGGAGCCCGTACGGAGCCAATGGATCGCCGATCCGCTCGCCTTGGACAGTGGCCTCCAGGCGATGATTGTCTGGACCTCAGACCGTGTGGGTAAGTTGTCGTTGCCCTCGCGGTTCACACGCTATCGCCAATTCGTGCCATCGTTCCCCGAGGAGGGAGCCCGCATTGTCATCGACGTGCACGAGCGGACGAACGGCAAGGTCGTTTCCGATATCGATTGGATCGGCGAAGACGGAAAATTGCTGGCCCGTCTCGAAGGGTACGAATCAGTGGTGGACTCTTCCCTGAGCAAGGCCTTCCGTAACAACCAACTCGACGAGAGCGCACCGACGAAGGCGTAAGCCATGAAGGCTGTTGAAGAAGTACAGCGGGTCGCGCGACCCACGCCTGGCGGCGCGGGTGCCCCGGCGCTTGTGCGCGGTCAGACAACGTCGCGGACATGATGACCGGAGTCGTGCAGTGCCTCACGCGGCACCTGAGCCAAAGGCGAAGAACGAACGACGACGAGGCGTAGCAAGCTACGGCGAGGAGGAGAGACGCAGGATCGACCGCACAACCGCCCTGTGCCCACCGCCGTGCGGGGCATGACCTCACGCGCTGAAGGGTTGCGGTGGCACGACCCCGACCACGCTTCGCGCGGTGCCCCCGTTGTTGGATTTCCTCGTCGTAGCGAAAGCTATGGCGGCGGCGCTCCGACCCACGCTGTCGCGCGGGTACCCCGAAGCTGGGGCCGTGGCATCCCGAGTACCCGTGCGATAGCACGGGTGGCGGCCTACTGTACTTCTTCAACAGCCTTCTAGTGTCCGAGCCGATTGCCATCGTCGGACTCGGAGGAGTGCTTCCCGGCGCCCCAACGCTCGACGATTTCTGGAGCATCGTTGAGGCGGGAGTGGACACGGCCTCCGATGCGCCTCCCGATCGCTGGTGCCTTGATCTCGATGGCGCCTATTCGAAGGACCAAGCACGACCCGATCGTGTCCACTCTCGACGTGCCTGCTTCGTGCGTGATTTCAGACCCGATATCCAGGGAATCGACCTTCCTTCAGAGTTGATCGAATCTCTCGATCCCATGGTACACCTAGCACTGCACGCCGGGTGGCAGGCTTGGCTCGACTCCGTTACGGACCCGGTCGACCCCGTTCGTGTGGGCGTCATGCTGGGAAACATCGTCCTCCCCACGGCATCTGCCTCCGCAATGGCAGATTGGATTCTCGGCCGACGCTTTGAGCGAGAACTCTTCCGGGCGGCGGGTGTGCCACCACCCCCTGAGACCCGGGCACCGGTGGCCGCGATCAACCGATGGGTCGCGGGCCTCCCGGCGGCGATGCTGGCCAAGGGGTTGGGGCTCGGGGGTGATCGATTCTGCATCGACGCCGCCTGTGCATCCTCGCTCTTTACGGTGGAGCTCGCCGTCGACGCACTACGGCAGAGACGCCTCGACGCGGTCCTCGCCGGCGGGCTTTCACGGCCAGATTCGCTCTACACGCAGATGGGCTTCTCGCAGCTGCTGGCCGTTTCGCCCACGGGCCGGTGCTCCCCGTTCGACCGCAAGAGCGACGGCTTGGTCGTGGGTGAGGGAGCAGGCATACTGGTGCTGAAGCGTCTGTCGGACGCACGGCGGCAGGGGGATCGTATCCGTGCCGTCATACACTCGGTGGGGCTTTCCAACGATGTCGAGGGAAGTCTCCTGGCTCCCAGCCGCGAGGGCCAGTTACGCGCCATGCATGGAGCCTACCGAGCCGCAGGGTGGACGCCGAGCCAGGTGGACATGGTCGAGTGCCACGCGACAGGCACGCCGGTCGGAGATTCCGTCGAGTTCGCGAGCCTCCAGGCACTTTGGACGGAGGAGAAGTACGAAGCCGGCCAGTGTGTGATCGGGTCGGCCAAGTCGAATATCGGCCATCTGCTGACGGGAGCAGGAGCTGTCGGCCTCCTGAAGACGGTGCTGGCGATGGAAAATCGGGTTCTCCCACCCACCGCGAATTTCGAAGAACCGGGGGACAAGATCGATCTGGATGGGGGTCCGTTTCGTGTGCTCGCCATGGCCGAACCGTGGGCGTCTCCTTCCGGTCAACCGCGCCGGGCAGCCGTCAGCGGCTTCGGCTTCGGAGGGACCAACGCGCACGTGCTGCTGGAAGAGCCCACCGAACCGAGCCGAGGACGGTCGGTCGTAGATGTCGCGGAGAAGCCTGCCACGGCGAAGGAAAGCATAGCCATCGTTGGGATGGGAGCTCGAGTCGGTCCGTGGAAGAACGTCGTCGAGGTCGGAGACCGGTTGATGGGCCAAGGCGAGGATCATCCCGCCCGGGCTAAGGTGAATCACTGGGGTCTTCCGGACGCTCCCGTCGGATGGTTCATCGAGGACCTCGAGATTCCAATCGGTCGCTTCAAGATCCCTCCCCGGGAGGTCGAAGAGGCCCTGCCCCAACAGATGCTCATGCTTCAGATCGCAGAGCACGCGATCGCCGACGCGGACCTCAGCCGGGTCGATCGCCTCCGGACCGGCGTCTTCATCGGGGTGGAGCTCGACCTCAACACGACGAACTACCACCTCCGCTGGGCCGTGCGATCACGTGCGGCCGATTGGGCACACCGACTCGGGCGTCCCTCGAGCGGTGAGGCGTTCGAGCGGTGGGTAGACGACCTCTGTGATTCTCTCACACCTGCGCTCAACGCGAACCGCACAATCGGCGGGCTCGGTTCGATCACGGCCAGTCGTATCGCTCGCGAGTTCGGACTGGGCGGACCCAGCTACGTGATATCGAGCGAAGAGACCTCCGGCCTGTCCGCCCTCCAGGCCGCCTCCCGCGGGCTCCAACAGGGACGTATCGATTGCGCCATCGTCGGCGCGGTCGACCTGGTTGGGGACGTGCGTTCCCTGATCTCCCTCGAGACCACGGACGGTTTGGCTAAGCCTGGCTATTCATGGTCATTGGGCAGGGATTCGGCGGGGATCGTCCCGAGCGACGGTGCCGTCGCGCTGGTGTTGAAGCGAGCCACAGATGCCGCGGCCGACGGCGACCGTGTGTATGCGGTCGTGCGGGCGATCGGGACCGCCGGTGGCGACCCGAGCCCACCCCATCCAGGTTCTTACGAATCGGGCTCTTCGGTCAGAGAGGCGATTCGCAGAAGCGTTGAGGACGCGGGCGTCACCGTGCGGGACATCCCCTACGTGGAGACTCACCGGTGCGGAATCCCGGGTCGGGACCGAGCTGAAATTGCCGCGGTTTCCGAGACCTTCGGGCCGGACACCGTGCTCGGTTGTACGAAGGCCCATGTCGGGCACACGGGGGCCGCAGCCGGCCTCCTCTCCGTACTGGGTGCGACGCTTTCGCTATACCGGCAGGTTTTGCCCGCGGCGCCGGGAGACAGCGACACGGGGTTCACCCGATTGGGCGTCCCCACACCGTGGGTTCGCGATCGCATCGATGGGCCGCGTCGGGCCGGCGTCCTAGTGGCCTCGCGTGGCGAATCGTGTTCCCATGCGATCCTGGAGGAGGCCGAGGCGCACGTAGCGCCCAGGTCTCCTCCCCGGGCCCAAGAGCGGACGGCCACCTCGCGGGGCGATCTTCCGTTGAGCGAAGGGCTCTTTGTCGTCGAGGGAGAGGACGTTGCGGAAATCGTGAGGGGTCTGCGAGAGCTTGCTAATATCGGCAACGAGGATGCTACCAACGCCCCCGCCCGGTCCGACGCCGAGGCCAATAGGGTCGGGCCTGCGGCAATCCACCGGCTCGCAAAAAGCTGGTGGGAAGGCCACCCCAGCAGCCCCGATGCCCGGCTCGCCACCACCCTGATCGCCCGCGATGCCGGCGAACTGAGGGCACTGGGCCGGTCCGCAGCAGACCGGCTCGATCGGGGCGATGACCCGTCGGACCGGAGCGTAGGCCGCGTGTTTTTCTCACGCGACCCCCTTGGGCCAAAGGGAGAATTGGCCTTCGTCTACCCCGGATCGGGAAGCCAATACGCCGGAATGGGGCGCGAACTCTGCCTTCAATGGCCTGAGATTCTTCGTGCTCAAGACCGGGGAAACGAGCGGCTGAGATCGCAGCTCATGGCCACCGAGATCTGGAGCGGCGGATCGAACATCGGAGGTGTCAGGACCGTAATTCTCTCCCAGGTCGCTCTCGGAACGATTGCCACGGATCTCATGGCGGGCTTCGACGTTCGTCCCGATGCCATCGTAGGCTACTCCCTCGGTGAGACCGCCGGACTGTTCTCGGTCGGCGCGTGGCATGAACGGGATGAGATGCTCCGACGAGTGACGGAGCGTGAGTTGTTCGTCAGCGATCTAACGGGCCGCTGTAACGCCGCACGGAGGGCCTGGGGCATCACGGATGACGCGGAGGTGGAGTGGAGCGTGGGCGTGGTCGAGACGCCGGCCGATCGGGCACGTGAGGTCATTGCTGAACTCGACCGGGCGTATTTGCTCATCATCAACACCCCGGACGAATGCGTGATCGGAGGTGAACTCTCAGCGGTCCAGAGGGCCGTCGAGATGCTGGGGTGCCCCTTCCATGCCCTGGATGGCGTCCCGACGGTGCACTGCGAGGTCGCCGAAGAGGTATCGGAGGACTACCGAGATCTCCACGTGTTGGACACACGCCCGCAGGAGGGCATGCGTTTCTACAGTGGAGCGTGGGGGGAGGCGTACGAGCTGGATCAGGATCGGGCAGCGGACTCTCTTTTGGCCCAGGCGATCCAAGGAGTGGATTTCCCCAAGACGGTGCGACGAGCCTACGAAGACGGCGTGAGAATTTTCTTGGAGATGGGCCCGGGCGCATCGTGCACCCGAATGATCCACAAGATTCTCGATGGAGTCCCGTTCCGGGCGCGCTCGATCTCCTCTGCCACCCAAGATGAGCCCTCCACCGTCCTCCGAGCACTCGGGATGCTCATCACAGAGCGCGTCCCAGTCGATCTGGCGCAACTCTACCCGGGGGGCATCCGACTTGAGGACGAGTCAGGGCCGGTCACCCGGATTCCGGTCGGGCAAGCAAGTTTCTGGGCTATGCCCCTCGCGCCGCCCGCCCCGTCCCCACCTCCGCCAGACGCGGAGGCCATGCCATTGGACTCGGGAGTCACGCCATTGGACCCGAGAGTCATCTCGCCTGAGCTGAGCGAAGTCCTCCGAGCCTCCGAGACCACGATCCGGGCCCACGAGGCCTATCTACGAGCCGCCCAAAGGACACAGGAGCTCGCTCAGGGAGAATATGTCAGGCAGCAAGAACTGATTCGAGCCCTTGCGGGTGATGGCGCCGCCGTTGCCGTCGGTGGGGCTCCCATCCCCACTCGACCCCTGATCAGCGTAGGCTCCCGGTCCACGACCGAGCACTCTGCTCCGACGATCGCCATGGATCGGGACCAGCTCATGGAGTTCGCGGTCGGGTCGATCGGTCGGGCCCTCGGTGAGCGCTTCGCGCACGTAGACGAACACCCCACGCGGGTTCGTCTCCCGGATGAACCGCTCATGCTCGTCGACCGTGTGACGACCATCGAGGCCGAACCGCAATCGATGACATCGGGGCGGATCGTCACCGAGCATGACGTTCTCGAGGGTGGGTGGTATCTCGACGGCGGGCGACTCCCAACGTGCGTCGCCGTCGAAGCAGGCCAAGCCGATCTCCTTCTTTCGGGCTACTTGGGAATCGACTCGGAGACCCGGGGCCTGGCCGTGTATCGGCTTCTCGACGCGGTGGTCACCTTCCACTCCGAGCTGCCGGTTCCCGGACAAGTCATCCAATACGACATCCGCATACTCCGGTTCTTCCGCCAGGGTAACACATGGCTCTTCCGCTTCCAGTTCGACTCCACCGTGAACAGACGGCCACTCATGACAATGCGCGACGGGACGGCCGGGTTCTTCACGCAGGGCGAGCTCGACGCAGGCAAAGGGATCGTCCGGAGTGGTATCGACGAACAGGAACAGGCCGGAAGCCGTCCCGCCGACTGGCGGGACCTTGTGCCGATGGGAGAGGACTCCTTCGGCGAGGAACGACTGGAGGCACTTCGTGCGGGGGACCTGGTTAGCGCCTTTGGAGAGGCTTTCTCGGGTCTGCCCGTGACCCGCCCGCTTACGATCCCGGGGGAGCGCATGCGGCTGGTCCACCGCGTCACCGCGCTCGACCCCGGGGGTGGGCGGTATGGGATGGGCAGTATCGTGGCGGAGGCCGAGATCCGTCCCGACGACTGGTTCCTGACCTGCCACTTCTCGGACGACCAGGTGATGCCGGGCACCTTGATGTACGAGTGCTGCCTGCACACGCTGCGAATTTTTCTCCTGCGCATGGGCTGGATCGCAGAAGCGGATGGCGCGACGTGGCAGCCCATCGTGGACATCAAGAGCCGGCTTCGGTGCCGGGGCCAGGTGCTCGCCACCACGGAGAGAGTTACGTACGAGATCCATCTGCGCGAGCTGGGCTATCGTCCGGAACCGTACGCGATCGCCGATGCGCTCATGTACGCGGACGGAAAACCGATCGTGGAGATTCGTGACATGTCCGTCCGCCTAACCGGCACGGACCGGGAAGGGCTCGAGGAGGTGTGGGCGAGCCGAAGACCGAGTCGGCGGTCAGCCGCTGCGCCGGTCGCGGTCTCGACAGGCGATGCCGTGCCGGTGAAGGCCGAAGGTCCGCCCCTCTACGACAAGAACAGCATCCTCGCGTTCAGCAGCGGCAAACCGTCCGAGGCGTTCGGAGCGCCGTACAGCGTCTTCGATAAAGGAGACCGCCGCATCGCGCGGCTGCCCCGTCCGCCGTACCAGTTCCTGGATCGGATCTCAGCGGTCGAGGGGGAACCATTCGTGATGCAGGCCGGCGCGAACGTAACCGCCCACTTCGACGTGCGTCCGGATCATTGGTACTTTGGGAGCAATCGCCAACGCGAGATGCCGTTCGCAATCCTCCTCGAGGTGGCGCTTCAGCCGTGCGGCTGGCTGGCAGCTTACGTGGGATCGGCTTTGACATCCGCCGAAAATCTTCGGTTTCGCAATCTGGGTGGAGAGGCGATCCAGTTGGCGCGGCTCACGGCCTCCGAGGACCTGATCACGACACGGGTCGGCCTGACGGGCGTGTCGGCATCGGGTGGGATGATCGTCCAGCACTACACCATGGCCTTGGAGAGCGAACGCCTCGGGCCCCTTTACGAGGGCACGACCTACTTCGGTTTCTTCTCCGAGCAGGCCCTGGCGGATCGGGTCGGCATCCGAGACGGGCCCATTCACGAGCCCGAACCGCCCGAGCGGGAGCGAGGCCGTAGTCTGAGGATGCCACACACACCACCCTTCCCAGAACCACGGTTCCGCATGGTCGATGAGATCGACCTCCTCGTGGCCGACGGCGGCGGCGAGGGGATTGGCTGGGTGCACGGGTCGATCGCCGTCGATCCGAACGCCTGGTTTTTCGAGGCTCACTTCTACCAGGATCCGGTGTGGCCCGGCTCGCTGGGCCTCGAGGCATTCATTCAGTTGCTCAAGGTGTACGCCGTGGACCGGTGGAACCTGGGGGAGTGCGCGGAGTTCGCGACGATGGACCGGGGAGAAACCGCCGGTGCGGCGACCGCCGGGGGTCAAAACGCTGGTGCCGAGATGGCCAAGGAGGAACACACCGGTGGACGCCGGCACCGCTGGACCTACCGCGGACAGATCGTTCCGGGTTGCGAGCGGGTAGAGGTTTTCGCCAACATCACGGAGGTGGACGACGAACAGAAGCGCCTGCGGGCCGACGGATTTCTCACGGTGGACAGCCGGACGATCTACACGATGAACGACTTCAGCTTGAATGTGATCTGAACGCCCAGAAGCCCTATAAAACCCAGATAATTACGCTCAAATGTATCCAGGAGGGCGTTAACCGCGCGCGAAACTGTCAGCTTACTTCCAAGACTTTTCGGACGGTTTCCGGGTCAGCGGCCTGATAGGCTTTTTGTAGTGCGTTCACGTCACGCCACCTGCCCGCCTCCATGACGTCTTGCACGGGTAGGTGCTTCCTCTTGGTCGCCCATGCACGCCGGAATAGTGCCACCCACCCTGCTTCTGATGGGGTAGTCCAGCCAGACGTTCGGCCTTCACGAACCGAAGGTACGCAACCATGTGCGTCATTGGCTCGTCCGGGTGGCGTTCGTCGCGTGGGAAAAGCCACGTTTCCCTGACCACTGGGTGGTTGTGCAGGTAAGCCTCGACAGCGTCTCGCTGCCGTGTGGTCATCGGAGATGAAGCTCAGGAATCCTTTTTTGTCGTTCGTCGCCCGCCATCGGATCGCTTGGTCCACGACCAGTGGCGAGAACTATGAGACTACCCGCGAGGTTACCGAACTCGAGCTCCATGACCCAAAGGACGCTACGAAAGAAGTTCTAAAGTTGGCGGGGGCTTACAAGCAACCCGAAGGTGGCGAGGTCAAGTTCCTGGTGCTGCGCAGTCTCGACGAGGTGGAGGCGGAGTGAACGACGTGGAATGCTACGAGTGACGGGTGGGCTGATTGTTGGGAGACAGACTGGCATGGGCAGAGCGATTCTAGGCGAAATGGGGATCGAAAGCGGCCACAATCCCCTCCACAAGATCGAGCAATCTCTTGAGGACTGGGCCGACCGTTCTTGTGGCCCGCAGGGTGGGTGACTCAACCTCCCACGCGGGTGTCGTAGTTTCAGCAATCCGTGGTCACGCGCCAGCGACCTCCTTCCTTACGGTAGGTGGCCAGCTTTCGAGGCCGTAGGATTCGATCTGACGGGCTTAGGTGTCTACCTTTTTCGGGGTATTTCTGGTATGTCTATCCGGGTCGAAGCATGTCGCGTTATTGTGGAAACCCCATGATCGATATTTCAGCGCGATGGGGGGTTCGCTAGCCCCTCACACTGTGTCCCGACTGTGTCTCGAAAGGCGGCGACAAGTGGCGGAGTCATGTCGGAAGGTCGGCGGAGGGTGAGTAAAAGAGCCAGGTTCCGGGAGAGGTTCGCCGCATCAGGCGCGCGTATAGCGTTCAGCTTGGATGTGATCGCTTGAGATATACCCGAGTCGTCGTCGAGAACTTGGGATACGAGCTCGCCCCCTGCGTGGTCACGTCCGACGAGCTGGAAACCCGGCTCGCTCCGGTGTACGAGACCCTGCATGTCCAACCGGGACAGCTCTTTCAGATGACCGGCATTCAGGAGCGTCGATATTGGGAGCCGGGTTATACGGTGTCTCAGGGTGCTACCGCGGCGGCCAAGAACGCGCTTCGTGAATCGGCCGTGCCAGCGAACGCCATCGATATGTTGATCTATGCGGGGGTGTGCCGCGAGCATTTCGAGCCAGCCACCGCCTGTCACGTCGCCGCCGGTCTCCAACGAGCCAGTCACTCGATCCCCTCGTCGGCCCAAGTCTACGACGTCAGCAACGCCTGCCTCGGCGTGCTGAACGGCATGCTCGACATCGCCAACCGAATCGAGTTGGGGCAAATCCGAGCGGGTATGGTAGTCAGTTGCGAGACCGCGCGAGACATCGTCGATACCACGATCACCCGCTTGACCAACAATCCGGTGATGGAGGAGTTCAAGACCGCCATCGCCACGCTTACGGGCGGGTCGGCCGCGGTAGCCGTGATCCTGAGTGACGGGTCCTTCGGAGAGTCCGACCGGCGGCGCCTCCGCGGAGCCGTAGTCGAAAACGCGCCCGAGCATCACATGCTGTGCCGCTGGGGCCTGGAAGCCCATCCCGATGGTCGAGCGAACGGAAGCGAGGCCAGCCTGAGGGAGTTTGCCAGCACAGACGCTGCCGCCGTCCTCGAGCATGGAGTCGCGCTGGGAGCACGCACCTGGGACAAGTTCCTCGCGGAGATGGAGTGGCTGGTGGAGGACGTGGACCGCACGGTGTGCCACCAGGTCGGTTCCGCCCACCGGGACACCATGCTGCGGACCATGGGGCTGTCCCCTCAACAGGACTTTGTGATCTACGAGTACCTCGGAAATACGGGGACCGCCGCCCTCCCCGTGGCCACCGCGCTGGCCCAGGAACGCGGGTTCTTGGAGCCCGGCCACCGGGTGGGACTCCTCGGTATCGGCAGTGGTCTCAACTGTATGATGCTCGGAGTCGACTGGTGAGCGGGCTCTATCCGTTCACCCCACACTACATCGAGGTCGGTGGTCGCTCCGCCGCAACCGGCACGTCCGCGGGCGCCGGCCACCGCATGCACTACGTGGACGAGGGCCAGGGAGACCCGGTGCTCATGGTCCACGGGAACCCGAGTTGGTCCTTCTATTATCGGGATCTCATCGGCGCGTTGAAGTCGAGCCACCGGGTGATCGCTCCGGATCACATCGGGTGTGGGCGCTCCGACAAACCGAGTGACGATCACTACGACTACACGTTGTCGACACGCGTGGCGGACCTCGGCACGCTTATCGACTCGCTCGACCTGCGTGCCATCACGCTGGTTGTGCACGACTGGGGCGGCATGATCGGCATGGCGTGGGCGGTCCAACACGCCGATCGAATCGAGAGGCTGGTAGTCATGAACACAGCCGCATTCCCTCTACCTCTCAGCGAGAGCCTCCCGGCCTCGCTCACGCTGGCCCGGGCTCCCGGCATTGGC
>Ga0310121_10003534_pt1 | contig 14228 bp, 10 predicted proteins | sample CB27_Tmax_986_MG_FD_203504 | JGI IMG/M metagenome (GOLD analysis project Ga0310121, IMG submission 203504) | Marine microbial communities from Western Arctic Ocean, Canada - CB27_Tmax_986 | ecosystem: Environmental > Aquatic > Marine > Oceanic | place: Canada: Western Arctic Ocean | collected... | reverse complement strand
AGCACCTCTTCATTGATACCGGGTTCAACGGTGACACTGAGACCGCCTCCGTGATTAATTCTGGGAATCTCGACTGCCTGCTGCATGTTCATTCCGAATTCAACCACGTTGAGAAAGATCTGAGCATGTTGCTGAGGCTGTACCGCACCCCCCATGGCCCCGAAGGTCATGAAGAACTCTCCGTCCTTGAATGCCATTGCCGGAATAATGGTATGGAATGGGCGTTTATGTGGCTCAACAACGTTCACGTGGCCTGGCTCGCGCGAGAACAGAGCTCCTCTATTCTGCAGCGTAAAACCGGTACCAGGAGCTACTAGACCGGAGCCGAAGCCTGAATAGAGACTGTAGATGAATGAGACAGCATTGTGATCCTTATCCATGACTTCTAATAGGACAGTATCACCATTTCCATTGATCCCTGATTCTGGCCGCTCCATAGCTCTGGTGGGGTTGATGCGCTTGAATTGCTGAAGGCTGTACTCGGTCGAGATGATCTCTGCGATCGGGAGATCGTTGAACTCCGGATCAGAGTTCCATTTATCGATATCAGCATAGGCCAACTTCTTTGCTTCGATGACATGGTGCAGGTACTCGGCGGAGTTATGGCCCATGGAGCCTAGGTCCACGTTATCCAAAATCTTGATCATTTCGAGGGCAGCAATGCCCTGTCCATTCGGTGGCAGTTCGTAGAGCCTGTAGTTCTTGTAGTCTGCGTAGATGGGCTCAACCCATGTAGAGGTGTGATCCTCAAAGTCTTTCATGGTGAAAAAGCCATCATGTGCATCAGAATAGGCAACGATCTTTTTAGCGATCGAGCCCTTGTAGAACGCGTCCCTGCCTTCCTTACCTAGTAGCCTGTAAGTTTCAGCTAGGTCCGGGTTGCGGAATACTTCGCCAGCTCTGGGCGCTCGCTTGCCATCGAGTAGCCACGTCTTTCTCGTGGATGGTTCTTGGTTGTTTTCAAGAGATTTCCATGCATCGGCGATAATCGGAGAGACTGGAAATCCATGTTCTGCGTAGTGAATTGCTGGCTCTAGTACTTCAGCCATGGTCATTGTCCCGTACTTTTCTAAAACCTCGAACCAGCCGTCGACTGCACCGGGCACCGTCACGGAGTATATACCCCCGATCCGGTTCATATCGTGCTTTTCCAGTTTCCCATTAAGTGCGTCCAACGTCATAGCATAGGGTGCACGTCCGCTTGCGTTTAGCCCGACCAGTTTTTTCTCTTCTGCGAGGTAGACCATGATGAAGGCGTCACCGCCCAGGCTCGTGCTGTGTGGCTCAACTACTGTTAAGACAGCAGCGGTCGCCACTGCAGCATCGATGGCGTTTCCTCCTCTCTTCAGGATATCAAGGCCTGCATTAGCAGCGAGGGGTTGACTCGTGGCGACAACCCCTCGCAGGCCCGCTACGGGTGAACGCAAGGTCTCGTAGGGGAATCTCACGTCATCTCCATTCTGGGCCGCTACTTGAAAGCCTGGGCTAAGGAAGAGTGAGGATAGTATGACCACTGAGGTGGCGCCCCTGCTCTTTAGAACTGACTTCAGCATGTCTCCCCCTTCGGCTCACGTGACGGACGGTATCTACTATAGGGTTAAGTCATCAGAGGATACGGATCCATGGGAGCTTCTGGCAATCGTTAGTTCTTCCTCTGAAGTAGGGAGATCCTTAACCATCACGTAGTGCGAAGCATCCCTTGTTCATGCTACTGATTCGATTCTTGATTTGTGAGTAACTCATACATTCTTTGGATCGCTGGCAATGGAGCACCTGGGCCACGCAGAGATGGATAATCCGATGAGTGATCGGTTAGGTCCACCTGCTCTGCTGCTTGTTCGGCTGTTAGCCCCTGGGAATACGCATCACTAGTACGATTCCAGAGGTCTGTAAGATAGGCTTGAAGATGGTCAATCTTAGCCAGGTCCGAGAACGGCGCTCCATGTCCTGGCACGACGATATCGAAGTCCAGTGTCTTGAGTTCCTCAAGTGTCCCCACCCAATCCGATGGAAAGCCGTCTCCCATATAGGGGATTCCAGGCAATAAAAGGTCACCCGTGATCAGAATGCGTTCTTGTGGAAGATGCACGACGATGTCGCCACCGGTATGACCTCGTCCGAAGAAGAGCAGGCGGATTTCCCGATCTCCCCTAAATAACGTCATTCTCTCGGAGAGTGTTGTATTCGGAGGTGTTGGGCTCAATCCCTCTTGGCCGTCCAAGAATCCTGGTTGACCGGCCATGATTTCTCGGAAGTAGGTATACGTCCGACCTATTGAGCCTTCATTCATCAGCATCTCTCGTGTGAACTCGTGACCTATGACCTCGATGTCGTCAGGATAGATTTGGTTTCCATGAGCGTGGTCAAAGTGGAAGTGCGTGTTGACCACGTATTTGACGGGCTTATCAGTGATTAACCCAAGCTCTTTGATAAGGGCAGCGGCAGCGACAGGAGAGATATGCGAGTCAACGAGTAGCACATCTTCCTCATTAATAATGATCGCAGCGTTTGAGCCTACAGCCACGTTTCCAGTCCCCCGAGCTTGATAGATCCCCTCCGCCACAAGCTCGAACTCAAATGCAGCTCCTTCAAAATCTGAGCCCGAGAGGGCAGACATATCGAAATCAGGGTCGGCCGCTCGTGGTTGGCAGGCTGTGAGTACCAAGATGCCCGTCAAAAGTCGAGTATTCATTTTCATAGGATCATGATCCGCCGAGCTAAAGGGAAGTGCACCGATCTTGCTACTGTTTGCGCTATGCCAGCAATACTGAGCCTCTTCCTACGATTGCGTTGGCCGACTCAAGAACTCCAACCCAGAAAGCCAGGATGAATCATAGGGTTAGATAGAGCCAGTTTGTCAACCTACGGAGCTAGCACGATCTGCATACGTTTGATTCGATTTGCAACTTCAACGGTCTTCACACTGTTGAGTGTGAAATTCGCACGCAGAAACCGCTGTTCTACTCGAGCCAAGCTAAAAAATTAAGCGGTCTCTGTGCGTGCGACCTCATTGTTCGCTTCATCATAGAAGCACAGGAAAAACTCGAATGACGCCCCTTGGTCCGTACACCAATTCTTGAGTGAGATGTCATACTTGCCCCGGGTGTGACTTCCTTCCTCTACAGAGGTCAAAGACCATGTGATGGACGACACGATGACATTGTTTCCTAGATCCTGTTGCTCTTCTTCGCGTTCGCTTGTGTCGAGTTCACCAGGAGCCAGCACAGTCTCGCCTCCGTAGGCAATAATAAGAGGAGAAAAAATCAAGGCCCCCCAAACGCACGCTAGTTTCTTTTGCTTCAACGCACCCTCCTTGAGGCCTGAGACAACGATCAGCTTTGATAATGAAGCCTGGAATGTGTCCGGTCAAAGGCGTTGGCACCCGACACATTTGTCAAAATTGAACGGTGTGTTCTTCTATAAATGTGACTGTCAGTAAATCTCTGGATCTTTTGATCCAACTTGGTCGAATGGTAGGTCCCGGATAGATTTCAAGTGAGCCACTTTTCGGGTGGACGATACCTACGAATGGATGACTTCTTGAGGCTCTCGTGATACCGGTTGAGCGCAGGAAGACTGTGGCCGTCAATATCGATGGCGTTGTGATTGGCGGTACAGCACCAGTGGTAGTGCAATCCATGACCAATACCGATACTGCGGACGTTAACGGGACGGTCACACAGATACGCCAGCTAGTTGATGCAGGCAGTGAACTCGTCCGAATCACGGTCAATAATGAGAGCGCGGCGCGTGCGGTTCCGGAGATTGTGAGCCAGCTTCGTGAGTCTGGGTACTCGACGCCAATTGTTGGAGATTTCCATTACAATGGGCATCTCTTGCTCAAGGAATTCCCAGAAACTGCGAACTCTCTCTCTAAGCTGCGGATCAATCCGGGTAACGTTGGCACCAAGCATCGCGATAAGAATTTCACTCAGATCATCGAGGTCGCGGTTGAATACGACAAACCTGTTCGCATCGGGGTGAACTGGGGCTCACTCGACCAAAGACTGCTCACAGAATTGATGAATGAGAACGCCGGGAGACAGTCGCCAAGAGATGGTCGTGAGGTTGTTCTTGAGGCGATGGTACAAAGTGGGCTTCGTTCAGCAGACCTAGCTGAGCAAAACGGCTTAAGGCATGACCAGATTATTATCTCGACGAAGGTTTCGTCAGTACGGGATCTTGTCTCTGTATATCGTATGCTGGCAGGTCGATGTGACTATCCACTCCACTTAGGGCTAACTGAGGCTGGGTTGGGAACTAAGGGGATCGTCGCTACTACCGCTGGGCTAGCCCCCCTCTTGCTAGAGGGGATTGGGGATACGATTCGCGTTTCGCTAACCCCGAAACCAGGCGGGGATCGCGCCGAGGAAGTACGAGTGGCACAGCAAGTTCTCCAGTCCCTCGGAATTCGGCATTTCGAACCTCAGGTGGTATCCTGCCCGGGCTGTGGGCGTACCACGAGTACGTTTTTTCAGGAAATGGCTGAAGAGATCACGGACTATATCCAGGAAATGATACCTCAGTGGCGTACCTCGTATCCGGGTGTAGAAGAAATGGACGTCGCAGTAATGGGTTGTGTGGTGAATGGTCCCGGTGAGTCTAAGCATGCGAACATCGGGATATCACTACCGGGCACGTTTGAAGAGCCCAAGGCGCCCGTATATATAGATGGTGAGCACTCTATAACCCTTAAGGGTGAAGGACTCGTAGAAGAGTTCAAGGAAATCCTGTTTGATTACGTCAAAGGGACCTATGGGGCAGGTGTCGAGTGAGACAGTAGGACCCTGTCACCTAGGGGTGACGCTCATGTCCAGCGAGTGTAGTGTTACTGTACTAACCGATATGGAAATCGGCATAAACTAGGCATTCTTCAGAGCTGAGTTTTTTGGCACAACCTTTGCGCTAAGATATAGTCGTCCTTGTAGGTGGGATGAGATGAGAGGGCCGAGATAATGAAAAAGCATGAGTTACATAAGCTTTGTTGTGGCCTTATCGCGCTCAGCGTAGGGCTTACTGTGCCCGAGATTTCTTTCGCACAATCCGGGCGGGGCGGCGAGGGGTTCCTATTTGAAACACCAAAAGTTTCGGTTGCCTTCAGTTTGGGATACTCGATCCCAAATGTGAAGAGTGACATCTTCGACTTTGCCCAAAAACAACTCACGCTCGAGAAGAGTGATTTTCACAGAAGCTATCTTGGCGGAGAAGCTGCTATCCGACTTGCAGATCGTCTCGATCTAGTATTTGGGGTCGGTCATGCAGAGAGTTCTCTGCCCTCTGAATTCCGAGACTGGGTAGATGGAGATGACCTGCCCATTGAACAAGAAACGATTTTTTCCACCACTCCGGTCACGGTCAGCGCCAGATATTACTTGAGTGATCGAGGACGACAGATTGGACGATTTGCCTGGATCCCGAAACGGTTAGTGCCATTTATAGGTGCTGGCGGTGGCGCCATCTGGTATAATTTTGAGCAAGTGGGTGATTTCGTGGACTTTGAAACCCTCGATATTTTCTACGATCGTTTCATGAGCAAGGGCATGGCAGTACAGGCTCATGCTTTCGCAGGGATGGATATCTCATTAAATAAGAGTCTGTTTCTCACGACAGAAGGGCGCTATCGCTGGGGAAGAGGCGAACTTGGTCGTGATTTTGTAGATTTTGATAAGATGGATCTCGCTGGCATGCAATTCACCGTGAGCATTGGGGCCCGATTCTGATCGGGAAAGGATTAGAGTAATGACATTATCCCGCTTCTCTTTCCAAACATTCCCACTCCTCGCAGTCGCTTCCTTAATGGTTTTGGCTACGAGCACTCCGGCTCTGGCACAGGAAATGGGTGGACGTTGGTTGCCCTTTGTAGGGTGTTGGGAACCGACCGGCCAGGGTGCCACCGACGGGATTCTATGCGTCGAACCGACAGATGATGGTGTCGAACTTTACACAGTATCAGGCGGTGAAGTTGTTACGAGTGACTTACTGGTGGCGGATGGAGCCAGTCACCCGAGGAGCATAGAGGGCTGTGAGGGTTGGGATTCCGCCGGGTTCTCTCGAGATGGGCGCAGAGTGTTCACGAGATCCGAGTTCATATGTGGGGAGGAGATCGCTCGCACTGCCACCGGGATCATGTCTTTAGTGGCGCCGACCCAGTGGATTGACGTGCGGTCGATGGACGTAGGTGGAGAACAGGTAGCCTGGGTGCAGAGTTACCGTCTGGTAGGTCCTGAACGCATGCTACAGGAGGGTGTCGAAGACAGTACCTACTTCACACAGGATATGGGGATGGCCCTTCAAGCAGCTCGGATGTACGCGGCTCGGAACATCTGGCTTGAAGATGTTGTGGAAGCTGCCGAGCGAGTGGACGCTAAGGCTGTGGAAGCTTGGGTAGCTGAGCGTGGCGAGCGTTTTGCGATTGATGCAGATGCCCTCGTGAAACTCGCTGATGGAGGGGTTTCCGAGAGCATCATTGATGTCGTGGTTGCGGTATCTTATCCGGAAACGTTTGCAATCGCTGGTGAAGCCGGTGCTCCGATGGGCGGGGAACGGAGCTCTTTCGCTCAGCAATCAGTGCGTCCTATTTATGGTTATGGCAGCTACTCGAGGAGCCCTTTCTATAACTATGGGTACGGTCCGTCTTCATACTACGGCTACGGCCCATACAGCCGATATTCCTATGGGTCTCTCTACGGTTACGGCTACCAAGGTTACTACTCGGGTGGTTACTATATGCCGACTACAGTGATCGTGAACCGGAGAGAATCCAATCCTGAATCTGGTGGCCGTGCGTATAACGGCCAGGGATATCGGGCTGGTGGTCAGGGCTCAGGTACCGGGCCAACACAGTCGGTAGGAGGGTCTTCGGGCGCAGGTGCCAGCACAGGATCCGCTAGTGGCGGGTCATCGACCGGCCGCACTGCTAAACGCAGAGGTGGCGGCCCCCCTTCCTGATAGGAAAAGCGGTCTTATAGAGATAGGCGGGGGCCGTCGGGCCCCCGTTTTTTTGTGCACACGTAGAGTGCGCGAGGGACTCTGACGAGCTTGTGCTATGTTTCCAGCGAAATGAGTAGAGGAGTGGCTAGCCCTAAGCCGGGTACGGATTTTGTCCGCCAAATTGTGGCAGAAGACACCGAGAGCGGACGCTACGGTGGTCGAGTTGTCACGCGCTTCCCCCCGGAACCAAACGGGTTCATGCACATCGGTCATGCGAAGTCAGTGTGCCTCAACTTTGGGGTTGCAAAGGAATTCGGAGGTGTGTGCCATCTTCGCTACGACGACACGAACCCTGAGGGCGAGGATGAAGAGTTTGTCGTTGGATTTCAGGAGGACATCCGCTGGCTTGGCTTCGACTGGGGTGAACACCTCTATTTTGCGTCAGACTACTTCGAACGGATGTATGATTGTGCGGTCATCCTGATTGAGAAGGGCTTGGCCTACGTTGACTCAGAGAGCGAAGAAGAAATACGTGAAGGCCGTGGCACAGTAACGAAAGCGGGCACACCGGGCCGGTATCGTGATCGCACAGTTGATGAAAATCTGGACCTCTTTCGCCGTATGCGAGAAGGTGAGTTCGAGGGTGGAGCGCACGTACTACGTGCTAAGATTGATCTAGAGTATCCGAATATGCTGATGCGAGATCCGGTGCTGTACAGGATCCGGCACGCAAACCATTACCGGCAAGGGGATGAATGGTGCATCTACCCGATGTACGACTACGCCCACTGTCTTGAGGATGCCTTTGAAGACGTGACCCATTCGATATGTACGCTCGAATTTGAAAACAATCGGGAGTTGTATGATTGGGTTCTAGACAATGTCGGATTTGAGGAGCCTCGGACTCATCAGTATGAGTTTGCTCGCCTAGATCTCGAATATACTGTGTTATCGAAACGGAGAATTATTCCGCTCGTTGAAGCAGGAGTCGTAAGTGGTTGGGATGATCCAAGACTATCCACTGTCAGGGGTATCCGTCGTAGAGGTGTGCCCCCGGAGGCGCTTAGGCTGTTTTGTGAAATGATCGGAGTCGCTAAGGCACAATCAGTGGTAGACATTGGCAAACTTGAGTTTGCGATTCGAGAGGTGCTCAATCAGGCTGCGCCGAGAGTCATGGCGGTACTAGACCCGATCAAGATTGTACTGACTGATTACCCGGATGGTCAGACTGAAGAATTTAATGCTCCTTATTTCCCGCATGATGTGCCACGCGAGGGAACTCGGATGGTGCCGTTCTCAAGTGAGCTTTTTATCGAACGGACGGATTTTGAAGAAGATCCGCCACTTGGTTTTCGGCGACTTGTACCTGGCGGGGTAGTCAGGCTGCGGCATGCGTATGTGATACGGTGTGAGAAAGTGGTCCGTGATAAAGCTGGCCAGTTAGTAGAATTACACTGTACCCATGACTCCGAGAGCCGTGGTGGGAAGGGGACTGATGGCCGAAAGGTTAAGGGCACGATCCAGTGGGTATCTGCAGCTCATGCTCTGACTGCAGAGGTTCGGCTATATGATCATCTCTTTATAGAGGGCCCAGAGATTGATTCAGGTGAAGACGAAGAGATTGTCTCTCGCATAAACCCTGAGTCCTTAAAGATCCTGAAAGGGGCCAAAGTCGAGCCATCTATCAGTGATGACTCACCTGATACACGTTACCAGTTTGAACGAACCGGCTATTTTTGGAAGGATCCAGTCGATGGGGTAGGGGAAGAATTGGTCTTTAATCGTATCGTGTCCTTGAAAGACAGTTGGAGCCGTACTGCCGCTAAATCAGATGTGAAAGTTTCGAGAGGTAAGAGTGGCTCTGGAAAAGTTGTGAATAAGCTCAGGAGCCCTGAAAAGCCTACCGTAAATGAGTCACGTGCGGCGGCCCGTGCAGCCAATCCCCAACTCATGGCACGCTTCGAACGCTACAGTAATGACCTGGGACTGACTTTGGAGCATGCAGATCTGCTGACGACATCTCTCGAGGTCTCAGATTTTTTTGAGAAAGCCCTTGCCGTATATGATGAGCCTGCTGAAGTAGCGGGCTGGCTAACGACAGACGTACGAGGCCTGTTGGGAGCACGTAGGTTGAAAGATCTTAGGTTTGATGGCAGAGGCTTGGGTCAGCTGGTTGCTCTTGTTGCTGCGGGTCGACTCTCGCGCCGGGCTGGTAAGGATGTCCTCGCACGTATGATTGACAAGGGTGGTGATCCGGACCAACTCATAGTGGAAATGGGACTAGAGAAGGTCTCTGACCTCACTGCTCTTGAGAGTGTCATTGAAGAAATTCTTGCAGCATGGCCGGAGAAGGTCATTGAATACCAAGCAGGGAAATCAGGACTAATCGGTATGTTTGTTGGGGAAGTAATGAAGGGCACGAAAGGGGCAGGCGATCCGAAGGTGGCTCGGGAGTTGCTTTTAAAGAAACTCGGTGGATGACCCCTCCGGTGTATTGCGCCCTTATCCGATAACTCGACTGGGTGTATCCTCTCGTATTCTTAGCAAGAATGTTGTCGAGAGAGTATGGATCGTGACTAGGTCTGTGCGAACCTTTTGCTAAGGTCTTTCTTGACACTCCTCCGAGGCGCACATTAGGATAGCGCTCAAGCCAGGATTCGGGCTAATTCACTGCTCTTCAGAGATCCCATATTGGCCCGCTCAGACACAACTTTCCAGCCTCAAATCGATGCTCCAGAAGCACGGGCAGAGTCACTCCCTGGACTCGAGAGAGAAATCCTGGACTTCATGGTCCAGTACCTCCGGTCTAACACATATCAACCTTCGATCCGCGAAATCGGGAGACGTTTCGGGATCAAGAGTACAAAGACCGTGTCGGAGCACCTTCAGGTCCTTGCCGACAAGGGCTTTCTTGAACGAGACCCGTCCCGCTCAAGAGGGGTGAGAATACTTGGAATTGATCTCAATCCTCAGACTGTCTCTGTCCCCTGTTTTGATCGGGTTCCGGAAACTGTTTCTGAATTCCGTATTGAGGATGCGGAAGCCCACCTTTCGGTCGACCGCAGGATGGGTGGAGTCGAGGGATCTTTCATAGTTGTCGCTGCGGTTAATGACCTTGCTTTACTCGGTGTTGAAGAAGGGGATCACATCCTTATCTCACCGGCTAGCATAGAAGAATTAGAGACTGGATCGATTATCGCTGCTGATCTTGGTGAGGGAATTTCCTACTACCGTTTTACCGAGGTGGGAACAGGGGCTAGGCTTGAGTCACTCCAGCCAGGGAAGAATGAGAGCCTCATAGAGCCAACGACACTAGACCTGCTGGGACACGTTATCGGCCTATATAGAAAAATGGACAACGGGCCCAAGGTCAATTTGACACAACACTAGTGGTTCGCGATGTCTGATTCTCGGTTGCCCCGGCTTAGCCATTCCACTCTGGAACACTCTGATGACGATCAGATTTGGATGGGGCGTGCCCTTGAGTTGGCCAAGATAGCTGGATCTGCTGAGGAAGTGCCCGTCGGAGCAGTATTGGTTCGTGGAACAGAGGTCTTGGCTGAGGCTCATAACCGAACTGTGGCCGATGCTGATGCCACCTCGCATGCAGAACTTCTGACGATTCGTTCGGCTTCGATGGTACAGGGAGATTGGAGACTCCTAGACACCACCCTCTATGTGACCCTGGAACCATGCGCTATGTGTGCTGGGGCCATCGTTCTGTCCAGGATTTCTCGGGTGGTCTACGCTGCGTCAGATCCGAAGGCAGGAATGGCCGGTTCTCTTGAAAATATCCTTCAGGAACCAAGATTGAATCACCAGTGTGAGGTCACCTCTGGGGTGCTTGCCGAAGAATCCGCAGAGTTACTCAGGGCGTTCTTCCAAAGGCTGCGATGATTTCTTAGACCCCGTTTGGCCTAAGCTGTCTAAGCTGCCTCTGAGACTGTTTTACCGCGGAATCGAAGAAACAGGAATAGCAAGAATGCACCCACAAGTAATGCTCCCCATGGGGGCAGCAATCCATATGCGGTGCCAACATTCCCTACGACCATCCCGATAAGTCCTACGAGGATCGCATAGGGCAACTGGGTTCGGACGTGATCCATGTGATCGCAGGCGGATGCTGTGGATGAGAGTACGGTAGTGTCTGATATGGGCGAGCAATGGTCTCCAAAAATTGCACCAGCTAGGACGGACGCCGTTGCTCCTAAAAGGATTTCCATTTGGTCGCCACCGGGATATGTGGCAGCCCCACCCAAGGAGACAGTGAGGGGAATTACGAGAGGGAGCATGATTGCCATTGTCCCCCACGAGGTTCCGGTAGCAAAAGCCATTGCTGCACAAATAACGAAGACAATCAATGGGATCAGCTGCAGGGGGACACGGTCCGATAGTAGCAAGGATAAGTACTGGGCGGTGCCTATCGCTTCTGTTACCGACCCGAGCGACCAAGCCAGAGTCAATATGATCATCGCGATCATCATTGCCTTCATACCTCCAAGCCATGCATCAATGCATTCCTGTATGGTCAGCATCCTCTGTCCAATTGAGATCAGAATAGCAACCAGACACCCGGCCAGTGATCCCCACAACAGGGTAGAAAACGGGTCAGCTTCAGCGAAAACCTCTCTCAGAGAAGCATCCGGACCGACGCTTGTGCGTCCAGTTGTGTAGAGCCCTGCCAAGACAACCACAATCACGGTTAGTACCGGGAGAGCGGCGTTCCACCATCGATAGGTTAGGCCTTTCTTTGGACTCATTAACTCTGAAGACGTATCAGTAGCAAGCGTTGCACCTGGCCTATGAAGCTCACCTTTGGTTGCTGCTCGCAGTTCCGCTTCTGCCATCGGGCCAAAATCACGATTCATCACCGATGTCATGAGTACAAAGAGCAGCGCGAGTAGGGGGTAGAACAGGAAGGGGATGGTCTGGAGAAATAAGTCAAAGGGGTTTTGGGACAGGATCACGTCTGCCCCATTCGGATTCTGTTCAGCTGCGATTCGTAGCCCATCCGAAATGAGGCTGATTTCATAGCCGACCCAAGTTGATATGGGCACCAGTGCTGCAATGGGGGCTGCTGTCGAGTCGACTATGTAAGCGAGTTTCTCGCGCGATATCCTGAGCCGATCGGTAATCGGTCGCATTGTATTTCCAACAATCAGTGTATTCGCGTAGTCGTCAAAAAAGATCGCTAGGCCTGCTGCCCAGGTAGCGATCTTTCCTCGTCTGGCACTGCGAGCGAAAGGTGTGACACTCTCGACGATACCCATGGTTCCACCGTTGCGAGCGATGATTCCTACCATACCTCCTAGCAGGAGCGAGAAGACGAGGATTGCGACATGATCAGCGTTAGTAAGCGCAGGGACTACGAATTGGTCTATCAGTCGACCTGTAGCTTTTAGAGGGTTAAATCCCGCGACCGCCAGAGCACCGAGCCACACTCCTGCAAAAAGGGCAGTGATCACTTCTCGGAAGATCAGTGCTAGCAAGATTGCTAGGATAGGAGGCAATACTGAAAACCACCCGGGGATGAGGGTCGGTTCCAGTTCGTCCGAGCGGTCGCCGATGAGTACTTGAAGGGGAAGTTGCTCTGTAGATCCTATCTCAAGGCCCGTCACCACTGAAACACCCTGAGGCAAGATCGTCCCTTCAGCCAAGATCAAACCGGTTGCGCTTCGCACTTCATACTGCGTCGAAGCTTGACTTGCGCCCTGTAGGGTCAATTCGAAGGGGACATCGGTCAGGATGACCAAGGGAGGATCCAAAAGTTCTTGTGCACCCACATTTGCAGGAAGCAAAAGGATCCACAGGGCAGTTATTAGTCTCAAAAAGGGCATGTGATGGTGATTCGGGTAAGAAGCTGAATGCTTAACTATCTCTCAATTACATGTTTGAGAAAGACGGGAAATCAATCATGGGGAATTCTATAACCTAGTGACAAGGTGTGCAGTATAACTCTGGCTGGTCGTTGACCGATCCGCTATGAGGGTTGAACTTTTCGCCGCGAACGATCGACTGAGGGCTCTGAGTGGTCCTCACCGGACAGCGCAAAATGGATAAAAACAACCGGACCCGAGTGATGGACGAATCTGACGTCCATGGAGTGGTTGCTCGAATGGCCCGCGAGATCGTTGAGGTTAACGAGGGTACAGACGGTCTTGTCCTGATGGGCATTCAGCGCCGCGGAACACAAATTGCGGCATTGTTAGTCTCAGAGATTGAGCGGACTGAGGGAGTCTCACCTGAGGTAGGGTTCGTAGATATAACCCTGTATCGAGACGACCTTATGGTGGTCGGGCCACGGCCTATAGTAGGCGAATCTAAACTGCCTTCCAGAGGGATAGACGGGCAGAAGGTGGTCCTCGTTGACGACGTTCTCCATACGGGGAGGACGATACGTGCCGCTCTAAATGAACTCACGGACTGGGGGCGTCCTAAGTTCATTCACCTGTGTGTTCTAGTTGATCGGGGAGGTCGGGAACTGCCGATCCAACCGGATATCGTAGGCCAATGTGTCGAATTACTGGAAACCCAAAGCGTCGAAGTCCATGTTCCTGAAATTGATGGTGCTCTCGGGGTCGAGATCGTAACCGTTAACCCGGAAGCCATATGACTCCTGCGATGGCCTCGTCACCAATCCCTCGGTTGGGGAAAGACCTTGTTGGCCTAGAGTCTCTTTCTCAGGAACAGATTCTGATGATTCTTGATACAGCTGAACCGTTCAAGGAGATCTCAGAACGACGGATCAAGAAAGTCCCGGTCCTCCGTGGTAAGACGATCGTCAACTTATTCTTTGAGGTATCAACTAGGACCAGAGTCTCATTCGAGTTTGCGGAGAAGCGTTTGAGTGCCGACACGGTTAATATCTCAGCCGCAGGCTCTTCGGTTACCAAAGGAGAGACTCTGGTTGATACTGCACGGAACCTAGAGGCGATGCGCATCGATATGGTTGTGATGCGCCACGGATCTTCTGGGGCGGCCAAGTTCCTCGCAGATCGGATTCCCTCGAACGTGATAAATGCTGGGGATGGACGGCATGAGCACCCGACCCAAGGTCTATTAGACCTATTAACGATTCGCGACCACTGCGACCGTGTGCAGGGTCTGAAAGTTTGTTTAGTGGGTGATATCCTGCACTCACGTGTTGCTCGCTCGAACATCTACGGACTCCTAAAGCTTGGTGCAGAAGTCGCAGTATGTGCACCCAAAACGCTTCTCCCTTCTGCTATTGGTGATCTCGGTGTCAAGGTGTTCAAGAGGATTGAAGAAGCCATCGAATGGGCAGACGTGCTTAACGT
>Ga0310121_10003531_pt1 | contig 14236 bp, 11 predicted proteins | sample CB27_Tmax_986_MG_FD_203504 | JGI IMG/M metagenome (GOLD analysis project Ga0310121, IMG submission 203504) | Marine microbial communities from Western Arctic Ocean, Canada - CB27_Tmax_986 | ecosystem: Environmental > Aquatic > Marine > Oceanic | place: Canada: Western Arctic Ocean | collected... | reverse complement strand
TCATGACCGGGCAGAGGCTTGTCAAACGTCTCTTCGTAGACCAAGCGCCACCGCATCGCACCAGACTCACTGTCGCGGGCGCAGCCACACGCCGCGACCATCCAGCAGATGGCAGCCAGCATCGTTATCCGGGCAAGACACCTGGAGTCGATCATTGTCCAAATCGTTGAAGATTTATCTAAGGTCATTCATGTAGGTCGCAACGGCGGTTGATCGACGGTGTGCCTGGGCCTTGGTCAACAGGACATTCCCGCCGCGGCGTCCACATCGTCCAACATCTGCCGCACGATTTTTTCGTCCCACTCCTCGCCGGCCAAGCTCAGCAGTGCACGGCCGGGACCAATGTCGATGCCGTGTCGCATCATCATCAATTTGCGAAAGATCTTGTAGAACGCGCCGGGCAGGTTGCTTATCGATCGTTTCCTTTTCGGGTCGAAAGTATCGGCCGGGATCGATGCCAGAACTAGACATCATAGCGGGGCGCATGCCGCGTGCAGGCTTGTTGCCGAGCGTGCTTTGGATGACAATACCACCCATGAACATCAGGCAACTCAATCACGCGGCCATCCCGGTCGACGACGTGGAACGATCCAGACAGTTTTACGCCGATGTGCTGGGTCTGCAAGAGATCGCTCGCCCGGCGTTCGGGTTTCCCGGCGCGTGGTTTCGGATCGGCGTCGATCAGGAGTTGCACCTGATTGGCCGCGGCACGCGGTTCGTCCCCGGGCCGAGCGATCGCCACTTTGCCATGATGGTCGACGAAATCGACGCCTGGGCGGCGCATCTGGGCAACCGTGGCGTCGAGTTCACCGATCCCAAGCCGCGCCCCGACGGCGCGTACCAGATATTCCTGGCCGACCCCGACGGCCATTTCATCGAGCTTTTCACAGCGCCGATCTAAACGTCGACCGCCATCAATTCCTCGTCGAAGATTACTTCTCCGCCATGGTTTTTTGCGATGCCGTGCGCGTTCGATTGATTTGGAATCCGTGAACCGGGCGCCGCAATGGGTGATCGCGAGTTTGGGGACGTCCGCCTGTTGTGCGATTTCGGCAGCTTGGCGGGTACCGATCATGACCCGGCCGATGGTGTCTTTGTCAACGGCCTGCGGGTGATCCCGGCAGGTCATCACCATGACATCGGCGCTCTAGGCCAACCTGTTCGATGCCTTGCGCGACTTGGTGTCGCTGGCGAAGACCATGCTCAATCCGTCGCAATCCACGCGGTAGACCGGCAGGGTCAGGTAAACTGCATGTGGCTGCCGACACCACGAGAATGTAACACTTTCACACGGGGGTGTTCACGGATTTCCGGACACAAAGATTCGGTCGCGGATTTTAGGGGAAAATCAGGCGGACCTGCGAGGTGCCGAATTGCCGGGCAGCGCTGCCGTTTCGGACGGCGATTTCGAGTCGTCCGCCGCTGCCGAGATAGGCGACCGGTTCGCCCGGTTCGACACCGCCGAAGGTGCGACAGACGCCTTGAATCGCGATCGATCCGATTTGAATATGCACCTGGTCCTCACTGCCTTGGCCGAGTTCGCTGAAGAAATGATCCGCCGTCAGATCAGTGACCAGGTTGCCGAACCGATCGGCGCAGAGCACGTGTGCGATCAGGTTGTCTCCATCGAATTGCGGCTTGGGCAGATCGAGCAGGACGGGATCGTCGATCGGATCGCCCAACTCGGTCAGCGGGACGCCCTTGGCCAGATGCGCCGCAGCGGGCGCGAAGATGTCACGGCCATGGAAAGTGGCGCTGACTTCTGCGCGGTGATAGTCGGCATTGGTCAAAGCAACGGCCCGCTTGAGCGGGCAGCGCGCCAGTACGGCAGTAAACACACCGTTGTCCGGACCGATCCACAGGTAATCATCTGTCTCGATCCCGATGGCGTGGCGTGGCGTGCCGACGCCCGGATCGACGACTGCCACGTGGATCGTACCGCTCGCAAACACGTCGATCACGCTTTCGAGCGCGATCGCACCGGCCAACATGTCGTGCACCGGCACTTCATGGGTGACGTCCACGATTCTTGCGTCAGGCGCAATCGTCAGGATCGAGCCCTTCATCTGCCCGACGAATGTGTCCGCCGTGCCGAAGTCAGTGGTGAGTGTAATGATATTTGGGTGTCGGATTTCGGATTCGGTCATTATTGCTTTACGGGGGTCAGCGGCGTGATTCTTGCCGGATGCGTATCGAATTTTACCCCGAATCACGACACAGATACCCGCCCTTAATACTCTTTGCGCTGCCGAGCGGGCTGGATGTCGAGTTGTTTGCGATACTTCGCCACCGTGCGCCTCGCGATGTCGATGCCGTGTCCGTGAAGTTTTTTTACAAGCTGATCATCGGATAGCGGATGTGATTTGTCCTCTTCACTGATAATCTGCTCGAGCGTGGCCTGGATCGCGGACCAGCTCATGGCATCGCCGGTATCGGTCTCCGTGCCGCCTGAAAAGAACATGCGAAGCAGAAAGATACCGCGCGGCGCCTGCACGTACTTTTCGCTGACCGCACGGCTGACCGTGGCGACGTGAATGCCGAGTTGGTCGGCAACCTGCGTCATGGGCAGGGGGTGCAGTGACTGCGGTCCGTAGTCGAAGAAATCACGTTGTGCGTCGATCACAACATTGATCACGCGCAACAGCGTGCTGCCTCGCTGCTCGATCGCCTCGATGAGCCAGCGAGCGGAGCGGATATTGTTGCCGAGGAACTCTCGCGTCTTGGAGTTGACCGTCTTGTCACGCTGCATCTTCAGATAGCTGGGGCTGATGTGCACGTTCGGCGTCCGCCCACGTGTGAGCTGCGCCGTATAGCGATCTTCGGTTTCGTCAAATTCAATCACCGCGTCCGGTCGGATGGTGCGTGGCGTGTCATCGACGAGTTGGCGGCCGGGATGCGCGTGATAGTGGCGAAGATTATGGATTGCGGTTTTCACCTGCTCAACCAGCAGGTCGGCGCTCTTGGCAATGCGCGGCAATCGATTCTGCTCAACGTCTTTCAGGTACTTGTCGACTATCAATCGTTCAGCGGTCAGGTCCGGCGCGTCTTCCTGCGCAGCGTGGGCGTCGATCTGCAGCAGCAGACACTCACGCACGTCACGCGCCGCCATACCTACCGGTTCTAAACTGCGATGCATCAGGGTGAGTGCCTCGTCCAGGTCTTTGTCGCTCACGTCCGTGGGCGACTGGTCGATCAGCGTCGGCATATCCGTGCGCAGGTAGCCATCATTGTCGATAAACCCGATGAGAAACTCGCCCGCACTGCGCAGGTTCGTCGAACATTCGACCAGGTGCCATTGCAGGATCAGTTGATCTGCCAGGCTCAATTGGCGCGCCGCGGTGTTGGCCATCGCGTCGATCTTGGCATCCCGCGCGCCGTCATCCCGCGCCGGGCGAAAGCTTTCGCCGGTCTCGTAGGTGTTGGCCGACCACGACTCGCCGTACTCTTCGCTGATGTTGTTGAGCCGCTCGAAATCATCGCGGTGGTTGGGATCGACGGCGTCATCGGTAATGACCAGATCGCGCTCGCCCTCCTGGTTGTCGCGTTGCTCCTGGGCGCGTTCCTCGGCAAGCTTGCTCTCGTCGGGGCCCGCCTCGCGCTGCTCGAGTGTCGGGTTGCTCGCCAGTTCCTGCTCAATCCGCTCCTCGAGCTGAAGGTTCGACATCTGGAGGATCTCCATCGACTGGATCAATCTCTGCCCCAGCTTCATGCGCTGGTCGAGTTTCATATGTTGGCCGGTGTCGATCCTCATGAAGATTCTTTATCCATCGAGGCCGCTGTTATCGGCCTGACCGCGTGGCTGAAGGGTCTGCCCTGATGATCCATCGGCAACTAATCGTGCCCAATTCATTGTACGGGTCGCCTGTCCTCGAGCGCATCGGCAAGGACGGCCTTCGAGGCGGTTTGCAACGATGATCCGGTCGCCATCCCGCGCGCCAGGCGCGACACGGTCAGGCCCGCCTGGCCCAGTTGCTCGGCAAGGTACAAGGCGGTGCCGTCACCCTCGAGCGTCGGATTCGTGCCGATGATCACCTCGCGCACACCGCCGCCTCGGGCACGTTCGAGCAGTGATGTCACGTTCAACTCGCCCGGTCCGATGCCATCCAACGCCGCCAGTCGGCCCATCAGCACGTGATATACACCGCGGTAGGTGCCTGTCGTCTCGATCGCCATCACGTCGTTGGGCTGCTCGACGACCAGGACGGTGCTGCCGTCGCGCCGTGGATCGGCGCAGATCGAGCAGGGGTCGGCTTCGGTGACATTGAAGCACTGCGAGCAGTGTTTGACATTCTGCTTGAGGTCGCGAATTGCGTCGGCCAACGCCAGGGCGTCATCCGTCGATTGCCGCAGCAGGTCGAACGTCATGCGCTGTGCCGATCTCCTGCCGATGCCCGGCAACCGTGACAACCGGTCCACCAGCCGATCGAACATCGAACATGTTGCGGGGGGTTGCTCTTGGGCCATCACATGATTGTATCGCACCGGTGGGGCGGTATCAGCGGGGTGTTGTGCCGCATCCAGTTGGTTTGCGGGCGGACACGTCCTATGATGCTCCGATGCACGACGACGACCATGTTTGTCTCTGCTTTCGCGTCTCGAAACGCAAGATTGTCAGTTTCTGCAAGCGCGAGAATCCACCGGTATCGAGCCTGATCAGCGACTGCCTGTCAGCCGGCACCGGCTGCGGCTGGTGCGTGCCATTCTTGAAGAAACTGCACGAGCAGGCCCAGGCCGGCGAAGAAAACCCCGATCTGCCGATCGCCCCGGAGGAGTACGCGACGAAACGTAAGCAGTATCACAGGACGGGTAAACGAGAAAAAGACTGAACAGGGAAGCCAGAAAGGAGAATTGCGATACCGGGTTCCCATTCCGGCTTCTTCCTTCCATCAATGCGGTACCCCCAATCGATGCATGCGCTTGTGGATCGCCGCCGCCGCCTGTTGGAACGGCTCTTCGAGAAACTCGGCGTGATCGTGATGGTTGTGGTGATGCGTGACCGTACCCGGCTCGTAGCGGCGGGCGTGGTCGCGGATGTACTGGATCGTGCCGTCGACGAGGGTGAGCATGTACTCGGCCGTCGCCTTGTCGAACATCCACCACTCACCGCCGACGGCGACGTAAATCGGTGACGTGTGCGCGAAAATGCCCCGCCCCCAGCCGTCGTGGTGGGTCGTGAAGTTGAAATAGTCCGGCCCGCTGGTACGCGCTGCCAGCCATGTATGGTGATCGAGGTGAATTTTCTCTTTCAGTTGCAGTCGGCGCGTCCCCGCCCGGTCTTCGACTTGTGCAACGACCTTGCCTTCCTGCACGATCTGGAGTGTGTGGATCGGGAAGATTGATTCGGCGGTTGCCTCGACCTCAACCGTCCCGCCGTTGCCGGGGAGGTTGATCGTGTCGCCGATCGCCGCGCCGTTGACCGCCAGGGCAATCATCGGTCCACCGCTCAGGAACGTGCGGCCCTCGCGGACGGCGCGGCACCACGTCTCGTAATCGAACGGCTGATCATCGGGGATGTACGCGTACGTGCGGTAGATGCCGACGGGCACATCGCTGCTCATCTTGTCCGTCCCACCGACCAGCGGCAGCTTGTATCCGCAGTTGAGGTAGCGGTAGTACTCCTGGTGCATGTACGAACCGTGTTTGAGCATCTCGATGGCGTCGGCCCGGCCCGTCGCGATCAGGGTCGCCGGTTCGCCATTGGGCGTGGGCAGGTGCGGGATCACCACCGTGCCGCCCTGCGCGTGGCAGGCGTCGGCCCAGTGTGACATGGCGACCTCGAGGTTGCCGCCAATCTCCGCCTCGCCCGGCCCGTCCGAGCACCACGGCATCACCGGTTCTTTAAGGCCCCACAGAGTCAGGTGCCCCAGCAGGTGCTGGCGGTTCTCCTGCGAGCAATACACGATCGTGTTGCCGTCATCGCTGAACGTCGGCCGGCCGATGAAGTCTTCCGTGTTCGTAAACAGGTGGCCCCACTGCGACTGCAACAGGTTGACGACGTTGAGGTCCTCGCCCTGCGCCTCGCGGTGAGCCCCCTGGCTGCCGAGAAAATGCACGTGCGAATCGCCGCTGAACCAGCGTTTCGCGTTCATGTTCGTCCAGCGTTTCATGCGCACGGTCAACTCGCGTTGGCCCGGTTTGATCTCGACCTTCTGCCGCAGCGGCTCGTACTCGAACCCGCGGGCGGCATCGACTATCACTTCACCACGCGGCAGCCAGCCCTGGCATTTGCCGTCGATGTACGCGTAGGTGATCTGGCCCAACCGCATGTCGCCGCCGATGTCGTTGTGCCATGAGACGAGGTTCGAGTTGACGTGATCGTGATGCCCGTGCGGTTGAAACGGGATGCCGTCCGGCGATCGGAAGTGAATGCGACAAGGAATCGGCTTGCCAGTCTGGTCGTCGACCACGGTGACGTGAGTCCAATTGCGCCCCGCGTCGGCCATCTCGACCTGCACGCGCGAGCGTTTGACCTTGCCCTTTTTCTGGAGTTGGCCCCAGTTGACTTTGCCAAGCCGTTTACCGTTGTTCTTGATCGTAATCGTGGCCGACGGATTGCCCCCGACTTCGACATAGGCCGGGCTGGCCTTGTGGTTCTGCGTTTCGCCCCATCCTTTTAGTTCGCCTTCGACAAAAGCATCGGCTGACTGCCCGGGCAGAGCGTAAGGGTATGTTGCGACACCGCGGTCGATTTCGACCTCGAGGTCGAAGTCCTTGTTGGCATCCTCCGGCTTCGGCAGCGTGATCTTGACCGGCCGGCGAGCCTGCGGGGTGAACGGCAACTCGTTTAGATGGCTCAGCGTGATGCCGCCGATGACCATCTTGTTGGATTCGGCCGGCTCGAGCGTGATCGATGTGATGCTCGCGTCCGGCCGGTCGTTTTTCCAGGCCCAAAGCCAATAGCCCATTGGCCCGCCCCCCCGCACTTCGATCTGTCGTTGGCCGGCCATATTGAACTCGCCGACATAGCGTGGCAGCATGTGGTCCTTCTGGTCCGGCCAGGCGAGAAACGGGCGAGAGCCCCAGGGAATGGGTACCGCGGCAATCTCGAAACGCTCGCGAATAGGCAGCCTGCAGGTCTTCCCGTCACCGTAGCGAACGGTGTAATACGCTACGGTCGTGCCGGTCGGGCCGCCGTCGTGTATTGTCGATGCCAGCACCGCGTGCGCGAAAATGACATGGCGTGCCGTCGCGCCGATCGGCACCACCACGGCCGCCCCTGCTTCCGCGTCGAAGCCGATCAGGTGCTCGCCGTCGTCATCCTTGCGGCCGACCACAAACGGCAGGCCCTGAAATGACTGATCGCCCACCTGCGGTTGAATAACACCGTCAAGCCATTGAACCGGCTTGTTGCAGCAAGCCGATACATCGATCGGCTGATAATCCATGTCGTGTTTCATCCGATGGCCACCCTTGCTGGTTCAGCTTGCGCATTTACCCGGCTATGGAGATTGTCGAGCACGTTCATGAAGTTGATGTAGCTGTCATACGGCGATTCGTACGGATTGAAGTACTTGTGTACGTCACCGTCGGCGAAGTATTTCGTACACATGTAGTAGCAATGATCGCTGGTCGTCAACTTCCGCCAGTCGTCGAGCACCCGCTCGTCGCCGGATTCCCTGACCGGCTGCTCAAGTTTGTACAACTCGTGCAGGGCATTGGACTGCATCGCGTTGCCCAGCCAGGCGGACAGGTCGCGCTCGGTATCGGCCCAACTGATCATGTGCGGCACGTCGTACTCACCCACCGGATCGTACGCCGCCAGGCAGTCGCTGGGCGTCTTGAAGTCATTGGTGCCGGTGTCGAGGATGTGCTGCGGCAGCGCCTCGAGAAACTGGAAGATGCCCGTGTCCTCCCACTGATGCTCGCCGAATGTCTCGTAGTCCATGAAAAGGTTGCACATGTACCCGTCACCGTTGATTTGGTGAACCCACTGGGCGAATTTTTCGGCGGTCAGCGGCCATTCCTTCCAGCCGCGGTTGGAAAATCGAAAGGCGATATCGTCACTGAGGCTGTAGTTTTTCAGCAGCAACCGTATGTTGCGCACGCCCGGCGGCGTGTAGACATAGTTGGGCGAGCGGTAGGCGAGGATATGATCGGCGCCCTCGGTCAATATGCCGTCGAACCTGCCCATCGCCGCCACCGCCACCGCCAGATCATTGTTATAGATCAACTCCGTGTTGCGAAACACACGCGGCGTCTGGCCGAACAGGTCCGTCATCAGGGCGGTGTGCAGATCGATCTGTGCGCTAAACTCCTCACGGCTGTAAAGATACGCCAGGCTGTGGTGATACGTTTCGCCGAGAAACTCGACGCAACCGGTCTCAGCAAGTTGTGCCAGCAGATCGATCATCTGCGGGCACCACCGGCGAAACTGATCGATCACCACGCCCGTCAGCGAGTACGCCACGCGGAACCGCCCGTCGTGACGGCGGATCAGGTCCAGGATCAATTGCGTTGTCGGCAGATAACACTTGCCCGCGACCTTCTTGAGGATATGCTCGTTGTGATAGTCGTCGAAATAATTGTTGTTCGAGTCGAAGACGCTGTAGCGGCGCAACCGGTTGGGCTGGTGAACCTGGAAATAAAAGCAGACGGAAGCCATGGGGTGGAGTCCTTCCTTGTCGAGTTCCGGCTGACCCTATTGTGGGCTCTGGGCCGTCGATTGCAACCGTCCGGGGAATCCGGTGGCGGCACGCTTCACCTGCGGCAACGGGGAGTCCCAGCCGGTGAGCGGTCTGACGGCCTGATAAACCAATTCCAGGCCGGCAGATCCTGCCTGCTCATTCCGGGCATTTGAGGGCCGAGGCCCTCCCGCGGGTCTGCCGACGGGTGGCGGTGCGACCCGATGACCTGGTCGGCGGGCACAAGGCCTCGCCGTCCCGGCCAACCGGCACGTCCCGGACTCGGTTGTTACCGCAGCGTTGACGTCAAGCGGTCATCCGTCGAAAGGTGCTGGGCCACCAGGTCGGCGACGACTTGATGGCCCAGCCGGTTCCAATGTCCGTCGATCTGGTAGTACAGGCCAGGTTGTTCGTGCTTGTACGGTGCAGTGATGACAGGGGCGTCGCGGCGGTCACATATTTGGATTAACTTGTCATGGTCGCGGCCGGAAAGATGCACGATGAGCACCAACACGGGCCACTTATTTGCCTGGCAGATGGATAGCGATTCCTCGATCAGGCTGAAGGTCAGCAGTTGCCGTGGTGACCAGGTCATTTTTGGTTCTGCCGCTTGCTCGTGATCCGTGTCCGCCGGATTTGCCGGCAGGGGGGATGGCCAATGGTGGTTGCCCCTGGGTAAAATCTGCCTGGCAAGACCGACCAGGTAGCTGTCCGAGAGCAGGGGCGCCGATTCGATGATTCGCTGGGCGGTGTCGGTTATGCCGGGTGGCCGCACCGGCAACTCGATGAGCGTGCGATCGGCCGCCAGCCGAAACAGCCGCTCGCGCCAATTATCGCCAAAGTCGTTGCCGGTGACTTGCAGCACCACATAGCGTGGTTCATAGGCGGCTGCTTCGGCGCGCAGGAACTTGACCCAGCGACCGTTGCCGGTGGCGCCCACGCCGGCATTGATGACTTGCGGCCGGTCCGCACCGAAACGATCCGCCAGGCGCCGGTCGACCTGCGCGGGAAACTCGTCACCGTCAGTGACGCCGTAGCCCAGGGTGAACGAGTCGCCGAGGAAGACCACCGCCCCTTTCGGAAAGATGGCCGGTTCCGGACCGCGATGGCCCAGCGAGTTGGTCGTCAACCGCATCGTAAACTCGGGCGTGATCCGGCGGCAGTGAAAGCTCTTTTTCAGCGACCGGAGATAGATCGGGTCATGCACCGTGAAACTGGGGCCGACGTTGCGCACCGGCACGAACAATCGGACGATGATCTCGGCCAACACCAGCGACAGGCAAACCGCCGCCAGTGACAGCATCGCCTTCGTGACGCGGCTGAATCGGCGGCGGCGGTCGTGCCGTACGGCGGTCTGATTGTTTGGCCCGACACGAACCGTCATATCAATTTGGATCTTCCGTAATCCCGGCAGTCAATCTCGAGTGTGAGCACTGCCTGAAGTCAAGTATACCAGCCGCGGCAGGGCCTTATGGTAGTTGGTGGTCGTCCGGCTCCGACCTACAATGCGCCACTTGTTTGGATCGAGGGTCTAGCGCTGATGTCTCGTGATCGATTGACAAGCACGGAAATTCGCCGCCAGTTCATCGACTATTTTGCCGACAAGCACGGCCACACCATCGTGCCATCGGCGCCGGTCGTGCCGCATGACGACCCGACGCTGATGTTCACCGTGGCCGGCATGGTCCAGTTCAAGGATGTATTCCTGGGCACGGGCAAACGGCCGTACGTCCGCGCGGTCGATACGCAAAAGTGCATCCGCGCCGGCGGCAAGCACAACGACCTTGAAGATGTCGGCCGGGACACGTACCACCACACGTTTTTCGAGATGCTGGGCAACTGGTCGTTTGGCGACTACTTCAAGTCCGAGGCGATCGAGTGGGCATGGGACTTGCTGACCAACGTCTGGGGTCTGCCAAAGGATCGCTTGTACATGACGGTGTTCGGCGGCGACGAAGCTGACGGCGTGCCCGCCGACGATGAATCGGCCGAGTTGTGGCCGAAAATCACCGGCATGGACCCCTCGCGCGTCACGCGCTGGGGCAAGGGCGACAATTTCTGGGAGATGGGCCCGATCGGCCCGTGCGGCCCGTGCAGCGAGATTCACATCGACCTGACGCCGGATGGCTCGGGGGGGGCGTTGGTCAACAAGGACGACCCTCGCGTCATCGAATTGTGGAACCTGGTGTTTATCGAGTTCAACCGTGACAGCAGCGGCACGCTCACGCCGCTACCGGCCAAACACGTGGATACCGGCCTCGGGCTCGAACGCACTTGTGCCATCCTGCAGCAAAAGGACTCGAACTACGACACGGACGTGTTTACGCCTCTGTTCGACGCGATCGGGGGCATCACGGGCGCCCGGCCGTATGGATCGAAACGGGATGATCCGATCGACACGGCATACCGCGTCATCGCCGACCACATTCGTGCATTGACGATCGCCTTGACCGACGGCGCCGTTCCCAGCAACGAGGGCCGCGGCTACGTGCTTCGTCGCATTCTTCGTCGTGCAGTGCGTCACGGCTGGCAGACGCTCGGCACGCACGAACCGTTCCTGTGCAGGCTCGTTCCCACCGTCGTCGATCAGATGGGCGAGGCGTTTCCCGAGTTGAACAAGAACCCGCAGCAGGTTGCCGACCTGATCCGCGAAGAGGAAGAGTCTTTCGAACGGACGCTTGGCCGCGGCATCGAGTTGTTTGAAGCCGCTTGCCGCTTGGCAACGAACAAGCAAATCAGTGGTGGCGACGCATTCCGGCTGCACGACACCTACGGGTTCCCACTCGATCTGACGCAGGTCATGACCGAGGAGCGTGGTATGACCGTGGATGTAGAAGGCTTCAACAAGCTGATGGACGAGGCACGTGAAGTCGCGCGCGGCGCTGGCACCGCAGGCGCGGATATTCAATCGCAACTTGTCGCGATCATGCAGAAAGAGAGCCTGCCCGAAGCCGAGTTTGTCGGTTACGATGCGACCGAATGTACGACAACCACATCGAGCCATGCCTTTGATGTGGACGGCTTGGCAGCCATTGTCACGGGCAAGACCCCATTTTACGCCGAGGCCGGCGGCCAGGTGGGTGACGTCGGCACGATCAGCATCGGCAGCAGCACGCTGACTGTCACTAACACACAGAAAGTCGGCGATGTCTATTTTCATCTCGGTACGCTTGAGGGTGCATGGTCGGACGGCACAGTTGACCTGACTCTTTGCGTCGATCGCGATCACCGCGCCAGGATCATGGCCAACCACACCTGCACGCACTTGCTCAATCGTGCGTTGCGTTTACACGTCAATCCGCAGGCGGATCAGAAGGGATCGCTTGTGGACGATGAAAAGACGCGGTTCGACTTTTCACACAACGCGGCCGTGACGGATGAACATATCGAACAGGTGGAGGGGACGGTCAATGCCGACATCGGCGCAGACCTGCCAGTCCATTACGATTATGCCCCGCAAGCCGAAGCGCTCAAGATCAATGGTTTGCGTGCGGTGTTCGGCGAGAAGTATCCGCCCGAGGTTCGCGTGGTATCGATCGGCGTGCCGGTCAGGGATCTGCTGGCCGACCCTCAGAATGCCGACTGGTCGAACCGTTCGATCGAGTTCTGCGGTGGTACGCACTTGGCCAGGACGGGTGATGCCGAGGGCTTTGTCATTGTCAATGAGGAGGCGGTGGCCAAAGGCATCCGCCGGATCACCGCGCTGACCGGCCGGCGCGCGTGTGCGTGTCAGGCGCAGGGCAACATGCTGCTCGACCGCGCCGAGGCGTTGCACAACGCTGGCGACGGGCAACTTGAAAAACAGGTCGCGGAGTTGACCGCGGCGTTGGGCGAGGGGCCGCTGCCCGTGCTGGCGCGTTCGAAGATTATGGCAACACTCGGCGAGTTACAGAAGAAGGCCAAGGACTACCATAAGAAACGCAGCCGCGAGGTCGCCGGCGACGTCGTGGAGAGGACCCGGCAACTCGTCGAGCAGGCGGACGGCGACATGATCGTGGCCGCCATCGAAGGCGCCGACGCCGGGTCGCTGCGCACGGCGATGGACGTGATCAAGAAAAAGAAGCCCGAGGCGCCCATGCTGCTGGCCGCGGTGACCGGTGACAAGTTGGCGTTCCTCGCGGCCGTACCCAAGCCGCTGATCGATCGAGGCCTCAAGGCGGGTGACTGGGTACGCGAAGTTGCCAAGGCGGCGGGCGGCGGCGGCGGCGGCCGACCGGACATGGCGCAGGCCGGCGGTAAAGACGTGGCCAAACTCGACGAGGCGCTCAGGGTCGCCAGGGCATTTGCGGATGATAAACTGAAAAATCCGGATTAGCGTGAGTTAAACACGCCACGACCTGCGCATCTTGCCGATCAGGATGAGCCAGATTTGCAGCGCGCGTGTTGCATTGGTCGGGTTGTCGTTAAACCCCCTCATCAAAGGATCCTTGGTTGGGTGGTCGTGGTCAACTGGCCAACTGGTCAACTGCCCACTTGCACGATTCAAGGAATTGGTTCAAATGCGCAGAATCCGTCAGTGACTCGTAGGGACTGCGGGGTCCGTTTGGTTTGTCACTAAGATGAATGCCGCTGATCCGATCCAACTGTGACCGGAAGTCTTTGCGATGGCCCTCATCTTCAAATCTTTTTAGAAACACCACGACCCAGCCAGATGCACTAATGCGTAACAGGTTTTTGATTTCGCCCTTGACGTGAATTCGTCCAAAGAAGGTCGCCTTTTGCCCTCTTCCCCATTTGACCCCAGTCGCATGATCTTCGAACCACGCCGCGATCTTGGCGGCAACATCAGCAACCGCATCACCGCTTAACGCCCGCGTGGATTCCATGAAGCTGTCACGGTCCCACTTCCGCGGCAGGCTGTGGTCTGAGTCCTTCTTCCAAAAAGTACCGTCTTTTATGGCTTTTAGAAACTCCACCACAGTTTTTATCACCTCTCGATCCGCAGTAAAACCACGCAATACTTTCTTACGTCCCGGTTCTAGCACTGGATCTTCTTTTGCAGTCATGATCATTGGTGGAAGTGTTTTTGTAAAATGAAACTTTGCATCACCTAAAAATACGATGTACACACCTCGATAGATAAACTTCTGTTCCTTATCTATTGTCACCCTTATGCCATCTACCGTCATTTTTAACAACGGCTCAGGATAACTACTAGTACTGTCCCAAACTACATCTTCTACTAACATTCAAAACTCACTTATTCTTGAACAGTTCTTAGCCCAATCAAACTTCAATCCATCTAACATAGCAATAAATTCTTGCTCCTTATCCCCAAGAAACAACGACGAACTATACTGAAGCCGTGATTGCTGCCGTCGATATACTCCCCGACGATATTGCCGCCGTACTTCCTTGACCAGATTCGTTTCAGTGGGCACGGCCGCGCATGCAACTGAATGATAGGCAATTTGATTCCAGGTGGGCCTGCGTCGGGCCCCCGGGGGAGGGGGGGGGTTAAACAGAGAACTAGGCTTCCCAACTCACTTTGTCACACTTGGGACATTTATAGCTGCGGTTTACAATTCGTTTCGCGATAAGAAGAACGGAGTTCCTTTTACGAAGGGGTCTAGGCTTCCGGAAGTACTCGTGGAAGACTTTAGAAAGGCGAAGAG
>Ga0310121_10003530_pt1 | contig 14238 bp, 12 predicted proteins | sample CB27_Tmax_986_MG_FD_203504 | JGI IMG/M metagenome (GOLD analysis project Ga0310121, IMG submission 203504) | Marine microbial communities from Western Arctic Ocean, Canada - CB27_Tmax_986 | ecosystem: Environmental > Aquatic > Marine > Oceanic | place: Canada: Western Arctic Ocean | collected... | reverse complement strand
TCGACAAGCAGGTTCGTTTGGAGGAAAACGTCGACCTGATTGGGATAGTCCTGGGCGTTTGGATCGGGGAAGAAAGTCGGCGGCGGTTGGAGCATTGTCGTTTGGATTTCGATATCTGCGTTGGCAACACCACTCGGTGTATGTCCGGCTTTATACGCCTTGGCGCTGATGAACGAGCTGAATGTCAAGTTAAACGGACCGGTATAAAGGATGGACGACTGATTCGGGACGCCACCCCCGAGCACATAATAGATATCTGCCCCAGGTGTAGTGGTAGACATGGTGACCTGTTTGGGCGGGGGAAAGGTGCCGCCAGGGGGACTAATCACCGGCGTATCCACCATAGGAGTGGCATTGGTAAAGGTGTATGCGATAGAAACGGTGATACTGGGAGAGTGTTGGTCCTGAAGGGCGAAATACTTAACGGTTGTGTTGTTGTTGATGGGGACAGCCTGGCCGGCGAAATACTCGTTTGATTGGGTTGTCGGTTCCGAGCCATCCAGAGTATAGAAGTACCGGGTATTCCCCTGATCAACGGCTGGAATGATAAACAGCATAAACTGGATTGGGTTGTCGTAATTTCCAGGCGACGGCTGAGCAGCTGGCGCCGAGGTGGGGGATATATCTCCGTACATCGCAGCCATCCCCGCTTTATCCAGATCCGAAAGCACTCTAAAGGTTCCTATCGTGAACTTCTTTGCTTCATTAGGCGGCAGCGGATTTATTGTGGTCTGGCCGTTAATTCCGAATGCGTTGTGGGAGTAGTGCATGATGGAATCAAAATCGTAGGTACCAACATTGTTGGTGTCCGAAATCAAGAAATTGTGTTCCTTGTTCTCCTGAATGTTTGCAGTGAGGATTTCTACGAAGGTGTCTCGGTCGTCTCTTGATTGCTCGTGTAAGAGACCCAACGCATGACCCAACTCGTGGACAAGGACGTGTTTGTACCCCCAGCTGACAATGTTGATTATCTGCTTTGCAGGAAACGGCCACATACCGACTTGCGAATTGTTCAAACTGGGGTGGTCGTTGAACTCGATATAGTTTGTGACTCCTTCACTTCCAAAAGGAACTTCCTCGAAGGTCAGGGCCGCCGCCGCTTCCCAGCAATCTAACGCCTCCCTGATCTGCTCTTTTCTGCCCATTGCGGTGTTCCCATTGGCGTCTGTAGTCCCATCATCGATCCCCGGCGGGTTGAACGTGTAGGGCACGATGCCGTCCGGCCATAAAACAGCGGTGGCGCGAAAACCGGATTTGGTTCCATCAGCAATAGCACGAATCATGTCCACACGAAGGGACATGCAGCCGCCCTCAACTACCTGCTGTCCCGGCTTAACGCGTGAGAGGATTTTCTTTGCTAATGCCCGGTTGGCAGCCTCAAGTTCGGCCTTGGATCTCGGCTCCTTGGCCTCCGACGATGCGCTGAAGACGGCGCTCGACAATACAAGCGCCAGGGTGATTGCAATGGCACTGAACGGATGAGCAATTTTTGGATAGGACATGAGAAGCCTCCATTTAAGACAAAAATCGTTCTGGTAAAAACAATTCGAGATAGGACACTCCTACCTCAGGAATACCCTTGGTACACCCACTTGAAGAGGACAATTTATCCGGTATTGAACCGATTGACAACAGGGGATAGGTAACCTCGAAAACCGGACTGCTCAGGCCACTCGGCGGCCCTGCGGCCTTATCGTGAGAAGAAACTCTTAAAAGCGGGGTCGACCTCTACTTTCTTGCCTTTCATACGGTAGAGGGAAAGTAGAAACCCATCTTCAATTTCCTCTCCGACATCAATAACGCCGGCGACGCTGATCGGCATGTTGTCGTAGAAAGCGCATCCCTCTTCCATTTCAACAAAGACCCACTCGTTGTACCAGGGAATGATTCCGAAGCAACACATCATCATGTTGTTGGTCAGAATAAAACTCGTAATCTTCCCTTCCGCGAAATCGACCGGGACCATGAATCCCTTCACTGCCACCTGTTTCTGATTCAGCCTCTTGATGGTATCCGGAATCTGCTTATTCATTTCAGCCACGTCTTTGTCGGTTAGGCCGTCCGATTCCATCGGGTTCGGGACCTCATAATCAAATTCCGAAAGGGCCTGGAAAGAAGTGGGATAAAAGTCATCCGGACCCTGGTTTTCCAAATCGTGTGTCGATGCGGCGATTTCATCTGTGGCGGAGAGTGGAGGAGCAGTCGCCTCGGGATTCGCGACAAGAGATCCGTAGGGGGTGTAGACACCGGTGGATTCGGCGACAAGTGCCTCGGCGGTGGATGAGACCACGGCCTCCGGTGTTGTGGAAGCAATCATTTCGGCTACTGGCTGTTTGATTTCAGCTGTAGGTTCCTGCAAAGGCGCATCAATCGGCGCGCCCTCGACCGCGACAACCTTGGGCGGTTCCACCGGGGTGTTGTCCGTTTTGTTACAACCGGGCACCCAGAAAGCCAACGCAAATATGGCGATCCAGCCAGCGGTGCGGGTCATTCTGTTCTGATGCTTGAGTTGAAAGATGCTGTTCACTCCCCTGCCCTACTCGTTTCCCTCGGGAAATTCAAACTCGATGTCTGAAAGGTCGCTTCCTTTGATAGTAAGTTGCTCTACCACACAATCGAAATGCTTCAGGCCGACCAGGAAGTTGGATTGGCCGTCGAATTGGGATGTGTCACCCACCGATTCACCGGTAAGCGGGTTTGCCACTGCCGACAAGACAACTTCGGCGGTTTGGGCGCCGATGTTTGAATCGGCTTCGACGGATATACTCAGCTTGATCTCTTTCTGCGCCAGGCGAACCGCGCCCTCCGCGCCACCATCGAGTGCATAAGCAGTCAATTGTCCGTTCTGGTCATCCAGGACAAGTTCCAAATGGGCGAAATGGTCGCCCAAGGCAACCAAGGTTCCACCGTGCGGGGCCTCGTGGTGGTGGCCTTTGTCCCCGTCATCGGAATGGTCACCGTGTTCATCATGGTCGTGATCGTCATGCCCATGATCGTGGTCGTCGTGGCCGTGATCGTGATCATCATGACCGTGATCGTGATCATCATGGCCGTGGTCGTCGTCCTCATGCCCGTGATCATGGTCATCATGACCGTTGTCATGGTCATGGTCGTGTTGGATAGAAGATGAAGTGGTGATGTCGTCGGAATAGTCCCCCTCCGGGGCTTTTCCGCAGCCGGACAGGGTAGTGATCAATGCAACTGATAGAAAACCAAGGATCAGGTTGATCCCACAATTCGCTTCTTTCATTTAGAAACTCGTCCTTTCATGAAGTCGGAATGATATGCTCGGCGACATCCGTCTTGTAAGCCCGGAACGCCGGGAGGAGTCCGGCTGCCGCACCCATTGCAATCATACCGAGTGGAGCAAGATATAGCGACATGTGCGGCTGGAGTACATCGAGGACGACTCCAGTCTGTGCGCGGACCACCAGACTAGCCGAACCGAGGATGATGGCGTAGACAACGTACCCGAAGATCGTCCCGATGGCGGCGATTGCCGTGGCCTCCAGGACAATCACCGTAAAAACAGTCCTTTTCTTTGCTCCCAAGGCGCGCAGGATGGCAATCTCTCTGCGCCGTTCGTTGATCGTGTTGTAGATGCTGGCCAGGATCGACCCGGCCGCTACTACCACCACCAGGTAAGCGACTACAGTGAGGATTCGATGAATCCAACCCATTTTGTCGAAGAGGTCCCCCATCACTTTCCCGATGGGCCACGCTAATGTGGCCACCTTCCCTTGCCGGTTGATCGTATGGTCGAGCGTTATTCCTACTTGCTTGCTTCGGAACTCCAGGAGCACAGCGCTGGCTTCCTTGTGTTCATCCGGGATTTCCTGGCCTGCTTCCGGAATGAATTCCTCTCCCGTTCCCCGCAAGACATGACCCTCCATTCGGAAGATGCCTTCGATGGGAATCCAGATGACCCGGTCCGCGGGTGAGTTGGTCGGTTCAAGGACGCCCACGACGACATACTCTTCCTTATGTCGCATCGACTTGTCATATATCAGACCGTGATAGGGATTGAATTTTGAATTCAACGCCAGTCCGGTCTTGGCAGCGACAAAGCTGCCGACGACCGCCTCTCGGCGGCTGGCATCGAACAAACGTCCCCCTTCGCGGACTTTGTATCGGTTATCGAAGACCTTTTCTGTGGTACCAACGATGCGAAAACCATGGTAGTTATCCCCGACAGCGATAGGGACCGCTCGTTTGACGCGGCGATCGTCCCGTATCTCCTTATACTGTTCCCAAGTGATGTTCCCAGGTGATGTCTCCAGGTGAAAGATACTGTTCAAGATAATCTGGAGCTGGCTCCCGCGCGCGCCAAGGACAGCATCGAAACCGATGTCCCCGCCCGTAAACGCCTTGCGGGTTTGGGCATTGATGGCGAACACGGACATCACCAGTCCAGTACCGAGCGCGACTGACAGAGCTGTGATGAGAGTGGACAGCAGATGCTGCGCCAAGCTTCTTCGGACGATCATGAAAAGGCCGCTCATTGCTCTTACGCAACCACCGTTTCCCTAACGTGGCTGATGTCAGAAAGGTTCGTGCGTCTCTCGAAACAATCGAGGACCCCTGGGTCATGGCTGACCAGAAGCAGTGAGGCGTCGTGCTCGTCGCAGATGCCGCGCAACAGATCCAGCGCCTCGGCGGCATGGTGCTCATCCAGGTTCCCGGTCGGCTCATCGGCCAGGACCAATTTCGGGTGGTTCGCCAGCGCGCGGGCCAACGCTACACGCTGCTGCTGTCCGACTGAGAGCTGCCGAGGGCGGTGGTGAATGCGATCAGCCAACCCGACCTGGTCCAGCAGCGCACGCGCGTATGCTTTGTCGACACCCCTCCCAAACATCATGCCGAGCTCAACATTCTCCAGGGCAGAGTATCCTTGAAGGAGATTGAATGTTTGAAACACATAGCCAATATTCTCCGCGCGAAGACGGTCCCTTCCCGCCTCGGAAAGAGAAGTCATCTCAACACCGTTTAATCGGACAGTTCCCTGCTCGGGTCTTAAGATCCCCGCAATGATGTTAAGGAGTGTGGTTTTCCCTGAACCGCTGCGCCCCTCGAGCGCAACCTGCTCACCCTTTTCCAATCCGAACTCAGGAATGTTCAGGATTGTGGTCCTCTCGCCATCGGGGGCGATATAGGATTTGACGAGGTTGTTGATTTCCAGCAGCGGCATGGTCCTTATAGTGACGGGGCTCCGCACCTCAGTCAACGAACGTGGATCGCGCCCGACCTACAAGCCCGAAGCGCAAGCGAGGGATCGGTTACGTGGGAATAAGTGATTGTAAGCGCCCAAGCAATTCCCCGTGGTTCCGAACTATCAGATCGCACTCCACATCAAACGGGTTCTCCCCATCAGAGTTAATGAGAATCGAATACATCCCGCAGTCACGCGCCAGTTGGAGATCGAAAAGGTAATCACCGACATAGATCAGCTGGGTTGGCTCCAGGTTCCACTCTTCGAGGGCTGGTTCGATGGAACGGGGATCGGGTTTCGGGGGGCCGGACTCGCGGGTTACAACCTGATGGATAGCTTCGAGAGGGGTTCCTTTGCTAACGATATCCCAGGATAGGCCACTGTTTCGGGTGACGACACCAAAAGGGATGGCCTTCTCCCGGAGCCACTCCAGCGTTTGAGTCACTCCGGGTAAGAGGGTCGCAGCCACTGCGGCACTGGTTTCCATCTCTTCCATAAGTTGCAGCAGACGAGAGCGGACCGGCTCCTCGCGTTCTTGTATCCAATCGAGAATGGGCCGATCAGACGGAATCCCATGCTCATCACGGAACCCCATAAAATTGATGTCGGAGTCGATTAGAGTCCCATCGAGATCGAAGAGGACGGCGCGATATTTTTGGTTGGGGGTGAGATCAGACAATCTATTGCTTGCTGACAGTCATCGAGAGGTTAACTGTCGTATCGGAGTCTGGTTGAACAGTTGCATTTCCGCTGGCACTGTCACCCGTCTTGGTCAGTGTGAAATTATAAGTGTCCCCCTCGAAAACGATCGGTACTGTTACCTGATTACCATTGAGAGAGCCCTGCGGCCCGAAATCGAATCCAAAATCCTGGTCAAAAACTGGACAGGGGACGTCAAACAGGCAACCAACCGGTCGCTGGGACACCGTGGCCCTGCCACTGCCTCCTCCATCGAGTCCGAACGGGCTCACGCCCTGAGAAAGTCCAGTAATGTTTACATCAATATCCCCTGCCAACCCCCAGTGCCCGTCGGTGCAATCCAAACCACAAGGATCCTTTACGATTAGTTCTCCGCCGAACGTGCCGGACCAAAACTCGGTCATGGGCTCCCCCGTTGGAGTAGCTGTCGCATTTCCCGTGGGCAATGGAGTAGGCGTCGAGGGAGCAGGTGTTCTAGTAGGCGCGCGCGGAATGATCGTTGCAAAATCGAAAGCTTCTTGAAGGTCGGCAGCGGCCCTGATGAAGTCGTCAACGGCTCCGCTTGCTTCCGGTAGGACCTGACCGCGAACGATGTCGAGATACAAATCCTCTAATCTGTCCCGACCGCGTTGGACCAATTCCGCAGCGCCTTGAGTGGACTGACCAAGAACTCCCCCGATATACACCATACCACCCGCGCTGGTAAAACCGACATAGAGTAAGGCGGCAGCCGGAAGCGCGAGCGCCGCGGCCGGCGCGCCTGCCAGGGCCAACAGTCCAAGCCCAACCCCTCCAGCGCCTGCGACAACCAAACCGGCAGAGTTAAAGGCCTCCGCCGAACCGCATAATACCGAATTCCTCGGGGCTCGTAGAACCGATCCGATGAGATCGCTATTTGGATTAGATTCGGTTTGGTACGCCTGGGCGGCGATGCCAGCCTCGGCGGCCAAACATGCTGTCGGCCCCTTTGCGGGAAGCTGGCTCAACACTGTAAACAACGATAGAATCACTTGATCGGCCTGCCGCAGTTCGTCCTCACCGATTTCGATGTCGACATTGTTGATCTCCCCGATTTTGGTGTTCCCGAATGGGTTGAGCATGGCGATTTCAATGAAACCGATCAGGAGTTGGAGCTCAACCATCTGCGTGTCGAGGGCAGCCTCCAGAACGGGATTGTCGAGAAAGGAGCCTGAGAGATCGCCTTTAATGTCTTCGCCGAAATCGAGCGTCTCATTTAGGAAATCTAACGTCAGATTGCCTGGATCGCCCCCTGGGGTAGGCATCTCAAGGACCTCGAAACCGTCGATGGGGTTCGAGTAACGGAAAACTCCGCCCGCTGTCTTTTGTATAATACGCAGGTCCACAGTCCCACTTCTGAATGCGCCTTTGGTAAGATCCAGCAGCGGCGGTACGGCGGCGGTCGCGAAAGTTTCCGCAAAATCGACTACGGGAATATCGAGTGGCAGGCCATCCGCGAGAAGAAAACGGATCCAGGTGTCAGCGTCGGGATCAAGCCCCTGGCCCGATAGGGTGATCTGTGAGCCGGGCAGTCCGCTCATATTGCTGATCGAGTCGGCGAAGATCCGCGGCCCGTCCGAAGGTCGCCAGTTCGCAGCCAGCATAAAAAGGTCGGGACCGTCGATGCAGTTGCTCAAATCGAAATCCATGCCGGGGTCGAACCCCTCTCCTCCTTCGCAGAGGCCGAAGAGGTCAGCAAGGTGGAATAGCGTAAAGGGATGCGAGATTCCCTCGGGGATATCGCCACCCAGTCCCCGCGTGGGCACGAGGATAAGTACCGCGATCAGGATCGAGAGCCCGAGCGTTCTTCTATGTGTCATCGATCAAACCTTTAACCTCAAAAGAGGTTTGGGGAGGGGGGAAACTGATCTCGATCATAGCCCGAACGCGCTCGAGAGGCGAGGGGTGCTACGTACCGCCGATTCCGCGGGTGCGACGGGGGTAAGCGTTCCTTCCCATGCGCTGTGAACAAAGTTAGAATGAGCACGCAATCATGACGAGGAAAGAGCGTGCCAAAAGAGTTTTGATCGTAGACGACCACTCAATCATCCGGGACGGTTTAGAAAAGATAATTGCCTACGAAACCAATATGGAGGTCTGTGGCAAAACCGGAGGAGTGTCAAAGGCACACGAATTAATCGAGCAAACCGATCCTGACATCGCCATCATCGACCTAACACTTGAGAACGGCAGCGGTTTGGAACTCATTAAACAGATTCGGGCACTCGGGCGCACTGTGAAAATTCTTGTATCCTCTGCGCATGACGACGCCCTGTTTGCTGAGCGAGCGATGAGCGCCGGAGCGCAGGGCTACATCAACAAGTCGGAGGAAATAGAAACCTTATTGGAGGCGATCCAATGTGTCCTGGAGGGGAAGGTCTACCTTGCCGACTGGATGAAGGATCGCCTTCTCGTAGCTGGGGTAAAACAGACCAAGTCGCCGACGTGTGAGGCTGTGGAAAACCTAACGGACCGAGAGTTGGAAGTTCTTGAACTCATCGGGGCCGGGGTTTCCACCCATCAGATAGCCGACCGGTTGAATTTAAGCGTTAAGACCATCGAGACCTACAGAGCCCACCTAAAAGAAAAACTCCATCTCGAATCCGCGAGCGAGCTGGTTCGCTACGCGGTCGAGTGGGCGTTGGAGAAGAAATAAAGGAGATCGGAGTCCTATAGGAGGACGTCGGATACGGTCACCTTCTGGGCCGGGCCTCCGTAGGACACAATCTTCGGTTTGAACGCCTCCCTTTTTGTCTCTGGTTCTAGGGGAATACCATTGTGATAAAAGTATTTCCCCGCTTCCAAGATGTTTCCGAGGTGCTGTCTTCCGGTTTTATCCATGTCGTAACCGAGGGCTGCAACCTCACCCACAAAGATTTCCCACTCCTCATGGGTCCAACTCCCCAGATTCGATTCGATAAACATCTCGGCGAGGTGAAACAACCTTTCTGCTTTGTCTTTTGTTTTTGCTTTGTGTTTCATCATCGATGTCCTCCTTCCTGGATGCTAAGGGCTGCCACCCACCGCAGCACGTACTGGCCGTGCCGCGATGAGTGGGGAATGAACCTACCTCGTACGGCCCTTAGGCGGAGACCGTGTGTGAAGTCCTCTCCCCATCCCGTGCAGATCGAGAGGAAGTGACAAAGGCCTTTTTTGGAAACGATCCGTGTTCTTTTTTTTGGGTATCACCATCTGTGCCTCCTCAATGAACTCGGTTGGAACCTGGCCCACCTTAGCTGCGCGTCCGAGCGATTCGGGTGATTCCAGTCCTGTGGTGAGGTTTCGTCCCCGACTCACTATTCTGTGAAGACCTTCTTGAAGGGATTTAATTTCTGGCATGAATTTGGTAATGGTCATGATTCTTCACCCTCCTACGATGGCTTCTTTTCGTATCACCGATTCTTCGGCCTGAAGTTCTGGTTTACTGTCCTACCTTCCATGAAACCGAGTGCTTAATTCCTCCTTTCGCAGCGTTGTCGTACTCTTTCTCATCAGCCGGTCCTCCGAAAAAATTCGGGGGAGGGGGAAAACATTAGGGGGGAAGTATCAGTAATTGGCCCCCTCCCGCTGAGGTGAGTAAGGGTACAGACTTGTATGGAGATGATCAGAACTTTGTTCTACCTCCTTTCATAGATTTAAGGCGTATGCGAGATCCCCGGCATCGGAGTGCATGCCCGCTCTCCGATGATTCCGTCCGTTTGGTTGCAGTAATGCCGGACGCATACCAATTCGCCGAAGCGACTTCACCACTCTGTCGGGGGATCCCCAATCGGACCAGACAACGTCATGCATGGGTAATACGGTTAATTTCTCTCCTGCTGCCTCTTGCAAGAGGTCCCATGAGAAGTCGGCTTGAGGCATTCCGTCAAAAACATATCGTAATACGAAATCTTCCAGCCGGCCGCATCTCCCTAAACCTTCAACAGCATGCGGCATGATCCGAAAACCTTCGACACGGTGCAGGACCTGGGGCAAATGCTCTCTGCCCAGGTCCCACAGTGTCTTGAGTCTTGAAGTCACGATCATCGTGTTCCAGAGGCATCCTTGACGAAAAAGAGACTCTGCGAGATCGCGTGGAGGTTTTTCGTGGAAACTCCGAACGAGCAGCGGTGTTGGATTCCTGGACTGAGTTGATCGTTCCTCCTGTAGAGTGGAGGGTTGGATCCAGCCGTAGTCGCTATCAGGGGACGTTGGGGTGGCTCCCAGGAGGACGATCTTGCCGTCGGAGCGTTCTACGATCTCGCAGGATTCTTTCAGGAGGGCTTTGAATCGACTTTCCGGCCAGATGAAATGATCAGAGGGAAGTATGGTTACAATCGCTCGGGGATCGTGCTTGAAAATGTATGCCAAACCCACAAATACTGCGACCGCAGTCCCACAGTCCTTAGGCTGTTTAAGTACACATCCGGGATTTTCGGCCACTCCTTTCCCGTGAAGATACGATGAGTGGTTGCTGCCAATGAGGGTGACGATGTGATCTTCAGGAACCAGCGCCCTTGCCCGATCCAGTGTGTGCTGCAACATCGAGCGGGATCCCACGAAAGTGCAATACTGCATCGGGCGCTTTTCGCCAACCAAGCGCTGAACGAACGGCTGCATCCGGGTTCCCTCTCCCCCCGCTAGAACCAAAGCCCAGCAAGATCCGTGTGTGTTCTGCACGGGGGAGACATTGGGAATCCGGCGACGCTTTGCTCGAAACTTGATCATGGATTTGGCTCCTTCCACATATCTAAGCGAGTGTTATTTTTTTCGTACTATTACGCCCTCCTCTGACTTTCTGACTAAGGATACAAGTCCAATAAGTCTGGATGCAATCGGGGAAACCCTTATTTTTGCATCGGGGAATCCCCGATGGGGAAGAAGTCTCACGACTTCTGCTACATACAGGCGAGCAATAGGACGAAAACGGGGGTTGCCACTAGCATTGCCAGAATCGTGTAGCCCATGATCTGCCTGGCCTGGAGGCCGGTGATGGAGAGGAGAGGCAGGGCCCAGAAGGGTTGGAGCATATTGGTAATCTGGTCGCCATAACAGAAGGCCATGAGCATCTTTGTTCGGTCAAGGTCCAGCGTTGTGGTCATATCGGCGATAATCGGCGCCTGAAGCGCCCACTGGCCGCCGCCGCTGGGTACGAGGAGGTTGACCAATCCGCTCGAGAAGAAGGTAAAGATCGGAGCGGTGATGGAGACGGGGATGACCCCATCGAGTTGGACGGCCAAGCCGGAAAGACCCTGCGAAGTAATTTCAATCAATCCTGAATCGCGGGCAACTGCGAGGATGCCGAAGTAGAGAGGGAACTGGAGCAGGATGCCTGTGGACTCACGTACGCCCTCACCGAAGGCGCGCGCATAGGCCATCGGTGTGCGGTGGAGAATCATCCCCAGGACCCAGAAGGAAAGAATGACCAGATCGAAGTTGATCGCGCCTGTTCCTTTCTGCCGGACCCAACTGGCGAGTGCGATCAGAATGGGCACTAAGAAAATGGCGGCAACCCATGCTGAATTTTCCACCCGGGAAACGGCCCCGCGCAACTCGTCTTGAACTATCCCACGCTTCTGAAGCTCCTGCGGGGAAGGTTTCTCTTTATTATTTGCGGCGGGTCCCTTCCCGAGCGCCCAGAAAAGGAGCGGGATAACGAGTAGGAGTAAGACGGCCACGATCAGGTTGAGTCGTGAGAAGATGGTTTCCTTCACGCCGAGAGCGAGCCCGAAAGAGCTGTCACTTGCCACGGCTAGCGGCGCGGAGCCGGAGAGCCCGCCATGCCAGACCAGAAGCCCCATATACCCAGCCGCGCCAATCAACGGATAGTTCAATGACTCGCCCCGCTTGTCGAACTGTCGTCCGATTTCACGAGCCAGGAAGGCGCCTCCAACCAAACCCACTCCCCAATTGAGGTACGCCAGTAGCATCGAAACCAGGGCAACAATCGCGGCCGCGGAACTTGTGGTCCGGGGTATTGAAGCGAGCCTTCCGAGGGCAACTTGAACCGGCCGGGCGGCCGCTAAGGCGTGGCCGGTGATGAGGATCAACGCCATTTTGAAAGCGAATGCCAACAGCGGTGTTGCGAACATGCCCTTGGCGTAGCTCTCGCAGAGTGGAATGAAGCCTTCCTTGCGGGTCAGCAATCCGATCGCAAGCGTAATAACGCCGAGGCCGATAGCTATGATGAACGGGTCGGGGATGATCCGTTGCGCAAGGCGGGCGGAGCGGTCACCCAGACGGGCGATGATGTTGATGGTGTTCACCAAGGGTTTGCGAAGCCCCCCGTTTCACACAACAGGCGCTGGCGGTTCCTCGCCATTGAGCACTGCAATCAGGTTATTCGCGGCCAAGGTAGCCATGTCATCACGGGTGTTGTGAGTCGCGCTGCCCAGGTGCGGGAGGAGGACCGTGTTTTCCAGTTCGGCTAATCCGGGCGCCATCTCCGGTTCGTTCTCAAAGACATCCAGGCCAGCCCCGGCGATTTCACCATTCTTCAAAGCCTCGACAAGCGCGGCCTCATCAATGATCGGGCCGCGGGCATCGTTGATGAGGATGGCGCTCTTTTTCATCTTCTTCAGTTCGGGAGCGCCAATCAGATGGGTCGTCTCTGGTATAAGCGGACAGTGAACGGTGACGAAGTCGCTCTCAGCCAGAAGGGTATCCAGAGAGACGTGTTGAGCACCCATCTCTTTCTCCCATTCGCCTACATGCGGTTGAGCAATCTCATCATGGTAGAGGATACGCATTCGGAAACCTTTGGCACGTTCGGCCACGACCCGACCTATACGGCCGGCGCCGATGATTCCGATGGTCTGCCCGGTCACGTCGGCTCCCAGGAGCATGAGTGGCCCCCAGCCGTGATAATTTCCCTCGCGCATGAACTTGTCGCATTCCACAACCCGGCGGGCTGTAGCCAGAAGAAGAGTCCAGGCCAAGTCAGCTGTGGCATCGGTCAGGACGTCCGGCGTGTTGGTAACCCGGATCCCGTGGGCCTTGCAGGCTTCTGTATCGATATTGTTGAATCCCACAGCGAGGTTGGAAAAGACGCGGACTCCGTTGGCGGCCTCAATGGCTTCCTCGTCAATCGCATCATGTAGCAGGCAGAGGATAGCGTCCTGACCGGCGAACGCACGGAGAAGTTCAGCCCGCGGCATCGGTTCATCACCCCCGATAACAAGGTCATAATCCTGCGCGCGAAGCAGTTCAATACCTGCCTGGGGGATTTTTCGTGTGACCAACACCTTCTCTTTCGCCATCTGGTTTCCTCCAAACCTTTAAGGGGATATTTCGCATGACGCCTGGAGCGTCCAGAAACCCGGCTGGGATCATAGACCACGACTCGGGATGACGAAAGGACACTGCTTAGAACATTTAACATCCGGGCCAAGCGCACTCCAGCAGAAACCCTGGACCGGGACCTCCCTTCCGGGTCGTCTCAATCCCCAATCTCAGACAGGAGAAAGTCCAGAAAATGATGCTCATAGAAGACTGATAACAAGGAACTTAGAGTGTGTTCCACAATCTAATAATTAGGGTTAATGTTGACTTCATAAGATAAATAATTCAAACTTCTTACGATCTATTCTAGGGGATGAGATCTGAGGGGGAATTCTAAATGGGGTCTATGATGCTGCTGGGGGCATCTGCTCTGGGTTTAATCGGAGTGGAACTTGTCCAACAAAAGGTTCTTCCCGGCGAGGAGTCGCCATGGCTTCTCTGGGGAAGGAGGATCCGTCGCCGGGAAAGACTTGAAGCCGATCCGGGGAAACCTGGGATCGGGCACCACGCTGAATCCGATCCCGGTAGCCTCTGTCCGAGTTATAAGGATTTGGCCGATCGGTTACCGACTGAAAATCCCGAATCCATCCGCGCCGAGATCCAAAGCCTTCGATTCTCGGCAAGGTCTGAGGCCGACAGGATCGTGATGGTTTGTCTCTCGGCCTGCCTCGCTGCACAGGAAGGGGACCGTGCCGAGGCAGTCGCCCTGATTGATGAGGCGGAGCAGGAGCTCAAGAAAAATCGGAGACCGCTGGATAAGTCGATTCAGGGGATTAGAGAGGACCTCTTCCGCTTGAAGCTCGGTTTCCAACTTCAGGAGGGGAATCCGGAACGGGTCATGGAGGTCGCGGAAGAAGCCGAGTCGATGTTGGGGAAGCGCGACTGGATTGCGCTGGCCCGTGCGGAGGCGAAGCTTGTTTTGGATGACCCCGCCGGCTGCCGAATCCGTTTGGAACCGATGACGAACCCTCCCGAGGACACCACTCCTGAGAGTCTCAACCCGCGGTCGAGGATTTCAGCCCTTCTCCTGGAAGCAGAAAGTTACTTGAGGG
>Ga0310121_10003529_pt1 | contig 14238 bp, 17 predicted proteins | sample CB27_Tmax_986_MG_FD_203504 | JGI IMG/M metagenome (GOLD analysis project Ga0310121, IMG submission 203504) | Marine microbial communities from Western Arctic Ocean, Canada - CB27_Tmax_986 | ecosystem: Environmental > Aquatic > Marine > Oceanic | place: Canada: Western Arctic Ocean | collected... | reverse complement strand
CGGACTTGCGCACCAGGCACGTCAAAAATCTACGACGCGGGGTCGTAGTTCAGTTGGTTAGAACGCCGGCCTGTCACGCCGGAGGTCGCGAGTTCGAGTCTCGTCGGCCCCGCCATTCTTTACAACGACTTACGGACGTCGGGCCCTGTGACAGGGAGTCCGATTGTCCGGGTTCTTCACGGTCCGGGCCGTAGGTCCACTCGGAAGGGCCGGCTTGTGTCCGCCAACACGCGGTTGACGGACTGGCCCCGCCGTCGCACTCGCGCGAGAATAACCGTTGAAAAACCGTGCGCTGACGCCTCGTCGTGACACTCTCCCCGGGCTGATCTCACCCTGACCCCGTATACTTGGCCTTTCACAGGCCACCATGCTCAGTCCCGGCACGCGCCTCGGGCATTACGACGTCACCGCCCTCCTCGGCGAGGGGGGCATGGGACAGGTCTGGCAGGCCACCGACACCCAGCTCAACCGCCCCATCGGCTTCGCGCTCGTGACCGCCAGTTTGGCCGTCAACATCACCGAGTTGTTCCCGGTCAACGTGATTTTGGGTCTGTGGCTGGCTCGGGCCGCCCGCGGGCCGGATGGGTCGGATTGACGACGAACGACGATCTCTTACGATGACCCTGCGCGACATCACGGGACATGCGTCGATTCGCGAACTCATCGCGCGAGCCGTTACACGTGACACCTTGCCGCCGTGTCTCGTCTTCACGGGACCTGATGGCGTCGGCAAACGTCGGCTGGCGCTCGCGGTGGCCGAGTTACTCAACTGTGAGGCGTTGGCAGGCGGGGGCGAGGAGACGAACTCGGACGCGTGCGGCGAGTGTCGGTCGTGCCAACGGATCCAGCGAGGTATCCATACCGATGTGCTGCTGATCGAGCCTGGCGAGACCGGGGCGATCAAGGTGGATGCGATCCGGGCCGTGGTCGATCAGGCGGCCTTCAGGCCATTCGAAGGGCGCCGCCGCGTGGTCATCATCGATGATGCTGACCGTCTGGTCCCCGAGGCGCAAAACGCGTTGCTCAAGACCTTGGAGGAGCCACCGGACGGCTCGATGTTCCTGCTCGTGACCAGTCGGCCGCACATGTTGTTGCCGACGGTCCGGTCCCGGTGTCCAGATGTGCGGTTTGGAGCACTGTCGACCAGCGACATCGTCGAACTGCTGGTCGAACGACACGAGTTCGACCCGGCTGCAGCGCAGGCGGCGGCCGCGTCCGCGGACGGCAGCTTGTCGCGGGCGCTCGAGACCGGTTCCGCCGACTATCTGCGGGCCCGACAAAGCGCCGCGGCCGTGTTACGCATGCTGGCGCCATCGCCGAACCCGAAGCGGCGTCTGGAGGCCGGAAAAGAGCTAACAAGCGGGCGTCGAGGCGGCAAGTCGAGCGCGGCCGCGGATCGTGAGACACTGACACGACGGCTCCGCGCGCTGGGCACACTGTTTCGGGACTTGCAAGTCGTGTCGTCACGGGGCGAGCCCGCGTGGCTGTCGAATACGGACCTCGCCGACGAGTTGAACGAGTTGGCGCGGTCCTACGATGGCGGTCGGGCGCGGCGGGGGTACGCCAGCGTCGACCGCGCCGTGCAAGCGTTGGCCCGGAACGCCAGTCCGAAGGTGGTGGTGGACTGGTTGACGTTGCAGTTCTAGACCACCTTTCCGTCATCTTCACTACGGGCTGCCAGGAGGAGCGAATCTGTGGACGACCAGGCAAGTCGGGACGCGGCGCCTCGGTACGTCAGCGTCAAGTTCGATCCCGTTGGCCGAGCCCGCACGTTCCTACTGCCGGACGTGGACTTCGACCCGCCGCTGACCCCCGGTGAGCCGGTGGTCGTGCAGCTGGGCGATCGGAAGGCCTACGGCGCGGCGGCGACGACCATCTCGACCATCGCCGAGCGGACAGCGCCGCGCGGCGGCCGACCGATGAGTGTGTTGCGCCGGGCGTCTCGCGACGATGTGTTGCGTCGACTACGACATGAGCAACGAGAGCGCGAGGCGAAGCGGATCGGCTTGTTGAAAATTCGTGAGCGCGGGCTCCCGATGAAGTTGGTGAAGGTCGAGCAGCTGTTCGACGGTTCCAAGCTGGTGTTCTTTTTTACGGCTGAAGGCCGTGTCGACTTCCGTGAGTTGGTCAGGGAGCTCGCGAGCGAATTCAGGGTGCGGATTGAGATGCGGCAGATCGGGTCGCGCGATGAAGCCAAGCTGCTCGGCGGCTACGGCACATGTGGCCGTCCGTTGTGCTGTACGACCTGGCTCCAGTCATTTGAGCCAATCTCGATCAAAATGGCGAAACGCCAGAACCTCAGCTTGAATCCGTCGAGGCTCTCAGGTGCGTGTGGTCGGTTGAAATGCTGTCTCCGCTACGAACTGCCGAATGCGAAAGGAGAGCAGCATGCGGGTTGTGCTCACGAGAGCAGCTGTGAGCGGTCTGCCGGGGGGTGCGGCGCTGGTTCCACCGGTGGCTGCGGTGCCGACGGCGGTGCGTGCGGCGATGGCGGGTGCGGTTCGTGTGGGAGCCGCTGAGGACGACGAAGCGCCTCGGGTGCGGCACGCCGACGCGATCGGCACCCGAAGAGTGCGTTTCACAATTACGGCGACGTAGTCGAGCGCTGAGGCGCCCGGATCGCCAGGCGCGAGGAGCGAGCATGCCGGGAGCATGCGACCGACGAGCAACGCCGCGAGGCGGGATGGCTCGGTGGTCGAGACGTTGCCGTAATTATGAAATGCACTCTTAGGATACTGACCCAAATAGATGTGTCATCTTGGGCGCCGATGCATCCCGTCTATGGCGGCGCTGGGCATTGTCACGACGGCTTGCATGCTCCCGGTATGCGCCCTCCTCGCGCCTAGCGGGACGGGCGCCTCGACGCCAGAAGATGGCACACGTATTTTGATCAGCGTCCTTACGGTGGTGCCGTGTGACCCCGAGTGCCCGCGGCCACCGCTGCGCGCCCCGCTCGAGCGCGTCGGACGGTCCTCCCTCCTGGTCTCGGAAGAGTCATGAACGCGCGCATCCGTGTCGGGATCACGGTGGGAGACCCGGCCGGTATCGGTCCGGAAATTGCGCGCAAGACCGTGATCGATCCGCGAGTCACCGCGGTGTGCGAGCCCGTGCTCTACGGCCCGGCCACCGATGAAGCGAGTCGATTCGCTCCCGGAGTGCTGTCGGCGGAGGCGGGGCGTGCCGCCTATGACGCGGTAGCGCGGGCCACGGCTGACGCCATGGCCGGCCGGATTGATGCCGTGACCACCGGACCGATCCACAAGGAGGCGTTCGCGCTGGCCGGGTTGGAGTGGCGCGGACACACGGAGCTGCTCGCCCATCTGACCGGAGCCGAGGAGGTAGCGATGATGTTTTACTCCTCTCGTCTCTGTGTCGTGTTGATCACGGTCCATGTCCCGCTGGCGGCCGTGCCGCGGATGCTGACCCGTCGGCGGGTCGACGCCACGCTGGCGCTCACGGCGGCCGAGCTGCCCCGGTTCGGTATTGCCACGCCGCGACTGGCGCTGGCCGGGGTGAATCCCCACGCTGGTGAAGGGGGGTTGTTGGGTACCGAGGATCGAGACATCCTGGCCCCTGCGGTTGCCCACGCCAGGGAATGCGGGGCAGACGTCACCGGGCCGCTTCCGGCCGACACCGTGTTTCGGCAGGCCGTCGACGGCCGTTTCGACGCGGTGGTCGCTTGCTATCACGACCAGGGGTTGATTCCGGTGAAGCTCGTGTCGTTCGGCGAGGCGGTCAACGTGACGTTGGGCCTGCCGATCATCCGGACGTCGGTCGACCATGGCACCGCGTTCGACATTGCTGGCCAGGGCGTCGCGGACACGTCGAGCCTCGTGCATGCCGTGCTGCTCGCCGCGCGACTCGCCGGCGGCCGGGAACGGCTGAGCCGTCAACTCCCACGGGTGAAGACCCAATCCGAGTCATGACCGGCGAGACCTCTGATTCCGAGAAGCTGATCTCCGACAACCGGAAGGCTCGGCATGATTACAAGCTGTTTGATACCTACGAGGCGGGGATCGTGCTGCTCGGTACCGAGGTGAAGGCGATCCGTGAAGGTCGAGTCAATCTTCGCGACAGCTACGGCCGCCTCGAGAAGGGCGAACTGTTTCTCTACAATGTGCACATCAGCCCGTACAGCCATCGCGGCTACGCCGATCATGAGCCGATGCGGCGGCGGAAACTGCTGCTGAACAAGCGCGAGATCCGGAAGCTGGTCGGCAAGGTCGTCGAGCGGGGGATGACGCTCGTGCCGGTGCGCATGTACTTCAAGCGGGGGCGGGTGAAGGTGGCCATCAGCTTGGCCAAGGGCAAACGCGACTACGACAAGCGGGAGACGGTGCGAGCCCGCGAGGCGGATCGCGAAGCGCGGGCGGCCATCAAGAATCAATGAAGGCACTGGTGACCGGCGCCGCCGGCCAGCTCGGGCTCGAGATCAGTCGCTGCTTCGGTCGGGATGCCGAGGTGGTTGCGCTGACTCGGGCTGAGTTGGATATCGTCGATCACGCTGCGGTCCTCGCGGCGATCCGAAGCGCGCGTCCCGATGTGGTGGTGAACTGCGCCGCCTACAACGATGTGGACGGGGCGGAGACCGACCCGGTGACGGCGATGGCGGTGAACGGCTTCGCGGTGCGCTCGTTGGCCATCGCGGCCCGTGAGACCGGAGCGACACTAGTGCACTACGGCACCGACTTCGTGTTCGACGGACAGACGGACCGGCCATACGACGAGTCGGCCGAGCCGGCCCCACAGAGCGTGTATGCCACCTCAAAGCTCCTCGGGGAGTGGTTCGCGGTCGGTGCGCCGCGGCACTACATTCTCCGGGTTGAGAGCTTGTTCGGAGGCGGGGCCGAAACACCACGCCCCGGGGGGCGGCGACTCGGCAGTACGTTGGACAAGATCGTCGATGCGATGTTGGATGGGCGTCCGGTGCGAGGCTTTACGGATCGGACCGTCTCACCGAGTTACGTGCCTGACGTGGCTGCGGCAACCAAGACGATTGTGTCCAGACCCGCGCCCACCGGTCTGTATCATTGTGTCAACGGCGGTCTCGCCACCTGGTTCGACGTGGTGCGTGTCGCGGCGATCCAGCTTGGGTGCGAGTCGCTGTTGTCACCGATCACCACCGATGGCGTCGAAATGCGCGCCCCCCGCCCCAAGTTCTGCGCCTTGTCCAACGCCAAAATCGTGGCCGCAGGCGCCCGTCTGCCGACATGGGAAGACGCGATGCGTCGCTATCTCACGGCCCGCTCCCGCTGATCCCAGGGTTTCCGAGCGAGGCGCCCGTCTGGCGGTGTTGCCGCGTCGGTCACAGCCCGCCTGGCTGCTCCCTCCTTGCGCCTGGCCAGACGAACGCTTCGCCCGGAAACCTAGACTAGCTAGTCTAGGAGGGTGCGGAAAAACGATCCAGGGCGGTTTCCTGTCGAGGTGTTCGGCTGGCCAGGCGCGAGGAGGGAGCAGCCAGGCGGGCTGTGACCGAGGAAGCAACGTCGTCCAGACGGGCACCTCGGCAGGAAACCTAGTTCAGGATTTCATCGACGAGGGTTGAGACCAGCCGCGCGATCGCGAGACAGGCCGTCAGCCCGGGCGAGTCGATGCCTGCGGCATGGACCAGCCGCGGCTGTGCGACGTCACGTTCGATCAGGAAGTCAGAGAACGCGGTGGCTTCTGGACTGAGTTTGGGACGAATGCCGGTGCCGCCCAGACGCACATCGCCGGGCCGGACCGCCGGGAGGAGTTGGCGGGTCGGTTTGACGAACGCCGCCGCGGGGAGCCGGTTCTGTTCGTGGTCGCGCTTGTCCGGCTGGTACCGGGTCGTGGGTCCCACCATGACGCTGCCCCAGGTCGTCGGTGTCAGGTGGACGCCAAGGTGTTCGCCGGCCCGGGCCGGCAGCGGGTACACCGGTCGCGTGACGAGCCCGCGACTGGTGCCGCCCAGTTCGGCATACTCGCCGCGACACGGATGAATCGTGAAGGCTCGGCCCCCGAGAGCGGACGACACGTCGTCGGCGTACAGGCCGGCCGCGTTGACGACCGCGCGTGCCCGGATCGTTTCCGCCGGCGTCCGTAGGTCCAGCCACTCGCCGCTCCCGCCGGTATCGGAATGGACATGAGCATCGATGAGTGGCATCGCGAGCAGCGTGATCGCGTCGCGCGCGCTGGCGTCCCGGTGCAGCGCGCGCACCAGTGCTTCCGTTTCCACGATGCCCGTCGATGGCGACCATATCGCGGCGTGCGCGGCGACGTGCGGTTCCATCCGGCGGACGAAACTCCGATCGACGAGTTCCAGATCGTCGACGGCGTTGGCCAGGCCACGCGCCAACAGATCCTGTAACCGTGCGTCGTCGTCTTCGGATCCCGCGACGATCAGCTTGCCGCACCGCTGGTGTGGCACGCCATGGGTCTCACAGAATCGGTACAGGGCGTCGCGACCTTCCACGCACAGACGCGCCTTCAGGGAGTCACGCGGATAGTAGATGCCCGCATGCACCACGCCGCTGTTGTGCGTGCTGGTTTCGGTACCCAAGCGAGGATGACGCTCGAGCAGGCAGACCGTGCGACCGGGGCGGGCCGTTTCGCGCGCGCACGCCAGCCCGACGACACCGCCGCCCACAATCACCAGGTCGACTTCTTCCATGCGGTTTGCAGCGACCGAACCCTACCATGGCCGTATGCTATATTGGGTGGCTCGGACGCGGGCCGTTCGCGCCACGGTTGGAGTGATGCCCAGATTTCGCCAGGACCTCATCGGACGCCTCCGGGCGCAGACGGCCCGCGTCGGCGTGATCGGACTCGGGTATGTCGGGCTTCCGCTGGCGCTGGAGTTCGCCAAAGCCGGGCACCGTCGATGAAGTGGTGCGCCCGATCCTCGAAGAGACCGGACTACGGGGCGGCGACGATTTCTTTCTCGCGTTTTCGCCCGAGCGCGTGGATCCGGGCAACACCCAGTGGACCACCGCCAACATTCCCAAGGTCGTGGGTGGCATCGATGCCGACTCGACCGCCGTGGCGCAGGCGTTGTACGAGCAGGTGGTCAATACCGTCGTTGCCGGTGTCGTCGCCGCGCGTAGCCGAGATGGTGAAGCTGCTGGAGAACACATTCCGCGCGGTGAATATAGGGCTAGTCAACGAATTGGCTCTGATGAGCCATCGGCTCGATGTCGACGTCTGGGAGGTGATAGACGCTGCCAGCACCAAGCCGTTCGGATTCATGCCATTCCACCCTGGGCCTGGGCTGGGGGCACTGCATTCCGATTGACCCGTATTACTTGAGTTGGAAAGCCCGGCAGAGCGGCTTCGAGAGCCGTTTCATCGAGTTGGCCGGTCACATCAACTCGAGCATGCCCCGGTTTGTCGTGGAACTCGTGGTCGCGGCGTTGAGCGAGCAGCGCAAACCGCTGCTCGAAGCCCGGGTACATCTGTTCGGGGTGGCGTACAAGCCCAGCGTCGGCGACGTCCGCGAGTCGCCCGCGATCGACATCGCCCATCTGTTGCCGCGCGGTGGGGCCGTGGTGTCGTACAGCGACCCGCACGTGCCGCGCGTGCGCCATGCCCACCTCGAACTCGAGGCTGTATCATACGAGGTCGCCCTCGAACAGGGGTTCGATTGTGGCGTCATCACGACGGGGCACTCCGAGTTCGACTATGTTGCAATTGCGGAGCGGTCCGTCTGTCTGGTGGATACCCGCAACGCGCTACGCGGGCTCTCGGGGGACCACATTCACCGGTTGTAGGCGCTTGCGCCCTTAGCTGATTTTTCCAAGCGACTGAGTTATTCTTCCACCAACGATGTCCAAACGCGCGATCATTACCGGAATTACCGGGCAAGACGGGTCCTATCTTGCCGAATTGCTGCTCGAAAAGGGGTATGAGGTTGTTGGGGTCACCCGCCGCCTGAGCACACCGAACACCGGGCGCATCGAGCATCTCCTCGGACGTATCGAACTCAGACCAGCCGATCTGCTTGATCAGCTCTCGTTGATGAACGTCGTCGATGAAGTGCGCCCGCACGAGTTCTACAACCTGGCCGCCATGTCGTTCGTGCCGGCGTCCTGGGATCAGCCGCTGCTGACCGGCGAGTTCAACGCCCAGGGGGTGACCCGGGTGCTCGAGGCCATTCGTCGGATCGACACATCGATCCGGTTGTACCAAGCGTCATCCAGTGAGATGTACGGAAAGGTGCGGGAGACGCCGCAAACCGAGGGCACCCCGTTCTATCCGCGCAGTCCGTATGGCGTCTCGAAGGCGTTCGCGCACTACATCACCGTGAACTACCGCGAGAGCTACGATCTCTTTGCGGCGTCCGGCATCCTCTTCAATCACGAATCTCCTCGGCGGGGTCTCGAATTCGTGACCCGCAAGGTCACGGATGGGGTGGCCCGCATCAAGCTCGGTCTCGCTCAGCATCTGTCCCTGGGCAATCTCGACGCGCACCGCGACTGGGGATTCGCCGGAGACTACGTGCGTGCGATGTGGTCGATGTTGCAACAGGAGACGCCCGGCGAGTTTGTGATTGCGACCGGCGTCAGTCACTCAGTCCAGGACCTGGTGCAGACGGCGTTCAGCCATGTCGGATTGGAATGGCAGGAGTATGTCCGGACCGACCCCCGTTTTCTGCGCCCGGCCGAAGTCGACCATCTGATCGGCGACTCATCCAGGGCGCGGGCGGAGCTGGGCTGGCAGCCGAACGTCGACTTCAAGGCACTCGTCACGATGATGGTCGATGCGGACCTTGAACGGCACCGGTCCGCGCGTGCTCCCATCTCCGTTTAGGGCACTCGCACCGCCGGCTGCCGTCCCGTTCAGAGATACGGCCCACGAAGCGCTGCTCTCCGGACCGGACCACAGGCACGGCAGCACCGATTGGGGCCAGACGCAGGCCCACCCTCCATGCCACGAGCGTTGATCACGGCGGTGCCGTTTGGCGAAGTCGACCGGTCTTCGCTGAATCTGCTGAACGCGGCCGGCGTGTCCTTCGATCTCAATCCGCTCGGCCGGAGGTTGAAGGCGGAGGAACTGGTGTCTTTGATTCCCGGCTACGACGTGCTCATTGCCGGCACCGAACCGATTACCGACCGGGCCATCGACGCCGCCGACAGTTTGCGGTTGATTTCCCGAGTGGGAGTTGGGCTCGATAGCGTCGATCTCGCTGCCGCTCGCCGGCGGGCGATTGCGGTCGCCTACACACCGGAAGCGCCGGCCGACGCGGTGGCGGAGCTCACGATCGGTATGGCTCTGTCGCTCCTGCGCGGCGTACATCTGGCCAACCAGGCGATTCGGCACGGCGTCTGGCGACGGCTGCAGGGCCGGCGCCTGGCCCGGGTCACGGTTGGGGTGGTTGGGGTCGGGCGGATCGGTGGTCGCGTGATCAAGCTCCTGTCCGCGTTTGGCGGCCGGATTCTGGGCAATGACCTGACGCGGGCGCCGGTGGATGAGTTGAACCGTCGAGGTGCCAATGTCGAGTGGGTCGAGTTTGGCACGTTGCTTCGCGAGTCGGACATCGTCACTCTGCATGTGCCACTGACGCGTGGGACCAGCCATCTCGTCGGTGCGGGTGAGCTGGCGGTGATGCGCCGCGATGCGCTGTTGATCAATACCTGCCGCGGCGGGGTCGTTGACGAGGCTGCACTGGCGACCGCCTTGCGGGCTGGACGACTCGGGGGCGCCGCCGTCGACACGTTCCGTCACGAACCGTACGACGGCGAGCTTGTCGGCGTTGAGACCTGTCTCATGACCCCCCACATGGGATCGATGGCGGCAGACTGTCGCCTGCGCATGGAACAGGGCGCGGCTCAGAACGCCGTCGCGTTTCTTCGTGGTGATCCACTCGATGAATTGGTGCCGGAGTCGGAGTACGAACTTCAGGAGGACGGGTCGTCGACAGGGCGCTGAAGAACGACGCGGCGCGGTTTTCGGAGCGCGGCGGGATGCCCCGCCCGAAAACGTAGCAGGTTACTGAACAACGTCCGAGGGGGTTTTCTGACGAGGCGTCTATGTGGCTAGGCGCGAGGAGGGAGCAGCCAGGCGGGCTGTGACCGACGAAGCAACACCGCCAGACGGGCGCCTCGTCGGAAAACCTAGCCCGCCGGCGTCGTCATTCCTGACAGCACGATCCGATGCAGGTCCACCAGCGGGGGGACCGCCCGCCAGTCGAAGTCAAGCCGCCGGATCCCATCCTCGATCTGTCTGGCTGGCGCGTCACGTAGGCCCCAATCCTCACGGTTGTCGTAGATGACCTCGTGATTGTGCCAGGTTCGGCCCCAGCGACTCTCTGCTTCCTGGCGGCTGGCGGTGTGCTTCGAGGTTTGGTAGCTCGCCAGATGGGCGACGTGGTAAATCGGCGGGCCGATGTCTGCGATTGGCACGCCGCTTGATTGCGCCTTCACGAGGAAATTGTGGTCAATGCCGATCCGAGCCATTCGATATTGCTCGTTGAATCCGCGTAGTCGGTGAAACGTCTCCCGGTCGAGAAGGGTGAAGTCGCCGGCGGCGCCGGCATACAGCGGGGGCGTGATCTGCGGCCTCGGCATGTGGTTGTCTGGATTGTCGAGCAGCTCGTGGTGCAGCGTACTGTCGTCGATCCCCAGCTTGAGGTCGATGCGGTTGGCACGGTAGACACAATGGGGTACCAGGGTCCCTGATGCCAGCGCTCGGCCCATCGCCGCGCTCAGTATCAGATCGGTGTTCGTCGTGAGCACGTATTGTCCCGTGGCACGGCGTACCCCAACGTTCTTGGCCACGAACTCGAGATACTCCAGCCTGGGGTTCAAACTCAGGGCCGCCTGATACCGGCCGTCGACCACGTAGGTGGTCACGCACTCCCGGAATCGTGGTGGAAGGGATTCCTGGAGGCGCTCGACAAGCAGCGGGCGTCCGGGGGTGGGGCACCACTCGACAAGGATCACCTCCGCCGACAGCTTCAGGTTGGCCAGGAGCTCGAGGTTGAATGTGAGCACCCGGAAAAACCGGCTGACGAAGTTGCCCCCGTAGTCGTCGTTGCGCCCGGTGAGCACCAGGCTCAGGAACGGAGGCGCGCTCACGATGGTTTGGCGGTGACCGGTGGTTCGATGGACGGTTCCGTGGTCCCATGCTCGAGGTGATCCCTCGTGCGTCGATCCAGCACGGTGATTGCCCCCTCGAGCACGTCGAGCTTGGTTTCCATCGTCAGCAGGTGTCCGCGGGTCAGCGCGATGATCTGTTCTGCCTGCTGCAGGCGCTGGAACTTGTCCCGCAGGGTGGCCAACTCGTCGAGATGACCTGCGTCCTTGCCCTTCCACCGCTCGGCTTCACGCATTGCCACGGCAGCCTGGGTGTTCACCTGGGAGGCCTGCTGTTTCCACTGGGCCGCCTCGTCCAGCGCGGCGTGGAGCCGCTGTTTGAGGGCGGCCGTGCGGCTCTTGAATTTGTCGGCTCGGGCAGTGGCGGCACGCAGATGGGCGGCGCGCGCGAGGCCAAACCGCCCGAGGATTCCTGAAGGCATGGGAAAAGGTCGCTTGCAGCCAGAGTGTACGATAGTCGGGTCACTGCTCCCGCGCAACAATTCCATCTACGGGCGTCACCGGCCAGGGGTATCATGACGCCTCACGGCCGCCAGCCGAGGTCGTTCGGCGGCGTGGACGCTATGGGGAACATCACGTCCGAGCGACTCGTGCGGCGACTGGCCGACATTGACCGTCGACTGCGCCATGTTGCCGGTCTGCTCCGGCCCGTCGGGACGTCGGGAGGGAACGCGGGTGGCATGCTGCCGGAGTCGGATGGCGCCCCTGAGCCTCCGATCGATGTGCTGCTGGAACGGATCGGACGCACGACGGCTACCCTCGAAGCATCAAGCGTGCAGGACGCCGCGGCCGTCTTGATCATGCGCACGCTGCTGGCCGACGTCTCGCTGGTCACGGGAGCGTTTCGGGGCGCTGCGACCCTGGGCGCGCGACGTCTCGACGAGGTGCGCGCTCTGGTCGAGGAGGCCAGACCGACGGCGACCGAGGGGTGGGAAAGGGACAGGACATCGACGTCGTGACGACCGAAGACCTCGCTGCCAAGGCGGTGCGCATCGAGAAGAAGTTGCTCGACGAAGTCCGGCTGCAACGGAAGATGCTGACCGACATCAGCGAACGTCTCACCCGTCTTGAGACGGAACAGGCGGCCATGGGTGCCATCGTCAGTAAGGTCTTCAAGAGGGTCGTGCACCTGGAGCCCGACCTCCACGCGGTCATGCGGACGTTGCGTCTCGACCACACGGTCTTGCCGTACCCGCAACGGCTCATGGCTCAACGGTACCGCTTGTTGTCCCAGAACGAGGAGGACGGCATCACGCTCGCCCTGCTTGACGAGATCGGCGCGACGAATCAGCGGTTTGTCGAGATCGGCTCAGGGCTGAGCGGCGGCAATTCGGCGTGCCTGGCATCGGAGCTCGGATGGACCGGGCTCATGGTCGACGGCGACCCTGGACACATGATCCAAGTGCGTCGCCGGTTTCCCGGTGTTACCGCGGTGGCGGCCTGGATTACCCGCGAGAACATCAACGAGTTGATCGCAGATGCCGGTCTTGCCGGTGAGGTCGATTTGCTCAGTATTGACCTCGATGGCAACGACTACTGGGTCTGGGAAGCGTTGACCGTCTGTTCCCCGCGCATCGTGGTGATTGAGTACAACTCCACGTTCGGGGGGGACCGCGCCGTGACCATCCCCTACGATCCCAAGTTCAACCGGCATAATCATCGCTTTTGCTACTACGGTGCATCGCTGGCGGCACTGGCCCGGCTCGGCGAGAAAAAGGGATATCGGCTCGTGACCACGGAACCGACCGGCGTCAACGCCTATTTCCTCCGCAACGACGTGGGACCCTGTATTCCAGCCTCTACCCCTGAGGCTGCGTTCCGGCTTCTCAAACGCTACGATATGTGGATGAAGCAGAAGCAGGAAGACGTCTATTCCTACGCCGCTCAGGCCAAGCTCCCGCTCGTTGACATCGAGTGAGCAGGGGACCGATGCCCCTAAGTTTACTTTAGGTCATAAGACCGACGAGACGTTTTCAGCGCCGGCCCGTCTGTTGATCGCGATCCCCGCATGTTGTACACTTCGCGCAACTTGGCCGCTGTTCAGCCCTGCGTTTTTGCTTCACTTTTTCGCTTGCCCACAAGCATCTCCACGAAAGCGCGCCGCGTGCGCCGGTAAGTCGTTACCGGTACGGGGCAGCGCGCGCTGTGGCATCAGGCGAGCGGTGGATCCGGCGGGGGTGAAGCCCGGTTCGTCGTCAGGCGTATGCTGGTCGACGACCGGCGACCGAAGGTTCGGTTGAGGGTCCATGGGCGCCGGCTCGCGGGCTCATGACCACAGAGACGCCCATACAGTCCGACGGATTCGTCTGTCTCTGTCGGGACTGAGAGGGCGGAGTTGTATCAAAAACCTGTCTAGGGCCTCGATGACGCCGATCACGCCACTCACGGCTGAACATCTCCGGCAGGTTACGCTTGTGGTGTTCGACTTCGACGGGGTGTTCACGGACAACCGGGTGCTGGTCGACCAAGACGGCAAGGAGGCGGTGTTCTGCTCGCGAGCCGACGGGCTCGGACTCCAGGCGTTGCGCCGCCTCGGCGTCGGGTCGCTCGTGCTGTCGACCGAGACCAATCCCGTGGTCTCGGCCCGGGCGGCGAAGCTGGGTATCGAATGCGTCCAGGGCTTGGGGGACACCAAGTGGGCCACACTGCGCCAGATTCTCAGTGACCGAGGCCTCCGGGCTGACCGCGTGGCCTATGTCGGCAACGACATCAACGATCTGGACTGTCTGCGCCATGTGCCGGTGTCCATCTGCGTGGCCGATGCGTATCCGGCGGCGCTGGACGTGGCTCGGTACGTGACACAGCGGTCTGGCGGCTTGGGTGCGGTGCGTGAGGTGTGCGACCTGATGGTGGAGTCGCGCGAGGGCGCGGAGGCATGAGCGCGGCGCCGAACGCGGCCCAGCGCGCGTCACTGAGCCCGGCGCCGAACCCGGTGCCAGGTATGGTCTCACCCGTCCGAGCTCACGCCGAGGATCACCGTCCGCCTCGCAGCGCCGACACCACGAGCCCGCCGGCGGGGTCGCGCCGCACATTGTTTCTCTCCGTGCCAGCCGGCCACCACGTGGCCGACCTTGCACGTGGGCCGTTCCTACGAACGTTGCTCGATGCGAGACCGCGACCCCAGGTCGTCGTGCTGTCTCCGTTTGCCGCCGATCGGCACCTGGTGTCCGAGCTCGAGCGACAG
>Ga0310121_10003528_pt1 | contig 14239 bp, 12 predicted proteins | sample CB27_Tmax_986_MG_FD_203504 | JGI IMG/M metagenome (GOLD analysis project Ga0310121, IMG submission 203504) | Marine microbial communities from Western Arctic Ocean, Canada - CB27_Tmax_986 | ecosystem: Environmental > Aquatic > Marine > Oceanic | place: Canada: Western Arctic Ocean | collected... | reverse complement strand
AGATCCGCTATATGCTCATGGATCGCGCCTACGAAGGTAATGTCATGCGCCAAATGGTCGTGGATTTGGGGATGGAACCAATCGTTCCTCCAAAGCGCAACCGGATGTATCCTTGGGAATATGAGCGTGAAATGTATAAAAAATGCAATGAAGTGGAACGGCCTTTCCGTCGTTTGAAAGGCTTTCGTCGGATCTTTTCCCGTTTTGAGAAGTTGGATGTTATGTTTGTCGGTTTTATCTGTTTCGCCCTTGCCGTCGACATGCTCCGTTTGTGTTAACAGGCTCTAGACTTATCTACGCGACGTTAAGGTACAAGATCAGATTCCGTATCTGAATAACGCTTCACATATATATCCTGAGAATCTACCCAACCTCGGCTTCTTGACCGATTTCCTTCCGTGTCTTTTTTCATACATTTCCGAACGGATGGTCTAGGCGTGGACGGACAGAGGGATCTAAAATTCAAACTCCACCCCACCCAACCGCCCCTTAAGCTCACCCATCAACGCATCCTCATCCGCTTCGGTCGACGCGACGTAGGTCGCCGAGAAGCGGAGCATTTCGCCTTCGGCGTAGGGGACGGTGCAGATGAGTTTATCGCGGATCAGCCATTGGCCGGCGGCTTCGGCGTTTTCGAACGTGGGGCCGCCTTTGACGGCGCGGGGGGATTTTACCATCAGGAAGTAGGTGCCGCCGGGCATCTGGGCGCGTAGGCCGACCTCGTTCAGCGTCGCGACCAGCTTGCGCAGCCGCCGCTCGTACTTGGCGCGGGTCGCGGCGGGAATCGTGGGGTCGTCGAGCGCGACCGTCGCGGCCTTCTGGATCGCGATGAACTGGCCCGAATCGGTGTTGTCCTTCATATCGGCGAAGGCCGAAACCAGGCGCGCATGCCCCGCGAGGAACCCCAGCCGCCAGCCGATCATGTCGAACCCCTTGCTCATCGTGTGCGTCTCGAGGCCCACCTCGCGCGCGCCCTCGACCGCCAGGAAGCTGAGCGGCTTGCGACCGTACGTGAGGACCAGGTGGGCGGCGTCATTGACCACCACCAGATCGTTTTCGTGAGCGAAATCGATCACGCGCCGATAAAAATCCTCGGTGGCCAGCGCGCCGGTCGGGCTGTTGGGGTAGTTGAGGACCAGCAGCTTGGCGCGGCGGCGCGCGTCGGCGGGGATCGCGTCCAAATCGACCAGGAAATCGTTCGCGGCCTCGAGCGGGGCCTGATGGACCTCGCCGCCGAAATATCGCGCCCACGTCCCGGCCACCGGATAACCGGGGACGGTCATGATGCAGACGTCGCCGGGGTTGATGAACATCCCCGGTATCAGCGCCAGCGCCGGTTTGGAGCCGATGCAGTGGTTGACCTCGGTCGCCGGGTCCAGCGCGACGCCGTATTCGCGCCGCATGGTTCGGGCCGCCGCCTCTTTATACTCGGGGATGCCGTTGTCGGCATAGCCGCGATTGGCCGGCTCGTTGATCTCGCGCTCCATCGCCCGGCGGACGCTAGCGGGGGCCGGCTCGTCGTTCTCGCCGATGCCGAAATCGAGCAATTGGCCGCCGGGGTTGGCTTCGAGCGCCGCCCGTTTGGCCCGCTTGATCTTCTCGAACTTATAGATCGCCGTGCTCTTGCCGTACCCGGCCCCCCCGATCCGCTCGGCGAAGAGCTTTTGGAAATAGGGGTCCGCCGCGTTTTCGGCGGATGGTGAAATCGTGTCGGTCGTTGGCGTCATGGTCGCGTCAAATCCCAATCATGAGCTGAGAATCTTGACAAGGAAACTCCCGTGTCAACTTGATAGAGTCTGTCACATACACGGGATGAAGTGTCAAGAAACTCCAAGTCGAACCGACGGATCGGGGTTCATCTCGCGGTTCCGCGAGTTGCACCCCCCGTGCGCTAAACGAGCCGTAATTGAATTTCGGAAACCAGCCGGACATGTTAGCGTAAGTACGAGATCCTGAGTCTCCATGGTATCTGAAATCAAACGCATGGGCGAACAATCGTTCATACCCTGAACCCCGGACCCCGGACCCTGAACCCTGAACCCTTCCCCCTCACCCACCCTCCCGCGGCTCCTCACCGACCCGGCCGAGTATCAACGCCTGACCCTCCAGTGGCGCAGCGAAGGGGTGACGAACGCCCTGGCGCCGACGATGGGGGCGTTGCACGGGGGGCATTATGAGGGGCTGATCCCGGCGGCGCGGGCGAGGGCCGAGCGGGTTTGCGTGAGTATCTTCGTCAATCCCACCCAATTCGGCCCGGGCGAGGATTATGAGCGCTACCCTCGCTCGCTCCAGTCCGACCTGGAGGGCTGCGAGGCGCAGGGGGTGGACGTGGTTTTCGCCCCGGCCCCCGATGCGATCTACCCGCCGGGCTACCAGACATACGTGAGCGTCGAGGAGCTGACCGAACCGCTCTGCGGGCACTCGCGGCCGGGGCATTTCCGCGGAGTGACGACCGTGGTGCTCAAGCTGCTGATGCTGGCGCAACCGACCGTCGCGGTGTTCGGCTGGAAAGACGCCCAGCAACTGCTCGCCATCCGGCGCATGGTCGAGGACCTGAATGTCCCAACCGAGATTGTCGGGGTCGAGACCGTGCGCGAGCCCGACGGACTGGCCATCAGCTCGCGCAATCAATACCTGACGCCCGAGCAACGCGCCGCCGCCCCTCAAATCCACAAGGGACTCCGCGCGGCGGCCGAGGCGTTCGCGTCCGGCGAGCGCGACATCGAGACGCTACTCGGTCTGGCGCGCCGGCGTATCGCCTCCGCGGGCCTGCCGCGCATCGACTACCTGGAGGCCCGTTCGCTCAAGACGCTGGCCCCGCTCGCCCGGGCCGAACCGGGCAACACTCTGATCGCCGTGGCGGTTTATCTGGGAAAAGCGCGGCTGATTGACAATATTCGACTTTGATGATTCCGCATTGATGATTTCACACAAGAATACCCCATGAAGATGAAGCCTACGCATTCGGTGCTTTTTCAACTTGGCGGCACGATCCTGATCGCGCTCGCTTGCGCGGGTTGCGCCTTGACGCCGAAAGGGACGGATGAGGTATCTGAGGCACGTGCCAAAACACCCGAGACAGCTGACATGCGGACCGAGAACCTCAACTCGATCCACACGCTCCAGGTCTTCGAGGCCCCCGAGACGCTCGACGAATGGGAAATCCGGCGCGAGGAGTTGCGTCGGCGCATCCTGATCGCGGCAGGATTGTGGCCGATGCCCGAGAAGGGGCCGCTCAATGCCCTCATCTTCGAGCGCAAGGAGCACCCGAACTATTCGGTCGAGAAGGTCCTGCTCGAGACCTATCCGGGCTATTACGTGACGGGAAACCTGTATCGACCGGTCCTCGATGATCCGACGCTGAAATTCCCCGCCGTCCTCTGTCCCCACGGTCATTGGAAACATGGGCGATTAGAGAACAGCGAAGTCGCCTCGGTCCCCGGCCGGGCGATCAACTTCGCGCGCCAGGGTTATGTCTGCTTCACCTACGATATGGTCGCCTATGCCGATAACGAGCGGATTTTGAGAGAGCACCGCTTCAACGGCCCGCGCGAAGCGCTGTGGGGCATTTTGCCCGGGGCGATGCAACTCTATAACGGCATCCGCGCGATCGATTTCCTCCAGTCGCTGCCTGACGTCGATCGCGACGCGATCGGTTGCACGGGCGCATCGGGCGGAGGGACGCAGACGTTTCTGCTCTACGCGGTGGACGACCGCGTCAAGGTCGCCGCGCCGGTCAACATGATCTCGCACTCGATGCAGGGCGGCTGCCGCTGCGAGAACCTGCCGGGCCTGCGCGTGGATTCCGACAGCATGGAAATCGGCGCGTTGATGGCCCCCCGGCCCCTGCTGATGATCAGCGCGAGCGGCGACTGGACGAAGACCACGCCCCAGATCGAATACCCCGCGATCCGGGCCGTTTATGAACTCCACGGCGCCGGGGACAAGATCGCCCATCAACAGGAAGACGCCGGGCATAATTACAACAAGGCGTCGCGGGAGGCCGTTTACGCCTGGTTCGGGAAGTGGTTCTATCCCGACCGGCCGGCGGTCGATTTCCTGGAGCGGGACTTCAAGGTCGACTCCAAGAAAGACCTATCCGTCTTCGCGCGGCGCGGCGTCCCGGCCAACGTCGGGTCGATGCAGGAATTCTTCGCCGCCGAGCGCCGCGCCCGTGAGCGGCGGGTGATCGAACACCTCAAGCGCGACCGCGCGGATTTCGTAAACGTTTATGGCCGCGCGTATCGGACGACGTTGGGCGTCGCGGAACCGCACGAGGACGAGATTGAAGTGGAACCCGCCGCCGCCGCCCCGACCGATTCGGGCGCGAGCGAGAAATACTATCTGCGCAATGCGCGAACGGGCCAGCGCGTCCCGGCCCTCCTGTGGCTCCCCGAGCCGACCGGCTCCGACTCCGACCAGACGCCCGCCCCCGTCCTGCTGATCCACCCCAAAGGCAACGCCGGCGTCGCGGGCGGGGGCGGGGGCGGGGCCGCCGGCAAGGCCCTCTCCACCTACCTCCAGGCCGGCCGCCCGGTCCTCTCGATCGATTGTTTCGGGATCGGCGAATTGGCCCACGATGACGAGCACCTCGCGCGGCGCGACGCGATCAACTTCTTCCCCAGCTACAACCTGACCGAACCGGCCCTGCGCATCCAAGACATCCTGCTGGCGCAAAAACACCTGGCCACCCGCTTCTCCGCCCCGCCGACGATCGTCGGACTACGCGGCGCCGGCCCTTGGGTCCTCCTCGCCCACGGCCTGGCCGAAAGCTCCGGAGAAACCATCGCCGACCTGACAGGCGTTGATTTTAAGGAGGACCGATACTTTACGGAACAGATGTTTATCCCGAATATTCGGCTTGTCGGAGACTTCGTTTCATCGATTGTCCTGGGTGGCAACCGCCGGGTAAAGTGGACCGGCTGCGGAGATCCGGTGATCGAGCATCGCATGAAGATGGCCACAGAACATCGGTGAGATTACGGAGGGCTTAATTCCGAATCCCGTGAAACTGAATAACATTCTCTAGTTCGTAATAAACCTACATTACATATACACCCTTTTGCTGAGTATACGACTACGCAAGAAAGATTCCGCCACAACACCTGACCATTCATTTGGTGCATAGATTCTCAATCTCCCATGACTATCCAGCTCTCTTATTCTTCGTTTTATCTTATCGGCTGTTGCTCTGCTTGTCTCTCTTGGCATGGAAGCATCACTCCAATCGACGTACACTGAGATTCCTGACTCGGCTAGTAACAGGATCAAGCCGTTTACCAAATCCTTGTCTGCCTGGCTATGCGACAAAAATATTGTTATAGAGGATAGGGCTGGTGAAGACTTGATCTTGTCTCGATGCCTACGCATCGATTCGGCTTCTGATATGACCATCAATCTTCCCTCAGTTAATAAAGACATCGTAAACCTCCGGCACTACCCATCATTTCCCACCCATTCGGCAAATTGGCTGTAACCACCATGTGCTATCCAGTCATAGACGGGAAATATTTCCGACAGTTTTGTACACTTCCCCCACATCCTCGTAGGCAATCGATAATTACATCGACATGGGGAATTCGAGTCTCTAAAACACCACCATCGATTACGATCGCACTCAACGAGTCTAATGCGACTTCCGTCTCGCTCGATAGAAATCGCAAGATATTCAAGTGGATTTTGGCCCAATGGCTTAACCGATTTGTACTTATCTGGAATTGAATTTATATGAATCCCTACCAAAATATTCCACTTTTCGATGCTTTTCATAACTTCGCACCTTACCCACCGCCGAGAATATGTGTGCGCACCTATCAAAACAACAGTCGCTGACGTATTCCGTATCGCGCTGTTGATTAATCTCTTGACGGATAACTCGCCGCTCTTCTTGGCTGATTCCCAAACTGATGCATCGAAGAATCCGGCCGCCTCCCTATCCGGCTTTGTTACCCAATGGTTTCTGACAACCTTGGCCCTAAAGTCCATCACGTCTTGATAATGAAAGCTGAAAAAGACCCTTTTGGCCATTCCGTCTATCCAGTCTTGATAAAATAATAAACGATAACAATTGAGGCAATCAGACATCCATGAAATGCTATGAGTGTTCTCGACAAACCAACCATTAACCAAGAGGCGACTTCGCCTTGATGGGTGGCGGTATTCAATGAAAAATCGACTTGGTCGTCTGCTTTTCCCCTTACACTATCATACAGGCATCGAAAGAGCCGTTCTTGTTTCAGGAAGTACCCGTCCAATCCCTAAAACATAAGCGACGGAATAAGTGCCAGCCAAACAAACCGATGAGAGTCCTGAACCGCGGCCAGCGCAAATAGAGCCGCCACGAGCGTGACGCTCCAACCCTTGATCAAGAATGAGTTGGCTGCCATCCTCGTGATGGCCATTTGGATAAACTCGAGATGCTTGTTCTTGTTCTCCATACTGAACTCTCCCATGCAAGAATGCCTGTGATCAAGCGTTGAACGGGATTACGTGGCCCATACTTGAGACCTCATGTCAAAATCGGGTGATTCTGACCCGTTTTTGTCAGCAAAGAACTGATCAAATATTCCTCATTCCGCGCTGTTCGGTAGTGTTGAGGTTTGACGTCGCCGCAATAGGGGTTCGGGTTTGACCTTGACTCGACGCAAAGGGTCAAAATCTCTCTTGTCAATCCCCATTCTTAATCAGGTTCCGGTACAACCCGGCAACGCCAGTTCAATAGAGAGCTTCACGATAATCAGATTGTACTTCGTATCCTCGTCCTCGGGTGCGCGTTCGAGGACTTGTTCGAAGCGGCGGCGGGATTCTTCGTGGCGGCCGGCTTCGAAGTACTTCCAGGCCAGGTTGTAGAGCACGTCGCTGTTCTCGGGGTTCAGGGCGATCAGTTCCTCGTAGTCGCTCACGCTGTATTCGTGGGGCGAGAGGTCGCGGGCCATGGCCTCGGGCCAGATGATGCGGCGCAGGGGGCGGGTGGTTTTGCGGGTCAGGAATTCATAGGCCCGGTGCAGGCGCATGAACTCGTCGGCGGCCAGTTGCTGGAGCCGGGGGCCGAGGTGGCCGACGCGGTCGGGGTGAAAGACCTTGGCCTTGCGCCGGAAGGCCTTGACGACTTGCCCCTTGGTGGCGCCGACCCCCAGACCCAGCAGCGCGCAGCAACCGCGTGTCGAGGAGAGGTCCGGCTCGACCGTGCGCAAGGGGATGAAGGCCGGGCCGCCCGAGTCATCGACTTCCGCCTCGGGGGCCGGGGCGGCGATGGTTTCGTCCCCCTCGAGCATCGCGGCGGTGCCGGCGGCGGGAGGTCCCTCGCGCTCCTCGGGCGGTCCTGCGCGGATGACCGGGGGGGCCGGCGCGCTCAGCCGGCAGCGCATCTCGCGATACTTGCGGTCGTCGATGACCGCGGCGTCGAAGTGCTTCAGGCGCGAGGGGGCGTCGTCGTCGAGCACGGCACCGGTGAGGTCGGCGTCGGCAACATTGGCGTCGTCCAGGATCGCTCCCGTCAGCCGGGCATACTTGAGCGACGCCCCGCGCAGGTCGGCCCCGGTCAGGTCCGCGCCCGACAGGTCCGCCCCGATCATGTTGGCCCCCGACAGCTTGCAGCCCTTCAAGTTGGAGCCCTCGAGGCAGGCATCGATGACTTCGGCCTCGTGCAGGTTCGCCGAGCGCAGGTCGGCGCGGTCGAGGACGGCGTTGCGCAGGGAGCAGCGGCGCATGTCGGCGAAGTTGAGCGTCGCGTCCGACAGATCGACCCCCGACAGGTTGGCGCCCAGCAGGATCGTGGTCGAGAGGTTGCAGTCGCTCAGGTCGAAGTCGCGCAGATCGACGTCGGTGAAATCGGCCGTCGACAGATCGATCCAGGGCGCATTGAGCTTGAACGTCAGCCACTCCTTGCGGCCCAGGGGGTCCTTCAGCGCCTCACACAGTTGTTTTAGGTGCAGGGGATCGGGCATGGCAATTCACATGACGCGCGTGGGTCGGGTTTGGTTTGCGATCCGATTCACGTTTCACCGTCGAGGGGCCAAATTACGAAAGAGGATGAACGGCGATGTATGTTAAAATCGTCGTTGAGCGTGAATATCGGCGCGTCGATGGAGGCCTCGCGACGCGCGCGAAAAACGCCATAATATAACTTTTACGGTGTCCCATGAGCCAATCTTTTGTTGATTACTCCAAGATCCATGTCCAAGCCGGCGCGGGCGGGGACGGGTGCGTCTCGTTTCGGCGCGAGAAGTTCGTGCCGCGCGGGGGACCCGATGGGGGCGACGGCGGGCAGGGCGGCAGCGTCTGGCTCGAGGCGTCGAGCGACCTGGCCACACTGATCGACCTCAAGCTGCGCCCAAGCCTCAAAGCCAGCCGCGGCGCGCATGGCCAGGGCAAAAACATGTCGGGCCGGGCGGGTGGGGACCTGGTGGTGCGGGTTCCGTTGGGGACGCTTGTGCTGGACGCCGATGATCAAGAAATCGCCGACCTGGTGCAGCCCGGCCAACGCTTTCGGGCCGCGGCCGGCGGGCGGGGCGGGGCGGGCAATCAACACTACGCCACGCCGACCAACCAGGCCCCGCGCCACGCCAAACCGGGCGAACCGGGCGAGACGCAAACACTCCAGCTCGAACTGAAACTGATCGCCCAGGCCGGCCTGATCGGTCTGCCCAACGCCGGCAAATCGACGCTCTTGGCGCGCCTGACCCACGCCACGCCCCGGATCGCGCCCTATCCCTTCACGACTCTGCACCCCAACCTGGGCGTGATGGAGGTCGAGGGCTATCGGCGGGTCACGCTGGCCGATATCCCGGGCCTGATCGAGGGGGCGTGCAAGGGGGCGGGCCTGGGCCACCGGTTCCTGCGCCACATCGAGCGCACCGGGATCCTCGTCCACCTGATCGCGCCTCCCGAAGACCTGATGGATTTGGAGCAAGGGGACGACGGGGAGTTTGCGGCTCTGGGCGCGGCGGAGGTCGTCGAAGCCTACCGCATGGTCCGCCGGGAACTGGCGTCTCACAGTCCATTGCTCGCCGAAAAACCCGAGCGGGTCGTCCTGACCAAGGTGGACCTGCTCGCTCCGGCCACGCGGAGCCGTTGGATGGACGCGTTGGAGGAACTTGGGCCGCGGCCGCTGGCCATCTCGTCCGAAACGGGCGAGGGACTCGAGGAGCTGCGCCAGGCCCTGACCGAGGAGCTGGACGGGCGCGGGATGATCCCCGAAGATGACGGTGGGCCGTCGCGGGCGCTCCCCTACCCCGGCCAAAATGAGCGCGAGGTGGCCGGCGCATGATCCGAATCAAGGACATTCAAGGCTCGGGTCGGAGCCTCGATGTGCGCAAGATGGTCATCAAGCTCGGCTCGGCGGTGGTGATGGGCGCCAACCATCAGGTCGATCGCGATGCCTTGGGCGCGCTGGCCGATTCGGTCGCCGCCCTGCGCGGCGAGGGCGTTCAGGTCGTCCTGGTCTCGTCGGGGGCGATCGGCCTGGGCCGCCGCCACCTTCCGCGCCGCACCCCGCGCACCATGCCCGACCGCCAGGCCATGGCCGCCGTCGGCCAGGTCGACCTGATGCACACCTACGCCACGCTGTTCCGCGAGCGCGGGCTTGACGTGGCCCAGATGCTGTTGACCCGCGACGATATGCATGATCGCCAGCGCTACCTGAACGCCCGCTACACGCTGGAGCGTCTGCTCGCGTGGGGCGTCGTCCCGATCATCAACGAGAACGACTCGGTCACGATCGAGGAAATCCGGTTTGGGGACAACGACGAACTCTCGGCACTGGTCGCCATCAAGATGAACGCCGACCTGCTCGTGATCCTTTCGATCGTCGAGGGCCTCTACCGGGCGGCGGAGGCGGAGTCGAGCGGGCGACGAAAACCGAAAAGCGACAAGCGGCCAGAGGGCGAACTCATCTCCGTTGTCGAGTGCCTGGATGACTCGATCATGCGCCACGCCACGCCGGGTTGTTCGCACCTGGGAGCCGGCGGGATGGCCGGCAAGCTGGCGGCGCTGGAGATGGCCACGCGCGGCGGCGTGCACGCGGTGATCGCCCCCGGAAAACGGCCGCGCATCCTCGAGGAACTGCGGACCGGCCGCTTCACGGGCACCTACTTCGTCGCGCGCGACGGCGGCCGCCCATCAAGCCGTTCGCTATGGATCGCGTTCGGTCGCCAGGCGCGCGGACGTAAGCTGATCGTGGACGCCGGGGCCGAGCGGGCACTGGCCGAGGGCAAGAAAAGCCTGCTGGCCGCCGGCGTCGGGCGGGTCGAGGGCCGCTTCGAGCGCGGCGACCTGGTCGAGGTCCACTCCCACGACGACCGCCCGATCGCCAAGGGCCTCGTGAACTACTCGTCGGAGGAAATGGAGCGGATCAAAGGCAAGAAAACCGCTCAAATCCGCGAGATTCTGGGTGACCTTGAATACGCCGAGGTGATCCATCGGGATAATCTGGTGATGGTGGATTGAACTCTGGGTCTGTCGTGAGGCGATCCGCAGCCCGCCCGCCGCCCGTGGCTCACGGCCTGAGGGAACAAGTAGTAAGATCTCTACGATTGCCTGATCGCCGTTCATGCATCACCATTAAGGGGTCATCCTCGGGGGGATTTAAACAATGGGCAAAAACCGTTTCGTGGTTCCGTGGCAAGGGCTTCTATTCCTCCTCATTGTCTCCCTTGCCGGCCCCCTTGCAAAGGGACAAACGCCGTCGGATACGGCTTTTACCTATCAGGGGCGGCTGAATGAGCAGGAGAGCTTCACTGAGGGGAACTTCGATTTTCGATTCATCCTGAACGACGCCGACGTGGGCGGCTCGCAGGTGGGGCCGATTCAGACGCTCGAAGATGTCGCCGTCAGCGAAGGCCTCTTCACCGTTGAACTCGACTTTGGCGAGGAAGCGTTTACGGGAGAAGCGCGCTGGTTGGAGATCGCCATCCGCCGCGGGGACGGCACGGGCGTTTTCGGCCCTCTCGCCCCCCGGCAACGCCTGCGGCCCGCGCCGCATGCGCTGATCGCCGCTGAGGCCGACACCCTGGACGGCCTGCACGCCGATGAGTTCCTCGACAAGGCGACCTATGACGCGGACGAAAACGGCAAGGTCGACGCGGCGGCGGAGGCTGATCTGGCGACGATGGCCGTCGATTCGGACCTGCTCGACGGTCTGGACTCGACCGACCTGCTTGACGCCGCGGCCGCGGGTATCCAGAGCCTGGTTCGCGAATTCGTCATCGCGCCCGGCGAGATGGTCAACGCGGGCGAGGTCGTTTCGTTTCTCGACGGCTCAGCCGAGATCAGAAGCGGCTATGAACCGGCCGGGTTCGGCGGGAAGTTTATCTTTTGTCCCACTCCCGTTTCGCATGTCTCCGCCGGCGCCCTCACCGCGACCCGGTTCGTCGTGGCCTATCAAGACATCATGAATTCGGAATCCGGAACCGTGGTGGTCGGCGAAGTTTCGGCCGGATCCATCGGCTTTGGCGCCCCGGTCGTCTTCGACCCCGCCGCCTCTTCCCTGATTTCCGTCGCGGTCCTGTCACCCGACCGCTTCGTGGTGGCCTATCAGAGTCAACAGGGCTGGGGCACCGCCCTTGTGGGCGAAGTGACTGGAAACACGATCTCTTTTGGGCCGGAGATGGTCTTCACCAATGCGGCCGATTTCCTATCCGCCATTGCCCTCGCGCCGGACCTCTGCGTCATCGCCCACGGCTCATCGGGAGGCGATGGTCTCGGCGCGGCCCGGGTTGGGCAGGTCAGCGGCAACTCCTCGACCTTGGGAACGGCGTTTCAATTCAACGACATCTTGGTGAGCAAGATCTCCGCGGCTCCCCTGACCTCCGACCGATTCGTGGTCGCCTTTCAGGATCTGGGGAACGTCGATTATGGAACCGTGGTGGTCGGCGAGGTCTCTGGAACATCGATCGCCTACGGTCCCAAGGGTCTCATCGATGCCGCCCGCATGCGTCCCATCTCCGCGGCCGGATTGTCCCCAAGCCGGTTCGTTGTGACTTATCGAGATTTGCAGCACTCCAGTTTTGGAACCGCGCGAGTCGGAAATGTTTCCGGGACGTCCGTCAGCTTCGAACCCCAGATCGACTTCAACGCCGCTCTCACGCCCGCCATCTCCGCCGCCCCACTTTCCCCAACGTGATTTGTCGTAGCTTTCGGGGGCGATGACAGTACCGCGGTGATCGGCGAGGTCTTCGGCACAAATATCCAGTTCGACTTTAGGGCCGTGTTCGATGAGACGGGTGTGGCGCAAACGACCGAGTACACCAGTTGCGTTCCGCCTTCACCCGACCGGTTCCTGATCGCCTACGATGACGCGGCTAATTCGGACGTCGGAACGGTTATTGTCAATCGACAACACCCGTCCGCCGTCATCGGCGTGGCCCGCGAATCGGCCACCGAAGGACAGTCGGCGCCGGTCACGTTATTCGTCAACCGCGGCATATCGGACGCGCATTCGGGTCTCACCCCTGGTTGGACTTACTACGCCCAACCGGGCGGCGGCGTCACGACCGAGTCCACCGAGGTCTTGCTCGGCGTGGCCATCTCTCCGACTGAAATGTTGTTCCTCCCTTGACTGAAAAAAGGCGGTGCGAGCGAGCGATCTTGACTGGCGAAACCTCGCGGTGGACTGTATGGTTTGGGTGGCCAAGGGTTCGAGAACCGTCGCGTGGTTCCGAGGGGCCATTCTTGAGAGAGAGGGCATCATGTACGTTACGATTACGACTGATAAAGGCAATATCCAGATTGGGCTCTTCGCCGACCAGGCCCCGCTGACGGTGGCCAATTTCGTCAACCTGGCCCAGCGCGGGTTTTACGACGGCCTAACCTTCCACCGGGTCATCCCCGACTTTATGGTCCAGGGGGGCTGTCCGGAGGGGACCGGAACCGGCGGGCCGGGTTACAATTTCAAGGACGAATTCGTGCCCAGTCTCAAACACGAAAAACCCGGGGTGCTGTCGATGGCCAACAGCGGCCCTGGCACCAACGGCAGCCAATTCTTCATCACCCACGTACCGACGACGTGGCTCGACGGCAAACACACCGTCTTCGGCGAGGTCCTCGGGCCCGAAGACCAGAAGGTGGTCGATAGCATCGAAGGCGGCGATCGAATCACCGAGATCGTCGTCCAAGGCGATCCCGCCGGCCTCTACGCTAAAGTGCAGGACCAAGTCGACGCTTGGAACAAGACCCTGGACCGCGCCCGGCGCCCGCCAAAAAGCCCAAAACAATGATCCCCGCCATCACTCGGCAAATACGCCCTGACCGGCAGACCCCTTAGCCGAGAGATTGCATCCGCGAAACATTCGGTTCCACGTCCATGAGCCGGACATATCGCCGCGCCCAAACCACAGTGTAAGGGTATTGATACAAATTACCGGTTCTTTATTGGGATCGGCGCGCCCGTCCGATGACACTGCTTGAGACCAAAGTATGAAAGGAGGAGGTTCTCAAGTTCCAGGATTGGACGGCTTCTCTCAAATCCTTCGGCGGTTTATCATACGCCAAAATTAATAGGACTTCGGCCGACCGTCTCGCGCCCAGGGAGGCGGACGCCATGGAGAGATGCGCCCAGGAAGGGTGAAGTGAAAGAGCCTGGCAAGTCCGCGCTCCTGTTCTGCGCGCGGACGGGCAGGAAGCCTGATCGACCAAGCACGCGGCGATGCGTGGGATCTCCCCCGACGACGCCCCGTCACGGCAAGACACATGATTGGGTACGGACACTCAATCACGCCATCACTCAACCCCAACGTATGGGTCTTTCACGGAGAAAAGATATATGCCTATTGTCGTCAACACCAACGTTGCGAGCTTTAACGCCCAACGCAACCTCAACACTAACTCACTTCAGTTAAACAAATCACTCCAACGCTTGTCGTCCGGTCTGCGGATCAACCAGGCCTCGGATGACGCGGCGGGTCTGGCCATCTCCAACGGCTTGACCGCTCAGTTCCGCGGCCTCAACCAGGCCGTGCGGAACGCCGGCGACGGTCTCTCTCTGCTGGGAACGGCCGAGCGCGCCATCTCCGAGCAAAACAACATCTTGCAGCGGGTTCGTGAGTTGGCCGTCCAGTCCACGACCGACACCAACAGCGTCGCCAACCGCCAGTCGATTAACCCATTTTCCGCAGCACTTGCTTCAGTCGGGTGATTTTTCGGGTGATCGCACGATACGGAGGATTGATTTTGTTCAAATCCGTCTCTGACATGCCCATGTAGTGCAGACCACCCCCTTGCCACGGGCCTTTCGCGTTGTCAA
>Ga0310121_10003524_pt1 | contig 14248 bp, 12 predicted proteins | sample CB27_Tmax_986_MG_FD_203504 | JGI IMG/M metagenome (GOLD analysis project Ga0310121, IMG submission 203504) | Marine microbial communities from Western Arctic Ocean, Canada - CB27_Tmax_986 | ecosystem: Environmental > Aquatic > Marine > Oceanic | place: Canada: Western Arctic Ocean | collected... | reverse complement strand
CCATGACGTGGCACCAGTAGCAGGTCGAGTATCCCACGCTCAGAAAAATTGGTTTCCCGCTTTCGCGAGCAAGATCAAATGCTTTGGGGCCCCACGGGTGCCAGTCGACGGGGTTGTGCGCGTGTTGCAGCAGATAGGGGCTGGTTTCTTTGGCCAGGGCGTTGGTGTATTTCCATGATCCGTCGGCGTTTTTCAGTTCGGCCTCCTGGACATGTGACGCGGCGGTTTGGGCCATGGATTGTTCTCCGTCGTTGGCATGGATCACGGAGATTACCGCGACAACGGCCAGCAGCACACTTGTGGCGTAGACGATCGGCTGTTTCATGATCATCAGAGCCTTCACGGGGGTTAATGGTAGTCTGGGAACTTCGCGGAGACAAAAACACCGCCGGCGGAGAGTTGATAATTGCCTTGCGCGTTCCAACGGCTACGCTGTAGGAGGTAGTGGTCGATCTGCACGGGAAGAAAAGATGAGCGGACCGCGATTTACCGTGATCCAGATCTCGGACCTGCATCTTAACCCCAATGATCAGGATCAATGCGCGCGCTTGGCGTGGGAGCGGCGTGTTGTGGACAATGCCGGGGCGGACCTGATCGTCATAAGCGGCGACGTTTCGGCTGACGGATTCTCCAACAACGGTATGTTTGCCAAGGTCAGGGCGGAACTCGGCCGATTCAATGCCCCTGTACACGTCATCCCGGGCAACCACGATGTCGGCGATAAGCCCGGCGAGCAGAACGAGTTGAAGCCCGAGTACTTGGCCCAGTGGAATGCCGCGTTCGACACCGATCGGTTCTGCGTGCAACGCGACGGGTGGACCCTGGTCGGCATCAACACCCAAGTACTCGGGTCGGGGATGGCCGCGGAGGTCGAGCAATACGACTGGTTCGATCGTACGATCGGGGACGCGGAGCAGCGGGGCGACCAGATCGCCGTGTTTATGCACGCGGTGCCGTATCTGTTCGATCCCGATGAGGTGCTCGATGGTCCGAGCCAGTACTGGGGCTTCACGCCCGCTGCACGGCGTGAACTGCTGATGAGGCTCGACCGGCCGGGCGTCAAGCTGATCGCCAACGGTCACCTGCACTGGCACGCGATGTTCCGTCGCGGCGGCGCCTGCCACGTTTGGTGCCCATCGACGAGTTTTATCGTCGATGACGCTATCTTCCCGCGTGGCGGAGCGGTGGTGGGTTTCATGCGCTATCGATTCGGGCCTGACGGCGTGGCGGTCGAGCTTGTCAGGTTCGACCTGCCGGCCGAGACGATCCTGTTTTGTCGGCACATGGTCGATCCGCCGGGACGCGACCCTGTCACCATGGCCGAGCTGGTCATTGACTTTGCTGCCGCGTCGTCGCACGACGGGCGGCTGCTTCCCGGCGTGGTTGAAAGGCTGGCGCAATTGGCCAAGCGCATCCGCATCACTGTTGTGACGACCGAGGCGTGCAACCAGGCTCGACAACAGCTTGCCGACCTGCCCGTCGAGGTGCAGAATATCGCGGCCGGTTCGGACAGGCGCGCTTACGTCACAAAGATCGGTGCAGGGCTGGTTGTCGCCGTCAGCAGTGTCTGCGATGACACGTTGATGCTCGAGGCGGCAGCGATCGGGATCGCCGTCGTTGATGGGCAGGCCGCCGCGGACGAACTGGCCGCCGCCGCCGACGTCGTCTGTCGTGACATCGATGAAGCGATCGATCTCGTCGGCGACCCTCAATGCCTAAAGGTCGCGCTTTGTGCCTGATTCGTGTTCAACAGGCCAAGCGTCAGATGAAGGTTGACCACATGGCAACGACCATTCTGCTGATTCGCCACGGTGAAACGGCATGGAATCGCGGCAAGGTCTTTCGCGGCACGCACGACGTGCCCCTCAACGACAACGGCCGAGAGCAGGCGCGCCTGGCGGGCGAAGCATTGCGCTCACGCACGATCGACGCTGCCTATACCAGCGCCTTGTCGCGCGCCGCCGAGACGGCGCAGATCGTGCTGGCGGCGCACGGCGTCACCGCCGCAGTTGACCCGGGGCTGCTCGATTTTAATTATGGCGACTGGACGGGCAAGGAAGACGCCCGGGTCGCCCGCGATTGGCCTGCCGAGCACGCTGCGTGGGCCAGTCAGCCGCACTCGCTGCGTGTGCCCGGCGGCGACACGCTTGAAGAAGTCTTCGACCGAGCCTTTGGAGCGATGGAAAAAATCGCCGTTGAACACGCGGGCCAGACCGTGGCATTGTTCGCCCATCGCGTGGTCAACAAGTTGCTGGTGCTCGGGGCCCTGGGGATGGAGCTTGACCGATTCCCGTTTATCATCCAGGGCAATTGCTGCGTCAACGAGTTTGAGCGGATTGACCGGGGCTACATCATCAATTGTGTCAACGACACCGCCCACATCCGAAACGCCGCTGCGGACCTGCTGGATGCGGATTTTTAGATTGATCGATTAGTTGAGCAGCATGATCACAGCACGGTGGCAAAAGCCGAGCTTGGAAAAACACCGGGACTGCCAGTCTAATTCAGTGCATGTCCCCAAATCCGAATTTCTCTCAGATCGAAGACCATCTTCAGGGCCTGAAACCTGGTCCACCGGCCTTTGCTCTGCAATTTCAATCGGACGAAACGGCCCGGTGTGGAAAACAGTTTGGTTTGGCAGAACTCGTCGGTCTTTGGCTTGTCCCCGGGCATGATGCGGCTGACCGGCCGGAAGGCCTGGTGGTCGTTACTGACGGTCACGTCGATGTAGAACGGCAGGTTGGCGCGTCGACCGAACGACGCTTCAATCTGGGTGATCTCGTAAAGCCCGTGTAGATCCACGGTGATGACCCACGTTCTCTCCTTGCTGACCAGTCCCACGCCGTCGCTTCCTTCGATCGGCCTGCCGCCGTCGAAGAGCGTTCGGTCCTCGTGGGCATTGGGTTGAAGATCGAATCGGGCCGTGGCGCCGGTATTCCTCCGCTGCGCTTCGGGCAGGTCTGTGTTGTTGGTTAGACAGAGACCGCGGCCGTCTGCCGGCCGGGGCAGATCCGGTTCGACGAACTCGGCCAGGTTGCGGTAGAGCGGGGCCATCAAGACCAGCTTGCGGTGGTGCATGCCGAAGCCACCCTTCGAGTCCTCATAGAAGTCCGGGTAGTCGCGTTGCAGTTCTTCATAGGCCCGTACGCCAGCGGCGGAAAGTTCGGCGGCGGCTTTCCAGTCGCGTCGTTTTTCCGCCTTGGCCATGCCCGCCTTGGTGGAGAGCATGATCTCACCCAACTGCACGATGCGCAGGCAGTGCGATTCGGGCGTATCCAGCCGGTCGGCCAGCAGGGCGGCCGCCCGGGTGAACATGGCTTGGCGTTGTTTCCAGGATGGCCCGTCCACCGGGCCTTTCTCGACACCATAGAAATACTCTTTCATGATCGGGCCGGCCTTCGGCCCGAACACGCCGGCGCAGTATTCGTCGACGAGTCGATCTGAGTTGGCGTTCCAGTTCCAGCCCAGGCGATATTCCATCCAGTAATTCAATGAGCTGTAGACCATTGCCGGGCGCCGCTCGAACAGAATGCCCTTCAGGCCCCTGCGCCGGTAATAGGCGAACCGCCGGGCCGTCTTCACGGGCCGGGCCAGGTTTCCCATTGAATAGCTGTACATGTACACCTTGTCCGACAGGCTCGTCCAACCGCGGACGATCTCGTCGAAAGCTTCCGAGTGCTCCGCAAGCCCCAGTGGGGTCAGCACCGGAACGAAGTTTGGGCTCACCTTCAGCTTCTTGGGCGGCGTCATATGATTTACATACGCCAGGGCCGAACAGTGCGCGCCGGGATGCTTCTCGGCAACGGCGTCGGAGACCTCGTTCCAGAAGTCGACGAGCAGGTCGGTCATCGAAATTTGGTGCAGGGCCGAGCAGTCCGCGCAGGGGCAGGCTGCGAAATTGCCGTCGGGGGGCGAGATCGAGTAGGCGTACAGGCTGTTGCCCGCCCGGTCGAAGGTCTTGGTTGCGATTCAATGAAGCGTTTGCGCAGCAGGGGCCTGGTGATGCAGACTCCACGCTTTCCATCGCGGTTGAAGAACCAGTCCGGATGCTCGCGGCGCAACGTGGCTTGGTCCACCAAGGCGCCGCCGCGCTTGAAAAACTTGTGGACCATTTCAATGTTCCGGCCACCGTCCCTGTTTCGGGCCGGCCACACCCCTTCGCTGTTGAATCCATGGTTGAAGGCCATGCGCAGGTCCATGGTCGGGGCGTCGACAAGATCAAGTTTGCCGATCCTCAGATCGGAGATCCGCCGGAAGCGTAGACCGTACTGACCGGGAAGGAACCAGCGCACACCGAGGTGTTCGAGAAATGCATAGGCGGCGTGCCGGGTGGGCAGGCCGGCCGCGTCGCCTTGGACATTGCCGCGCAGAACGATGACCTTCCCGGCGCGTTTGACGCGAAAGGCCTCGCGGTGTTCGAGCCCGGGCCATTGTCCGTCGTTGGCAAGCTTTGCCGCCAGCCTGGTCCGCCCCACGGAGAGCACGGGACCGGCCGGCGCCTTCTCCTTGCTTTCTCCGACGATTGGAAACTCTGCGCCGGTGATCTTCTTCAGGTGCAGTGCCAATTCCTCGGCGGCCTGCCGCTCGTGGTAATCGGGTGAGGCCGGCAGCAGGATAATCGCCTGCGCCTTGTCGCCTTTGGCAAGTTGTAGATCTGCGGTGTGGGAAAGGCCACAAAGCGAGAGAATCGAGAGGAATAGTAATGAACTAATTGATTTATACGACATTTTCTCAATGACCCTTGCCCGGGTTCGACTGCCGGGCCTCCATGTCACCAGTATAACTGCCCCCAAAATGCAACTGCAATCAGTTGTTTCTTGGTAAAATCGCCGTGAAAGGCTGGTATTTATGGCGGTACGAACGTGCCCCAGGCGACTGGGTACAACTGCGGAAGCTGCGTGATTGACGGCATGACATTGGGCGGCCGGTTTGACAACGATGAATGCTGGGCCAGATGGTGACGGTGGGTTAAGGTTCATTAGTAGGACAGCGCTACAAAAGCTCAAGCCAGATGCGTGGTTCATCCGCTTGCCCGGGGCGATTCCGCCCACTCAACAGCCATGGCCGAGGGCATGGCTGTTGATGGAATACCGCCGCTCCCGGCAGGGTCCGGTGTCGGGAACCGGATGGACTTGGGCCATGAGTTTTCTCACGCCGATCAGGCGGCGCTCCGATAAAACAGTATGCAGCGACGACCGGTACCCCTGTTGATGGTGGTGAGTATGATCGCGCTTGCCGGGTGCGGCGGTGAGGACACCGATGTTGACAACAGCCCCGACGCCCAACTGGCTCAGGCCCAGGATGCCTATCACCAGGATCAATTCGGGCTGGCACTCGAGCGTGTGGATCGGATCATCGAGCAGCATGACGATTTCACGGCCGGCTATCTGTTCAAGGCCAGGGTTCACCACCAGCTCGACTCGGCCGACCAGGCGCTCGAGGCGGTGGACCGCGCCATCGAACTGGACGCGGAGTCGTCCGACGCACATCTCGATCGGGCGATCTACCTGCGATCACTCGACCGGCCCGACCGGGCTGAGGCCTCGCTTGCTGCCGCCGAGGCGCTGGCGTTGGCCCGTGTCGAGCGTGGGCCGTTTGATATCGATGCGAAGCTGTGCCTTGCCATGATCGCCCACCTGCGCGGCTACGTGCGCTCGGCGTTGGACCAGGTCAACGTCATCCTGGCCGATCGCCCCCGATCGAACAAGGCTCGGGCCCTTAAGGCAATGCTCGAGCAGGAAATGGACATTGCTTCGGCGGGGTCAGGTCCGTAGCCGAGGGCTACGCTGCCACTCGACCACGGTGATCTGCTGGGGTATTCTTTGACGCATGGCGATGACATTGGCAGAATTGGCCGACCTGGTGGGCGCGTCGTTGCGCGGAGATGGCGAGCATCAGGTTTCCGGCTGCGCTGGCCTGGATGAGGCCGGCCCTGAAGACGTAAGTTTTTTATCAAACCACAAATACATCAAAAAACTGGCCACCACGCAGGCTGGCGCGGTCGTCATCTCCCCCGAGGGCGAGTCCCATGCGGGTGGGCAAAATCTGCTGGTCAGCGAGGACCCTTATTTCGCTTTTCGTGAGGCCGTGGTGGCGTTACACGGCTACCGCGAGCAACCGGGGCCGGGCATCAGTGACCGGGCGGTGGTGGACCCGACCGCTCAACTGGGTGAAGGCTGTTGCATTCAGCCGTTTGCGGTGGTCGAAGCCGGTGCCCGGATCGGGCGCAGGTGCGTGCTCTACCCGCACACGTACGTCGGCCCCGAGGCGGTGATTGGTGATGACTGCCTGCTGTTTGCCAGCGTGACGGTGTACGACCGGTGCGTGTTGGGCAATCGGGTCACGATTCACGCCGGCTCCGTCATCGGGCAGGATGGTTTCGGCTACGCCACGCACGGTGGCATGCACCAGAAAATTCCCCAGATTGGCAACGTGGTGATCGAGGACGACGTCGAGATCGGAGCCAACTGTGCGATTGATCGTGCGACTGTCGGGTCGACGCGGATCGGCCAGGGCTCGAAGTTCAGCGATCTGGTGACGATCGGCCATGGCGCCAACATAGGGCCGCACAATCTGCTGGTCGCGCAGGTCGGCGTGGCCGGTTCGGTGCAGACCGGCAAGTACGTGGCCATGGGTGGGCAGGCCGGTGTCGCGGGGCATCTTAAGATCGGCGACATGGCGCAACTGGCGGCCCAGAGCGGCGTCATGGCCGACGTGCCCGACAAGGCCCTGTTCGGTGGGATGCCCGCCATACCGCTCATGCAAGCCAAGCGAAACGTGTTGATCATGGCCAAGTTGCCTAGACTGCTGCAACAGGTCAAGCAGATGCAGAAACAGATCGAAACGCTGCGGGCGCGCCTAGATGATTGTGATACCGGCGAAAGCAGCGATTGAAATTTTTCGCGCCGATCACGGCTGGGATGCGCCGCGCGTGTTGCACTGAGCATGCTGATTATTCGGGCAGGGACGCCGATGTCGAACTTACCGCCACCATTGCTGTCTTCACGGCTTTCACCGCAGCGGGGCCTTGCCGTCGAGTCGGCGCGCAACGATGGTGGTGGCGAACCGCTTCGCCTGTGCGTGCTTGGGTCAGGATCGGGCGGCAACAGCGCCGTGGTCAGCGTCAATGGTGCCGCGATGTTGATCGACGCCGGTTTGGGGCCCCGCACAATCGCCCCACGGCTCGCGGATCGGGGAACTCGGGTCGAGCAAATCCGCGCCATCTGCCTGACGCACCTGGATCAGGATCATTTTCGGCCAACGTGGATCGCGACGTTGCTGCGCTTGCGCTTGGCGGTGTTTGTGCATCGCTGGCACGTAGATGATCTGGCAAGGCTTCCCGGTGGGTCGCGGCTGGCGCAGGCGGGGTTGGTCAACGTGTTCGAGGACGATCCCTTCGAGCCGGTGGCCGGTGTGTCGGTTCACCCGGTGAGACTGGCGCACGACACGAAGGGCACCTACGGGTTTCGTATCGATTCGGCCGGCGGCAGTCTCGGTTACGCAACCGACCTCGGCCACGCGTCGCGACGACTGATCGAACACTTCGTTGGCGTCAACCTGTTGGCGATCGAGAGCAACTACGATCCGCCCATGCAACTGCAAAGCGGTCGGCCGTTGTTTCTCAAGCGGCGGATCATGGGCAAGGCAGGGCACCTTTCAAATGGGCAGGCGTTCGATGCGGTGCGACGCATCGCCGACGCCAGCGCGTCAGGCGATCCGCAGCACATCGTGCTGCTGCACCGCTCCGCGCAGTGCAACCATCGCCAACTCGTGCAAGAGATGTTCAATCAGGATGCCGGCATTGCCGGTCGGCTCACCCTTGCCGAGCAACGCCATAGCACGCCCTGGTTGGCCGTCGCGCCGCCCGTCACACGGCACGAGCAGATGCGCCTCGGGTTCTGACGCAGGCGCAACCGCTGTCCATGCCTCGCAACGATAATATTAATTAGCTGGCGGCGGTGGGTTTGGGTGCGTTTTTCGCAGCGGCTTTCTCGGCGGCCTTCCGGCCCTTTTCCTCGAGTTCGGCGATCTCGTCGAGCCAGTGTTGCAGCGTGGCCGCCGCGTTGGGCAGAAATTCGTCGGCCGGCGCCAGGCCAGCCAGCCACAACCGGTCCCATTCGACCGTGGCGTACCCGTCGAACCCGATGCCGAGCAATCGCTTGATAAACGTCTGCACCTGACAATCACCCTCACCCAGCGGCAGCCAGCCGACTCCCTCGCCGAGCTTTGTGTCCTTGACCTTGGCCAGCCGGATGCGACTGTTGAGGTTGGGCACGCTCACGGCAGGCGGCTCACCGGCGGCGGCGGCGTTGGCCACGTTCCAGCACATGCCCAGCATCGGATGATCCAGAAGGTTGAGCAGCCACCACCATTCCTTGGCCTGGTTGAAGCTGCCCGCGTTTTCGAACAGCAGTTGCACACCCAGCTGGCCTGCCTTGTCCGCCAGCGGGGCGGCGCGGTGGGCGATGCGTTGGATGACGCTGCGGTGGTCATGGCCCGGGTCGACGTTGTGGCCGAAGATGCGAACGTGCTGGCAGCCCAGTGCGGCGGCCAGTTCGAGATCGTGGTTCAACCGGACGGACGCCTCGTACGCCGGCGCCTCGGCGAAGTGGTGCAGCGACACGGACGTGCTGAGGCAAACCGGCTCAATCTTCGCCCGCTCGAACAACGACGCCGTCTTGGCCGCGTTGGACAGTGCCGGGTCACAGGCCAGCCCGGACCCGCCCAGCCCGAGCGTGCGCAGTTCGACGCCCTGGTAGCCCAATTCGCCCGCCTTGTCGACCACTTGGCCAAGCGTCCAGTCAGGGCAGGCAACGGTGCTGAATGCCAGCTTGATTGCCATGATGATTCCTTGATCGGTTGACGGCGGATCAGATCGCCAGCGGTCTCAATTATGCCGCCCCGGGTGCTGTTGTCACCTGCCATATCAAGATCCGAGATGTCGGCGAGTTTACTCGATTCATCGTGCCCAGGCACAACCGGCTGACTTCCAGTCCCGTGCGGCCGAGATTGACGTATTGCATGATATGTCTCGATCCGGATTGTTCGGTTACTTCGGTTGCTTGCGGAACGTCACGTTTGTGCGCAGATCGAACTGTTCGCCCGCCTGCACCAGACGGGTCTGGCCGTCGATCTCGACGACCTGGAGGGGCACGTCCGGCTTGAGATTGAATAGATCTCGAATTGTCTGGGCATTAATTTGTGCATGGCGCCACTTCAATTCGGCGTCATCGAGCTTGATCGCAAACGCTTCGACGCCGGCGGATTTTGCCCGCAGTTTGGCCATCACCTGTCGGGCCTGGTTCCACATCTTTCGCTCAGAGGCGATGCGGGCGTTGATTGCCGCATCCCGCGTCTTGGTGGCGGCGTGTTGCAGATGTGCGGTCGCCTCATCCTCAATTTGCGGCGAGTAGATCAGTTCCGGGCTGGGCAGGTGCCAGTTGCCTCCCGCTTTGTTCGTCTCGAGCATGGCTTTTTCGAGGATGCGGTAGAAGCCGAACATGTCTTTTGCAGCCGGGCCGTAGAGTTTCGTACACGCCTCGCGCATGACGTCGTCAGCGTGCAGGCTCGTATCCCACGTGCCACGCGCAGCCATGTAATAAAGGGGCCAGCGGATTGGAAATCCACTGCCGTTTTCGTATTGCGTCTCGTAGGTAATGTACTTGATGCCTCGCTGCTGCCAATAGCGCAGGTTGCGAAGCGCCGTTTCGCCCGAGTACCAGGGCACGCTACGCCAGTTGGGGTTGCTGCACCCGGGTATCCACCACTCGTACAGGGCCGACAATGAGCCGGTCTTTTGCCAACCCGCCATATTTCGCTGCTCGCGCAGATTGTTGCGCCCACGCGCGGCGTGCTCGGGGGGCACGGGCATGTCCAGTGGATGGGCGTGATCGCCTTCGTTGACCATCATGACGATCAGTTCCGGCGGGCCCGTGACCATCGGGCGCGGTGGGCTGTGCGCCACCCAGTATGCCAGGAACATCAGCTTGAACCGTCCTTCGTGCGTTTTGCGAAGCCCATCGGCGATGTGGCCGGCGAACTTGACCAACCGAGAACTGACGTTGCCCGCTTCCCGGCAGCGATCGCACTGGCAGAACTGGTCGGTATCGTTCGGCGAGATCGTCAGGCGGGTCACCTTCCGCTTGGAGGCATCGATTTGTTTTCGTAACACCTTGACGATGTGCTGCTGCACGTCGGGGTGGGTCAGGCAGGGCTGCGCTCGGCCAGGGCCGAACCAGTCGGGGTGTTTTTCCGCAAGTTCGTGTGGGGGCACGAGTCGCTCGAGGTTGTGGCTGGCGGGCACGTTGATGCCTCCCAACCGCCAGGCGTGGTGCATCAGATCGTCCTTGACCATCCAGATTTGGCGCATCTGATAATTCGGCCGTTCGTCAACGGCCAGTTCGGATGCGATGAGCATGTCGGACTTGGGGATCACGTGCCAGATCGGGTCAGGTCCGAACCATCCGCAACCGAGCCGTTGCAACAGGTCGAATGCGGCGTAACTGCTCCCCCACAGCCATTGATCATCGTTGCCGACCAAGGCGATGTAATCGTTCGTGACACGGATGATGTAGTGATCGGCCTGCTCGAAATCCTGCGCTACATTGATGCCCCTTTGTTTGACCAAGTCCGATTGGCCGATGAAAATCGGTGGTGTCTGCCCGTCGTACTCGCCGGCCGTCTTGATCGCCAGGTTCGCGCCGGTCATCTGGGCCACGATGCGTTGAAAGCGCTTGGCCGCGTCACGAACCGTCGGGCCGGGCTTGTTCGGCGTGACGATCGCGGCCTGGGGTTCGCCGTTGGAAACGAGCGTGAAGTCGGCCGCCACGCGGCAAGGCCAGGCCGCGATCACCATGATGGCGATGACCACGGGCCGTGCCGTGAACGCGCTGCGGAAATGCTGCATGGATGACCCCCAGTGCGTGGTGTTGGCAGGGCGGTATTTACGCTGCGCCCGCGGCTTTCGGCTTGCCTTCGGCCGTAAGCCCTAGTTGCACGAGCGGTCCGTGCGGTTTGGCCTGTTCTTGTTCCAGTTGGCGCAACGCCGCGGGATTGGCGTACCGATTGAAGACGATGGCCTTGATCGTGCCCCACATGCCGCCGAATGAGTTGAACGTGTGGTTGACAGCGCTGGGCTCGTAGCCGCAGTGGACCATGCACTGCTGGCAGGCGGGATTGCCCGACGCGCGGCCGTAATTGTCCCACTGCGTGTCTTCGATCAACTCGTCAAAAGTGTCGTAGTAACCGTCTTGCAGCAGGTAGCAGGGCTTTTGCCAGCCGAAAAGGTTGTACGTCGGGTTGCCCCAGGGCGTACACTCGTAATCGCGGCGGCCCATCAGAAACTCAAGGTACAGCGGTGACTGGTTGAACCGCCATCGGCGGCTGCGATTCGAGAAGGTCATCTCGAAGAGGCGGTTGGTTTTCTCCCGCTCACGCAAGAATGACTGCTGATCCGGCGCCTTGGGGTAGGCATAGCCGGGCGAGACGGTCATACCCTCGACGCCGAGGTCCATCATTTCATCGAAGAAGGCACGCACCGAGGTGGGGTCGAACCCGTCGAACAGCGTCGTGTTCGTCGTGACGCGAAAGCCGCGATCCACGGCCTGGCGGATCGCATCTGTCGCGATGTCGAACACGCCCTCGCGACAGACGGCAAAATCATGGTGCTCTTGCTGCCCGTCCATGTGGACGCTGAAGGTGAGGTACTTGCTCGGCGAAAATTGGTCAATCTTGTCGCGAAGCAGGATCGCGTTGGTGCACAGGTAGACGTACTTTTTGCGTGCGACCAGTCCGGCGATAATCTGGCCGATCTGCGGGTGCATCAGCGGCTCGCCCCCCGGTACTGACACCATCGGGGCGCCGCACTCATCGACCGCCTTGAAGCACTGCTGGGGTGTCAACTGCTGCTTGAGCACGTGGGCCGGATACTGAATCTTGCCGCACCCGGCACAGGCGAGATTGCAGCGAAACAACGGCTCAAGCATGAGCACCAGCGGATATCGCTTGCGGCCCCGTAGTTTCTGACGAAACACGTAAGACGCTACGGTCCACATCTGCGACAGCGGTACGCCCATGTGCAATGATCCGTTGACTGGCGGGTGCCTCGGGGCCGGTTGATTTCGAGCAAGATAATACTCGTTTTTGCCGCAGAATCAATCGAAGCGGTCATTGTCCTCGGCGGCGCTTTTTGCGCTGGGCGGTCAATGCTATCGTTCGTTGTTTGACCACGTGTTTATAAAACGAGGTCCGGTCAGGGTGGGGGTACGTCTCGAGCAATTCGTCGAACGTATCGCTCGCGTCGGTCCAGCGCTTGCTGAGCAGTTGGGCGTGCCCCCGTTTGTAGAGGCGGGTGACGCGGTCGATCAGGTCTGCCTTCACGTCGGCAAAGTGCAGTACGTCGTCGGCATTTTCGAAGTGGTCGCTGCCTGACAGCGCCAGCGCCCAGCGATACGCGATGTATGCGTCATACAGATTGCGCCTGGCAACATCGCGGCTTTCATATTTCTGCCTCGCTTCTTCAAGCAGGTATTGGGCGTTCTTCTGCGTGTTGGGCGGCAGGTCACGCGTCAGGTGGTCTTCGATCTGTACGCGTGTCCACTCATCTTCCGACTTGACCGATGTTTCATTGCCGTCGCTTTTTAAGTTGAAGAGCATCATGATCGCCAGCACGATCCCGATATAGATGGCCAGGATCGTCCATAATCGTGCCCGGCTTGAGAGCCACGCCTTGGTGGGCTTGGGCGTGACAGCGGCTTCATCGCCAGGGGGGCCGAGTTGCACGCGGAAAATCACCCGATCGCCGACGCTGACGACGTCGCCGTTGGCCAGCGTTTTGGGTTTGCTGGTCACCCGGCGACGGTTTACACGTGTGCCGCCTGGGCTGAGATTGTGAAGCTTCCACTTGCCGCCCTCGAAGCGGATTTCGCCGTGGTGGCGCGAGATGAATTCAAGCGGCACGGTGTACTGACAGTCGTCTGCGCGGCCGAAGGCGATCACCGTGCCCTCGAACGTCGTTGCCCGCCCCTTGGTCGGGCCAACCATCGCTTGCAAATGGATCTGCTGCATCAAAGGCCGTTGCCTGAGCACGTCGTGCGTTTCACGCGGCATTGTATCCGAACTTACATGCCGAACCCAAGCTCGCCACGATACCAACTGATTGCGATCGGGCCGAACAAGATGATGATAGCGGCGATGAGCATGAGCATGGTGGGTACAAGTATTCTCAGGCCCGCCGAGGCGGCCAGTTTTTCGGCGTGGATCGAGCGGTGCAGGCGCAGCATGCCCGCCTGCGCCGACAGAATGGCGGAAAGGGGGGTGCCCAGTTGCTCAGCCTGATTGACCGCGCCGACGATCGAGCGCAGCGACTCGATCGGGACCCGACCGGCCATGTTCGCCAGCGCCGTCGCACGCTTGGCGCCGAAATCGATCTCCGCCTGAACAATCCGCAATTCCTGGTTGAAATCGTCGTCGGGTTCGTCACGGACGGTTGTTTCGATCGCCTCGGTGAACGTGCTGCCAGCGCCCATCATCAACGCGATCAGGTCGAGTGTGTACGGCAGTTTCTTGCTGATCCGCTGGAGGCGGGCCCTGGCGGTCGATCGCAGGTGCCAGTACGGGGCGACCAGGCCCGCCATGGCCATCGCCAATGTGAGCATCGGCATCAGCCGGGCGGTCAGCGCCATGCCGATCATGGCCGTGAGCAACGCGGCCGCGGCGCTGCTGACCAGGCAGATCGCCAGGTATTCATCCACGTCGTAACCGTTGGGGTTGTCCGAGGCGTCGAGGTTCTGCTTGACACCCGGTCGGATCGCGGGAAAGTCGAATCGACGGGCTATTGCCAGGGCCAGTGAATACAGCGGTGCGGTGACAGGATTGACGAACAACTCGCCACGCTGATCGACGCCCAACGCGCTGGCAAATCGGCGATGCACCGGCACCTCGGGCGACACGGGATATCGAAACAGCGACCAGATCAGCATGAACACGGCAGCGAAGACGACAAGTGATGTCAGGATTTGCAGGGGGTCGAGGGTCATGGGTGTTTTTCAGGTTCACTCTCCACGGGAGACGCCTTCGGTGTCATCCGTGGGCCTTGGGGGTTTTGTCCCTTTTTCTTTCAGATGTCCACGTTCATGATTTTTCGGATCCACATGTAAGCGCTGACGATCAGGGCGGCGGCGGTGAGCAACAGGATGCGGCCGACCGGATCGACAAACATAAACGATACGCCCTCGGGATTGATCATGGA
>Ga0310121_10003522_pt1 | contig 14251 bp, 8 predicted proteins | sample CB27_Tmax_986_MG_FD_203504 | JGI IMG/M metagenome (GOLD analysis project Ga0310121, IMG submission 203504) | Marine microbial communities from Western Arctic Ocean, Canada - CB27_Tmax_986 | ecosystem: Environmental > Aquatic > Marine > Oceanic | place: Canada: Western Arctic Ocean | collected... | reverse complement strand
TTCACGATAGCTCTCCTTGCGTCAACGGTTGGGCCATTCGCCGGATGACGAAATCACGCCCAGGCGCCTATGGCCATCATACCCCCGTCGACGCAGACGTGCTCGCCGGTCATGAACGAGGCGGCTTGACTAGCCAGGAATACGGCGACCTGGCCGATCTCGATCGGTTGGCCGATGCGGTTCAGCGGATGGACGGCCGCCCAGTTCTGCTTCATCTCCTCGACCGTTTTTCCCGCGCCCTCGGCCGCGTGGGCCAACAAAGGGGTCTCGACGGCCCCCGGATTGATGGCCAGCACGCGAATGTTATCAGCGGCGTATTCAAGCGCCAATTGCCGGGTCAACGACAGGATGCCCCCCTTGCTGGCCGCGTAGGGCGCGACACCTTTCATCGACTGTAGCCCCTGCACGCTGGCGGTGTTGATGATGGCACCTCCACCGCGCCGCTTGAGTTCCGGCACGCAGACACGCGTCATCAGGAAAAAGCTCTTGAGATTAACATCGATGATGCGATCCCATTGATCTTCTGGCAGCTCGTGGGCTGGCACGTAGCTTTCCGCAGGCTGGATTCCGACGTTGTTACACAGGACGTCGACCCTACCCCAATCGGAGACCGCCCGCGCAACCAGATCTTCGCAGTCGGCGTTGAGCGACACATCGGCCCGATGAAAACGAATCTCGCCGGAGCCGGCGCTCCCCTTGTCAGCCGCCAAGGCCGCGCCCGTTGTCTCGTTGACGTCAGCACAGAGCACATGGGCCCGGCCTGAGCGAACGCCTCACAGATGCCTCGCCCAATCCCCTGGGCGCCCCCGGTAACAATCACTACCTGGCTGTCAAACTCAGCCATTTCCTTCTGCTCCTTGAGTTCATGCCGCCAGCGAGAAAACCTCTCTCAGCCCGCGGGCACGTCCGACCTGGTAGACGTTGACTCCTCTGACGCCGGCTCGGTTGCCTGGAGAATATGCAGTGTGACCGGCCAGGTCGAATGGCCCCCACCATCTTCCGTCACGAAGTATAACGTGCTCGACTGCTCCGTCACCCAGTCGTCGGCAGTGATGAATACAGTGCGCTCCGTCGTGTTGGGCATCACCACCACACCATTCAGGCCAATGTTGTCAACATACAGCCCGTGCGGAAGGTTTTTTCCGGAATCCAGTCCACCGAATTTGATCACATCCTCTTCGCCCAGGCGTTGCACAACCAGTCTGGCCGTGATCGTTTCACCAGGACGGACGGTCAGTTCCACGGGCCGCGGTATCCCCGAAAACGGATCATACTGTTCGTCCACCTCGACGGGAAGCAGCCGCGCCAGAAGCTTTGGCGATTCCGCCTCGAGCTGAATATTTCCAAGATTGTTGACATTCTTGACGACCTCCTTTTCGTCCACGACCGCGGTTGCGATCACCTTCGTTGCATTGGCTTGGGTCTCGGTCGGATCCGGCGCGTCGAACGTCGCGTTGATCACTCCTTCCGCGCGTTCGTGACCGGCCTCGATAATCAACGGCGAATTGACGGAAAACCCCGGCGGCAGGTTCGCAATATCGATGCGGATTTCACCGTCGAATCCGTCTGTCCGCTCCGCAGCCAATTGGAACGCTTTGCCGCTGCCGCGAAAGATCTTCGGATCGGCACCCCCCAGCTTCACGGAAAAATCGGGGCGGGGCGGCCGCAGGATTAGTTCGTACTTGTAATCGGCGCCGTCCCAACCCCGCGTATCACGCAAACGCATCAAATACTCGCCCTCCTCCGGCGCGGTAAACGTCAGCCGGGAATCACTGCCGAGTCTGCGAAGCGGATCGTCGTCGTTGGCAAAGTAGACATCGAACACCGGTAACCCGTTGGGGATCAGCGGCGTGCCAGGCGGGTAAGGCTCGACGACGTAACTCGGCGCGTGCAGGGCGTGTGCCAGCGCCGTGGTGTTGAAGTAGGTATATCGGCTGCCACGCCCCGGATACATGTCGAACCCCGAGTCGGGACCGCGAGGGTAAACGTACAGCCGCATCACTTCGCCTTCGATGTACAGGAACTGGTTGATCTTCATCTCTTCCCAGTTATGAAGGCGAAAAGTATCAGCTATGGTAGAATTGCGTCCGTCAAAAGTCAGGTAAGAATCACGCACGGCCTGCAGGATCGTGTGGAGTACCGGATTTCCCTCCGCGTCCAGTACTTCGACATACGTGTCCAACGGTGATTCGATCTGCGCAGCCCGGGTTTCGACGATCCACTGTGCACCGCGGGCGCATCGAAAACGAAACAGGTCGGCGTCAGCTTGCTCCCCGCCCTCGATGCGCTGGATGACGCCGGAGATCCTGGACGCTCCCGCCAACATCATCGCTGTGGAAGGATTGTCATTCGGCTCGGCCTCCGCCAGTTCTTCCATCGGCCCTGTCGTAGCAGGACGAGGCACGAAGGTCGGCGGTGCGACCAACGCTGCCGCTTCCGAGCGGACGACATCCAGGGATGCGAAGGTCCCGTCAATCCTGCCAACGGTGAATCGATCGCCGACCGGCGACACAGCGATCGAGGTGACCTGGGCGGGTTGAACATCGTAAACATATGCTTCGGTAAGCCGGTCCGTATTCCACAACTTGAGCGTCAGATCATCTCCGACGGAGATCACGAGCTGACCATCGCCGACGAACGCCAGCCGGGAGATAGCGACTTCGTGCGCGAAGCGCGCGTCGTTCAAAGGATTGATCTGCTGCGTTTCTCGGGAAACAAACTCCCACCGTCTCAGGCGACTGTCCGCGCCGCCGGCGAGAAGGAATTTCCCGTCCGGCGAAAAGGCCACCGTGTACTGTTCCTTGAGCGGCTGAGCCAATGTATCTAGTCGCTCACCCGTTTCTACTCGCCACAGTTTGATTGTGGCGTCGCCGCTGGCCGTGGCCAGCACATCCCCGTCCGGACTGAACGCCACGTCGTAGATCGCACCGTTGTGACCTCGCAACACCTGCAACTGTTCGCCGCTGATCAGATCCCACAGAATCGTCGTACGATCGTAGCTGGCCGTCGCCAGCAGCCGCCCGCTCGGATCAACGTCTAACGCCTGAATCAAATCGCGATGTCCGCGAAACGCGCCAATCCGCTCGTGGGTTTCGACATTCCACAGCACCGCTTCACCCGCCAGTCCGGCGATTCCGGAGGCAACCACCAATTGCTCGCCGCCGGGCGAGAAACTGACGTCGGTGATTTTACCGAGATGATCGGGAAGCCGCGCCAACAGTCGATCGTCTTCCGCCGATAGCAACTCGACCGCCGAAAATCGTGCTACGGCCAGCAGCACACCGTCCGGCGAATAGTCGAGCGCCGTGACCGGCTGTGCAGAACTTGTCACCGGCGGGATGGCGGGCACCAGCAACAACGTACGATCGGGCTCCTCGCCCGCAGGACCTGTGGCACCGGCATCAATCCACGCCCGCAGCAACGCGACTTCATCGCGCGACGGCTGCAGTTCGTCGTCGGGCGGCATGGTCGGTTCGACGTCACCCGTCAGAACCCGAATCAAACGGCTGGCGGCGGCCTGACCAGGCACCAGCACAGGGCCGTGCTGTCCCCCTTGTTGGATCTGAACGTATGACTCCAACGAGAGTTTTCCCGCCGCATCATCGGCGTTGTGGCAACCGACACAGTAAGTGTTCAGCACGGGCCGCACATCGTTGACGAAATCCGGCACCTCATTGGCGAGCGCGGATGAAGCGAAAACGCAGACGATGATCCAGGTTACGTTCTTCATAGCACGAGGCTCTGTTATTAAAGTCGGCATCGCATGTCGTACGATGGCCCTCCGAGGCCGTCGATGGCATAATTCTTGACGTTCGCGACGGCCTCGGAGTGCCATCGTACAAGTTTCAAAACAAAGCCTGGCACCGGCGGAGCTGGATTCGTGAGAATTCAGGAACGTGCTCGCGGGGCCCTGAATTTTTACAAATCCAGCTACACGAACAGACCCGAACCGGCGGAGCCAGTGACACCCAAAAACAGTAATTGTCGCGCACGACTAATGATTAAACAAAAATTCACGGCTGCTGAGCACGCCCCAAAACAAGTCTTCGATCAGTATCCGGCGGTCGGCATCCGGAGCGGCGGTCAGTTCGGCCAGCAAGCTGTCAAGTTCTATCTCGGTCGGACCGCGGGCCAGGGCTGTCAGGAAGATCTCCGTGATGAGCTGCCGGTCATCCTTGTCCGCATTCAGTGACTCAGAAATACGATTGTTTTCGGCGGCAAGTGCGTGATTAATCGTGTCACCGTTACTCAAATGCAAAACCTGCACCATTGTCGGCGCGGAAAAACGTTCGCATTCGCAAATGATTTCCCGATCGTTGCGCCCGAAGGCATCCAGGAAGTACGATTCAACCGCAGAGTCCTTCAACTCCACGGCGCGAGTCCCTTCGGGATAGTCCTTGACTTCATCCCGCTTGCCGTCAAATTTCCGCACATGCGTGAATGTGCTGGACGTGCCCGCCGCCTGCACGATGGCGTCCAGCAGGACCTCGGCCATTAACCGGCGGGGATAGTACCTGGAAAAAAAACGACGATCCGCAGCGTTCTCTGCCAACGGAAGACTGGTTCGTTGGTACGTCTCCGACTGCAGGATCGCGCGCATCAGCGCTTTTAAATCGAAATCGTGATCAACCAAGTACTGGGCCGTCTCCCGCATCAGCCGAGCATTACTCGGCGGGTTGGTGAGTCTCAGGTCATCGACGGGCTCGACAATCCCGACGCCGAAGAAGTTGGCCCAGATCCGATTCGCGGCGGCGCGGGCGAAGTAGGGGTTGTCGGGCGACGTCATCCACTCGGCAAGGTATTCACGGCGGTCATCTTGCGCGTTGAACGGCAGCGGCGCGGCGTCCAGGGGAGCCGGCGCCTGCGGTCGACCACTGGAAGGCTGGATCAAGTCGCCGGTATCAGCGACAAAGACGAACCGCTTTCCGTCGCCATTGTCCGCCCTGCCGCCCCAACCCTTGGCCCGCACGCGGGCAAACATGTTCGCCATGGCGTAGTACTGATCATTCGTCCATTTTTCTAAGGGGTGGTTATGGCACTTCGCGCAGCCAATCGACAACCCCATGAACGCCTGACTAGCGCTTTCGCTCAACGCCTCCGGGCTCTGGTTTGACGAGTAGAAGTTCACCTCTCCCTGCTCATGGGCGTCGCCCTTGGCGGTCAAAACCTCGCGCACGACAGCGTCCCAGGCCGTGTTGTCCGCAACATGTTTCCGGAGCCACTGATAGTACGGATTCACAGCACCACCTGGTATCTTGCGGCGGCCAACGAGGAAGACGTCCGACCATTTATACGTCCAGTAGTCGACGAACTCTTCGCGGGCGAGCAGTTGGTCGATCAGGCGATCCCGCTTGTCGGCCGACGCATCGTCCAGAAAAATTCGTACTTCATCCCGGGTCGGCAGCATCCCAATTGTGTCGATATACGCTCGGCGGACAAACGCCGGGTCTGTGCACTGACTCGAAGGGGGCAGACGTAGCTGAGCAAGTTTCTCCAGCACGCAATCGTCAATAAAATTACGACTCGGGCTGCCGGTGAATACGTTTTCGTCAGGCGAATTCGGGTAAGGCACGGTAATCGTCGCTACCACAATCTGCTGAGCGAACCAGGCGGTAACAGAACCTTGCCCATGACCAACAACTTGAGTGCGACCCAGCTCGTCGACCTTGGCGACCGCCTCGTCGACCGTGCGAAATTTGGCCCACTCGGTAACATCTTCGCTGCGGCCGTCGTCATAATGAGCGCGGACCAGTAGCGACAACGACTGGTCGGGACTCAAGATCATCCGTTCAGGAAGCACTTCGAGGCGGTCGATTCGCGGATCCTCATCACGGGGAGGTGCGACGCCCGCCGCGATCCATGCGGAAAGGACACGGTAAGGACGCGAATCAACATCGAATCGCAGCCCACCTTTGTGAGGAATGGCCACGGTCGGCTTGGCCAGCAGCAGGCTGCGGCCTGGATCGCCCAATTCCACTCGCCGACCTCGGGCCTGGCGCGTAATCCAATAATGGTCTCGGACCGTGTCGTATCCGCGCAGCGACAACTTGAAACCGCCCTTCCCCGCCAGAGCGCCGTGACAAGACCCCGCATTGCAACCATACCGCGCGAGGATCGGTTGCACATGATTGCGAAAACTCCAGGCGTGTGGCTGATCCATCCCCGAGACCGTTACCTGGCAGGTGGCTGTCTGGCCATCCCATTGGCCTGTGACCGTCGCGGCACCGTTGCCGCGCGGAATCAGGGTAGAACCGTCAACTAGCACTACGTTGTCGTCACTGCTGGACAGTTCGACCGCCGGCGCTTCGCCCACCACATCTCCATTCAAACTCAATAACGCCAGCACGCGATGAGGGGCCTCGGGGCCGGCCAGTTGAAGCCGAGCCGGAACCAGCTGGAGAGTTTGCGCATCGCCGGCGCAGGCCTGCGCGGTGAGAGCAGACACCAGCGTCACCAACCGCAGAAGCGAGATAGAAGCGCGAAATCCTGGCATGGAATGGTTATGGAACGGTTTTGAAAAATCATCGACCATAAATTCAAAATCCGAACTGCGGAATTAATCCGAGATTCCCTTCTTCTTCTATCCGCGTTCATCCGCATCCATCCGCGGTTCAAACGATCGCCTCCGCAAGAAAGAACCGCGGATGGATGCGGATGAACGCGGATGTCGTGACTGTTATTCGTTGGAATTTACCACTCGCTTCCACTTCAGATGACTAAAACAATTCCCTCACCGGCTGCTTCCCGAAATCGACCAGCGGGAACGGCCGGCCGTTGGGACCGGGCAGCTCGGACTCCAACTCGAATCCGAGGCTGTGGAAAATGGTCGCCGCGATGTCGCCGGGCGTGGTGGGACGATCGGCGGGCGCCGCCCCAATCGGATCGCTCGCTCCGACCGCGCGACCGCCCTGGATGCCTCCACCGGCAAAGTTGACGGTAAAGCACTGTGGCCAATGGTCGCGTCCGCCCGCCGGATTGACCTTCGGCGTCCGCCCGAATTCACCCAGGCAAGTTACCAGCGTATCGTCCAGCATTCCCCGCTGGCTGAGATCGGTGATCAGCGCACCGTACGCCTGATCGTACATCGGCGCGACGTTGTCCCGCATGCCTTCGATTGATGTGAATGGCAGCGTGCCGTGAATGTCCCAGGTCTGTTCGCCGAAGACCGTCAGGAAAGCATTGATCGTCACGAACCTGACGCCCGCCTCGATCAGACGACGGGCGAGCAGACAACACTGACCGAAACGGGTCATCCCATACTGTTCGCGCACGGGCTGTGGTTCCTGGCCCAGGTCGAATGCGTCCCGTGCCTGTGCGCTGGTCATCAGCCGATAGGCATCGTGGAAATAGCTGTCCAACAGCCGTGCGTCATCACTCGCCTCGAAATTCTTCAGCGTACCGTCGACGATGTCGCGCAGTCGGCGACGCCGCTCCAGTCGCGCCGGACCAATCTCGTCGGGCGGCAGCATATCAGGAACACGAAAGCCTGGTTGGGATGGATCGGCATTCAACACGAAGGGATCATACGGCTTACCGAGAAATCCACCGGACTGCCCGTTCGGAAGATTTCCACCCCCGGCGCCCATCAGCTCGGGCAGTACGACGTGCGCCGGCAGGTCCGATCGGCGGCCCCGCAGGTACTGAACGACCGCCCCGTAATGCGGCGTGATGACACCCGCGCTGCCGAAGCGGCCGGTCTGCATCTCCTGCCAGCCGGCATCGTGCACGGCAGCCCCGGTGTGGTAGCAGGATCGGACCAGCGAAAATTTTCCCGCGACCTCGGCGTGCCGCGGCAGGATTTCGGAAAGCTGGAAATCCCCTTGAGTGCTGATCGCCTGGAACGGACCCCGTACCTCGCGGGGCGCCTCCGGCTTGACGTCGAATGTGTCGAGTTGACTGGGCGCACCCAGATTGAAGATCAGGATCGCCGAGCGTTTGTCGTGCTCGGGATTGACCGCGCCCTGCTCGCGAGCCGCCAGGTAATCGGGCAGCGTCAACCCGATCGCTCCCAGCGCCCCCGCCTGGAGAAAATCGCGGCGAGTGACACCGCTGCAGGTATGGGCGCGGCCGCGGTCAACAAGTGAAAGCATGGCGATGATTCTCGGGTAGGAGGAAAGCCAGCCAGCGTGGGTGAGTTTGTCGGCCGGACCGCTGTCGCAAGAGGTCAGCCGACACCTTTTCATGGTAAATCAGCGGCAACGGCAAGGCAACTGGATTCACCGCTCGAGCTTCATCCATGATGAGTTGGGGGGTGCCGCTGGCTCTGCCAGTGCATTTGGTTCGCCCGATAGCCGCGGGACGCACCTTCGGAGAAGTGGCACGCAATCCATCGATCCAAGAAGGACAACGTAGGAGACTTACCGAACACGTCGCCGACCGTCGGATCCAAACGCAACCAGCATTCCGAGTGCGAATAGCAGCCCGGCAGACGGCTCCGGAATGACGTTGAAATTTGGATACGCGGTGCCCGTGCCCAGGGCCCCTCCAAAGGCGGCCGAGAATTCAGGATCACTCGCTAGCAAAGCCAGCAGCGACGCGTCGAATGTTCCCAGAGACGTGTCGCGATCGAGGTCAAACGTCATGCTGACCGAAGCGCCCAATGGATCGTGCGGATCGTAGAGGAGTTGATCTGCCGAGTTCATCAGACTCATCCCCAAGACTCCATCGATTTCGAATCCAAGGTCCAACATGAACACAGTCGTATCCAGGAACGTGAGGACGTCGTCGGCAGTCCCATCGAAATTGGTATCCGCGGGCAATTCCAGCTTGTCGATGACGAATCCCTTGACTTGATCGGCCTGGCCCGCGGCACCTTGAATATCCAGGGTGGTGTCGGGGGTGTTCGGGTCCCGACCAAGAGCAAGAATGATTTCCTCGCTGACAATGTTCATCTGGGCGCCGGTATCAAACAGGAACTTTTTCCCGGACACGCTCTGATCGCCAGAACCCGGGTTGTGTGTAAATGACACGTTCGGCTGGACCGGATTGTATGAGAAACTCAATTGATCTCCAGGCGATGCGACGTTGTCATCGCCAAACAGATCCATGGGAATGCGAACCGGAGCGCTCACTGGGTCCGTAAAGCTGCCGGGATCGCCCGATAACGCGACGGCACCACTCGTATGAAAGGTCACGTCAGGCATGGGAATGACGATTTCGATTCCCAGTTCTGGAAATAATTCCCCCAAATCGAATCCGTATCCAATCATGTCGATGCGCGCCGCCATCCCTCCAGCATGCATTGGCGTACCCGTAATCGTGGGCAAATTGGCGCTGGTGGTAGCATTACCAAGAAACGCCTGTATGCCCGCGACGGAGGCAAACTCCGCATTCGCCTTGATTGTGGTGTCCAGGAAGGTGGGACTGTTGAAATCAAAGTCGACATCCACCCCGCTCATGCCAACCACGGTAACGGTACCTGGAACGGAAACATCGCCGATCAGAACGCCCCCCAGTCCGGAAGCCTGTGCGCCATCAGCGACCTTCACTCCAATGGATTGTCCCAGCGCCGAGAGCCCGTCGAGATCCTGATACCCGTAGGTAACAACGGAAGCGCCTGTGTCGTATATGCCGTACGTAATGCGGTCGCCCTTACCGTCACCTGAATTGTAGACCTGGACGGTGGCGATTTGTTGACCGATTGAATCGATCGCAGGTACGAGTTGGATCGGGTCAAGCGCTGTTGCGGTCGAAGCATTCAACAGCAGCGCAGCCAGCAGGAAGACCCCGGCAATAACGGGGCCACCTTTGCGTGAAGAGGACATGAGCAATCCTTTGGGCAAACGGAATGGAAGAAGAAAGCATGAAATGAATCTGTCTTCTCACACGCCACTGGCGGACTGGCCAACCGCGCAACGGCAGTCGGTATGATGCCATAATCGACCTAGAATGGCAAGCTTCCGCGAGGCTGCTACAGCTGACAACGCTGGAAAACTGGAGAAACACCTCGTTTATCGCGCTTGCCCCCGCCCCCTTTGCGGTCAACCGTGATGCTCCGGGACCTCAGCCGGACGGTACGACTCACCCGTCTATCGCGCAGGCATTACGGTTATTGATGCAGACCAATCAGAAAACACCGCCGAAGCGGCGGCCCACTGGAGTTGGCGCTCCGGATAATCCGGATCGGAAGTCGTCTGTGCGATATCGTCCTGACGCCCCGGCCTGTTGCAACTCCGTGACCGGTACTTGGACCCGAGCTCGCCGCATCAGCGCCTGAAATCCTACAAATTCGTGGGCGATCGTCAACCTCTGGATCGACGGATCGCGGAAAAGAATCAGCGACTACTTGTAAAACAGTTTGTCGATCACCGCCTGCCGGGTCGGCGGGGCCAGGTAGGTGGCACCGATCCCCAACAGCAACGAAACGACCAGGGCCGGGATGATCGGGTCACAATGGAACAGCAGGTAGGGCTTGAAACTCCCGTACGTGACAAAACCAGTGACCCACAGCGCCGAGTAGACGACCAAACCGCCCAGCATCGCCGCCGTCGCACCGAGCGCATTAAACCGCTCCCAATACAATCCGAGCGCGATCGGGATCAGCAACACGACACCCATGCCGCCGGCCGCACTGACGATAATGTACTGCAAGTATTGGGGCGGATTCAGCGCACCGATGACCGCCGCCACGCCGACCACCGTGGTCACGATGTATGTCAGCCGGCGCAGCGATTTTTCTGGAGCGTCCGGATTCACGTGGCGCTGGTAGACATCACGCACCACCGCGGAAGAGATCAACAACAAGAAGCTGTCCACGGTCGACATCACCGCCGCGAATGCCGCGGCGACCACGATCCCAGCCAACCACGACATGCCCGCCTGCCGGGTCAGGTGGACGGCCATTTCCGGCATGATGCGATCCGACTCGATCTCCATGCCCGGCAGGAAGATCCTCGCAATCACAAAGATGATCACCAATGGGATGTAAATCGCCGAGTAGTAAATGCAGACCGTCACCGTCGCGCGTGCGAATGTACGAGCGTGGTTGAAGGCCATCAGCCGGACTATGTTGCCCGGCTGGCCGAGGCCGATCATTGGCCAGAACAGAAAGAACGAGATCGCCAGTCCCAAGGGCAGGAATCCAGCTGCACTGTCCTTGCTCGGACCGGGACCCCGCATGTACACGCCCGGCTGGCCATCGCCGTAGGCGTACTTTTCGGTCTCGGCAATCCGAAGGCGGACGGGCACTTTCAATGGCGGCACGTCAATTCCGGCGATTTCCTCCGGCGTGGTGATTTCCAGGACTTCGATCAGTCCTTCCACATCTCCACCCTGCGTGGGCCGCGCCTGGCGCTGGCCCGCCGCGATCGCGGCAGCCTGTGCCACGCGAAAGACACGCCGCAATTGACTCTCCTCGCCCGGCTGTTCAATCCAGGTTCCAAACGGGATCGTGAACTCCTCGTCAACCGGCTCTTCCGCCTCCACGTACGCCTGGTGGATCACGGGCGGAGTCATCTTTTCCAGCTTTTCGGCTGCGGCGCTCAGGCCTCCCACCTGCCACAGCGCCAGGATGAACATCAAGACAACGCCCACGCACATCACAATTCCCTGCATGACGTCTGTCCAGACCACCGCGTGAAACCCGCCGTAGCTTGTGTATGCAATCACCGCTACGGCAAATACGATCAGGCACAGGACGTACCCGGGCGGCTGCACACCGACCAACGGCAGCCAGCCAATCCAGTTCCCGAACCCGGCGACCGTCGCCTGATAGACCGGGACGTCCTGCAGCAGCGTCTGCAGGATCAACGAACCCGCTTTGAACTGGCCGATCAGAAAGGCTGACATGAAGACCACGATCAGCAGTGTGGTCAACGCGCCCAGCTTCGGGCTGTCGAACCGATCGCTGATCACGTCGGGGACCGTGATCGCCCCCGTCTTCCGCGCAATCTGGTTGAGCCGCTTGCCGAGCACGGCCATCGTGACCAGCGGGAAGATCATGTAGCTGCCGATCCAGAAGGCAAGCACCCAGCCGTAGGTGTAGATCAGCGAAGGAAAACCCATGAAGCTGCCGCCCGACGCGCTGGTCGCCGCGAACGTCATCGCGAACGCCCACATCCCCAAACCGCGACTCCCCAGGAAATACTCGCCCAGGAATCCCTTTTCCGACAGGAGGCGCCCCGCGAACACGGCGATCAGCAACACGAGGAACGTGTAAACCATGAACGAGACGAGCGCCGAATTCGCTCCAGCGTCCGCGAACAGCACAATGGATCCATCCATCACGCCACCCCCCCGTCGTCGTGACCAGGTTTCGCATCGCAGGCAACGGAGTCGCCGTCCGGCTGGTCCTCACCCAAGGGGTCCAGGGCCATGTAGAACATGCAGAACCAGATGGAAAAAATGTTCGCGAGGATCCAGGGAATGATGACCCCGTAAAAGATCCACGATGGAACGCCGAAGACCGTCTGCACCGGCTCGTCGGCTGGCAGGCCATAGCCGTGCATGTAGCACCAGGGAACGGACCATGCCATGCACACCACGAAGGCGGCCATGATGATGATTGCCTCGCGGCGGGCGTGGACCAGGACGGGGTCGAGTTGCTTCTGTGCGTTAGGTTTAGCGTGCGACAATATTCTCTCCTAACGGATTCGAGTAGCGGGGAACGAGTAGCAGGCAGCGGATCACCACCCTTACTTCTTTTTTTGCTCCTTGCTCCTTGCTCCCCGCTTCTTACATCCCTCGCACCGGATCGATCTGGTGCCAGGGAGGCGGAAAAACTTCGTCGATCCGCTCCAAATGTTCCGGCGGCAGGGTCAGCGATGCGGCGACAACGGCATCCTGAATCTGCTCGATTCGCTTGGCACCGACAATCAATGAGGTCATGGCCGGCTGGGCGAGGGTCCAAGCCAGGGCGTACTGCGCCGGTGGCACGCCCAGTTCGGCGGCCAACCCTTCCATCACTTCCAATTTGTCGAACAGAGGATCTTCCAGCGGGTGTGAAATCCAGCCTGGCTTTTCCGCGGCGCGAGAATCATCGGGAGGGGTCTGTCCGCGACGATACTTTCCTGTCAGCAGGCCGCCCTGCAGGCTCTGGTAGGGAGTGACCGCGATGCGATGCTGCTGGCAAAACTGCAACTCGTTCTGGAAGTCACGCTTCAGCAAACTGAACGGGATCTGCGACGAGACCATCGGTGGCCAGCCGTTTTGATCTGCAAGCCAGAGGAACTCGCAAATCTGGGCCGCTGAATGGTTCGAGACTCCGATGTGGCTCACTTTTCCCTGACGAACGGCGTGGTCCAGCGCCGCCAGGGTGGCGTCCAGCGGTGTATGCTTGTCCGGCCAGTGCAGGATGAACAGGTCGATCCAATCCGTTTGCAGCCGACGCAAACTCTTGTCGATTTCACGTAACAGATGGACGCGCGACAGGCCGCGATCCTGCGGCCCCTGGCCGACCGGGGCCCCTGCCTTGGTGGCCAATACAACCTGGTCGCGACGATCCTTGACCGCTTTACCCAGGATTTCTTCGGCGATTCCACCGGCGCTGCCCAACACACGGTCGTACCCCTCATAGGCATTGGCCGTGTCAATGAAGTTGATTCCCAGGTCAATCGCCTGATGCACCAGGCGAATCGATTCGGCCTCGCCCACGGGACTGCCGAATGTCATCGTCCCCAAACAGATCGGGGAAACAAGCAGCCCTGATGTTCCTAGTTCCCGGTACTCTCCGACGGTTGAACCAGTCAATTTTCCTTCTCCTAACGCGGTGTTCACCGCAAGCCTACTTAGATGCTAGATGTTTGATTTGGAGTTCGGCACGCCGGAGTCAACGGGTCTGGGGGGGGGGGGCCCCAAGACTCTCTGCCTGCCTCCCCCGACCCTGCGTCGGCGGGAGCAACGATTGACAAGTTACTTCCACACTCTGGCCACTCTTCCACTTTTTTCTCTTATCTCCTTCTTTCGGCCTCCCCCGACCCTGCGTCGGGGGAGCCAACGACTGACAAGCTACTTCCGACCTCCCAGGCTCACAACCGATCCGCGTCCCGATTCGGTCTCGGCAACGGGCGAAGCTCTGGAGACCGTTCTGCTCGACCCACAAGATTGGTTTTCTTCTTGCCCTAGCCGGTCAGTCGTCCGTCCCCCGACACGGGGTCGGGGGAGCGGAATCCCGCACCGTGCATCCAACATCGTGCTCCATCCAGCATCCAGTATCGATTTACCAAAACACGTTCACAGGCCGGAAAAAGTACCGTCCCCGATTATTCCGCGACCGGCAGTGTAGTAGTGTACAAGATAGCTGGCAACGCAGCTA
>Ga0310121_10003519_pt1 | contig 14257 bp, 11 predicted proteins | sample CB27_Tmax_986_MG_FD_203504 | JGI IMG/M metagenome (GOLD analysis project Ga0310121, IMG submission 203504) | Marine microbial communities from Western Arctic Ocean, Canada - CB27_Tmax_986 | ecosystem: Environmental > Aquatic > Marine > Oceanic | place: Canada: Western Arctic Ocean | collected... | reverse complement strand
TTTTTCACTTTCAATTAAAAATATTAATGAACTAACTAATTTAATGAAAGATATTATTTCTTCAAATGAAGAAACAATTAATTCATCTTTTAAAAATATAAATAAGACATCTCAAAATTTAATTCAAATAACAGATTCAATCTTATTATCTCAAATAAAACCTATGATTGATAATTTTGAAGAGGTTGGTAAAAAGTTAAATCTTACCCTTGAAAAAATTGATAATGATAAAGGTTCAATAGGAAAGCTTCTAAATGATAAAACATTGTACAATAATCTAGTAAATTCATCAAAAAAACTTGAAGAATTAATTATAGACCTTAAATCTAATCCTAAAAAATATGTTCATTTTTCTCTTTTTGGAAGAAGAAATTGAAAAGAAAAGTAATTTCATGTATTTAATTATTAAATGTCCTACATAATAAATATTATGCATGCATAGTGTTTTTTTTATATTTGTATCGATTTTTTAGTAATTGAGGTATTAATATATTTTTTTTTAGAAATTAATTTTAATGAGCTTTATACCTAATTTGTTTTTCTTTTTATTATTGATTTTTGCTATTTATTTTTTTTCAAAGAATATATCAAAACTTATCAGAAATATTAAAATAGGAAGAAAAATTGATAGAAGTGATAATAAAAAGAAGAGACTTTTTAATATGCTTCGAGTTGCCTTTGGTCAATCAAAAATGGTTGTTAAACCTGTTGCAGGTATTCTTCATATTATAGTTTATATTGGTTTTGTTATTATTAACATTGAACTTCTTGAAATTATTTTAGATGGTATATTAGGAAGTCATAGAATTTTTGCTCCATATTTAGGAGGATTATACAATTATTTAATAGGATCTTTTGAAATATTGGCTTTTTTAGTTTTGATTTCAGCTATTTTATTTTGGATAAGAAGAAATCTAATAAAATTGGAAAGATTTTGGAAGCCTGAGATGAAAAATTGGCCAAAAAAAGACGCTGATTATATTTTGTATTTCGAAGTAATTTTAATGTTGTTGTTCTTGTCAATGAATTCTGTAGATAGTATTCTTCAAGATAATCAATACCCAGGCTATATAAAAGCAGGGTTTTTTCCAATATCACAATTTATTAAACCTTTATTTAATGCTGTTGATTTATATTCTTTATTCATTTTAGAACGATTATTTTGGTGGTTACACATTATAGGTATACTAATATTTTTAAATTATTTGTATTATTCTAAACATCTTCATATTCTTTTGGCTTTTCCAAATACATTTTACGCTAATTTAAACCCAAAAGGTATGTTTGAGATTGATAAAAATATAACTAATGAAGTAAAAATAATGAGGGGTTTTGATAATTCAAATATAGAAAACACGGGAGCCCTTGAAAAATTAGGTGTTAGTGATGTGTTTGATTTAAGTTGGATTCAATTAATGAATGCATATAGTTGTACTGAGTGTGGAAGATGTACTAGCGTTTGTCCAGCAAATTTAACTGGAAAGAAATTATCTCCAAGAAAGATAATGATGGATACTAGAGATCGTATAGAGGCTGTTGGATATAATATTAGTAAAAATAGGGGTAAATTTATACCGGATAATAAACAATTGTTAAATGATTATATAACTAAGGAAGAATTATGGGCTTGTACCTCTTGTAATGCATGTGTTGATGCTTGTCCTATAGATATTGATCCTTTATCTATAATTATTGATATGAGAAAATATTTAGTAATGGAAAAATCTGAAGCGCCTTCAGATTTAAATAAAATGATGAGGAATATTGAAAATAATGGTGCCCCATGGCCTTTTAATAATGAAGATAGATTGTTATGGAGCCAAGAAAATAATTAAAATAAAAATTATGAAGAAAAAAGAGGTTGAAATTTATTTGCATAAAAAAGTTAAAGATGGAGAAGTTTTAAGTCCTGTTTTACCTGTCGGAGTAAAAAATTATTTAATAGATATTGATGGTACAATATGTGATGATATACCAAACGAACAACCTGAAAGGATGGCTACAGCTAAGTATTATCTCGATGCATTGGAAATGTTAAACAAATGGTATGATGAAGGCCATATTATTTGTTTTTTTACTTCTAGGTTGGAATCTCATCGTGAAATAACAGAAAAATGGTTAAAAGCTAGTGGATTTAAGTATCATAGTATGGTTATGGGTAAGCCAAGAGGAGGTAATTATCATTGTATTGATAATCATTTAGTTAAAGCAACAAGATATAATGGAAAGTTTACTGATCTTATTGAAAAAGAAATTACTATTGAGGTTTTTGATGACAATGATTAAGAAATAAAATATAATTATGCAAATAAGAACTTTATCAGAAATGTCTACACAGGGGGAAAAACCAGAAATTGTTTTTTGGGTTGGATGTGCAGGAAGTTTTGATGATCGTGCAAAAAAAATAACAAAAGCTTTTGTCAAGATTTTAAATAATTCTAATATTTCGTTTGCTGTTCTTGGGTCTGAAGAATCTTGTTCTGGTGATCCAGCTAAAAGAAGTGGTAATGAATTTTTATTTCAAATGCAGGCCATGCAAAATATAGATTGTTTAAATAATTATGGCGTTACTGATATTGTGACAACTTGTCCTCATTGTTTTAATACTTTAAAAAATGAATATCCTCAATTAGGAGGAAATTATAGAGTTTTTCATCATACTCAGTTTTTGAAAAACTTGTTATCATCTGGTAAAATAAAAATTAAAGGTGAAAAGTTTAAAGGAAAAAAAATCACTTATCATGATCCCTGTTACTTGGGTAGAGCTAATGATGAATATGAAGCTCCTAGAGTTTTAATTAAAAAATTAGAAGCCAATTTATTAGAAATGAAGAGCTGTAAATCAAAGGCTCTTTGCTGTGGAGCAGGTGGAGCTCAAATGTTTAAAGAGCCAGAAAAAGGCAATAAAGACATTAATATTTTAAGAACTGAACAAGCCCTTGAAACAGAACCGGAAATTATTGCTACTGCTTGTCCTTTTTGTAATACTATGATGACTGATGGAATAAAAAATAAAGAAAAAAAAATAGCTGTTATGGATATTTCAGAATTAATTGCTAATGCAGAAAATTTATAATCATGTATGTTTCATTTAATACTTTGCCACCCAATTCAAGAGTTTGGATTTATCAATCAAATAGATTATTAACTAATAATGAAATAGAATTTTTAAGAAAAGAATTAAAGTTTTTTTTAAAAAATTGGACTTCTCATGACAAGGATATAGAATCAAGTTATGACCTTATATATAAAAGATTTTTAGTTATTGGTTTAAATCAAAATATTACTTCTGCTAGAGGATGTTCTATTGATAAATGTATCCGTTTTGTAAAGTCTCTTCAATCAAAATTTGGAATGAATTTTTTAGATAGATTAATTGTGGCATATAGAGTTGAGGATGATATTAAAACAGTAAATTTAAATGAGTTTGAATCTATGATAAAAAGAAATGTACTTTTAAGTCACACAATTGTTTTTAATAATATGGTAGATACTAAGGAATCGTATCAAAAAAAATGGGAAGTTCCTATTTCAAGAAGTTGGCATAAAAGATTCTTATAAATGAGACTATTATACTTTTTCATTTTAATTAATTATTCCGTATTTATATTCTCACAAAAAAAAAATCCTTTAATAGTTGAATCTAAAGATTTAATTTTACAAAGTAAATGGGTAGACAGTATTTATAACTCTATGAGTTTAGATGAGAAAATTGGACAATTATTTATGCCAATGGTTTTTTCTAGAAAAGATTCAACACATTACAAGTCTACAATAAAGCTTATAAAAAAAAGTAATGTTGGTGGTATAGTTTTTTCTCTTGGTTCACCTTTAAAGCAAACAAAATGGCTTAATTCTTTTCAACAATTATCTAAAACACCTCTTCTAGTAGCAATGGATGCTGAATGGGGAGTTTCAATGAGATTGGATTCTGTTATTTCTTTTCCATGGAACATGACTTTAGGTGCAATAAGGGATACTTCTTTAATCAGAGAAATTGGATATAGAATGGGTCTCCAAGAAAAAAGATTAGGAATTCATCTTAGTTTTTCTCCTGTTTTAGATATTAATACTAACCCAAGAAATCCTATTATTGGAAATAGGTCTTTTGGAGAGTCAAAAGAATTAGTTACAAATCATTCAATTGCACTGATGAGAGGTCACCATCAAGCTGGAATTTTAACTTGTGGAAAACATTTTCCTGGTCACGGTGATACTGACACTGATTCTCATAAAACATTACCAATATTAAAATTTGATGAAAAAAGAATAAATAAAATTGAACTTTATCCTTATTATAAATTGATAGAAGAAGGTATTCCTTCAATAATGGTAGCACATTTAAATGCACCTAGCCTTACGTCTAGTAATATTCCTACTTCATTATCAAACAATGTAATTGAAAATTTATTAAAACAAAAGATGAAATATAAAGGGTTAATAATAACAGATGCATTAAATATGAAAGGAGTATATGAAAATTCAAGATTAAAAAATATTGATCTTGCTGCTTTTCTTGCAGGAAATGATTTGTTAATCATTTCAAAAGATATACCTAAGGGTTTAAGATCAATTAAAAAAGCATATAAGAGAGGAAATATTTCAGAGAGTAGACTTTCTCATTCAGTAAAAAAAATATTAAAAGCAAAATATAAAGTTGGTTTATTTGATTACAAACCTGTGAATTTATCAAATATAGTTAAAGAATTAAGTACAAAAAAGGACTCTATGATATATTATAAGGCTATATCTTCTGCAATAACTCTTTTGAAAAACTATGGAGATGTTTTGCCATTAAAACTGAAAGAAAATATTGCTCATATCCCAATTGGAGATGCCACTAGTCAAGTCTTTCAAAATGAATTAAATAGAAAATTTAGTGTTAAAACATTGGAGAATGTCAATACTAGTAATTTTAAGACAAAAATTGAAAATTATGATAAAATCATTATAAGTTTTCACAGATCAAATGAGACTCCTTGGAAATCTGAAAAGATGAATAGAAATCAAATTAAATTAATAAATAGTATATCAAAACAGAAGAAAGTTGTTCTAAATCTTTTTGTAAAACCATACGTGTTAAAAGATATTGAGGGTTTAAAGAATATAGATGCGATTCTTTTAAGTTATCAAAATAGTTACATCGCTCAAAAAGTAAGTGTTTATTCATTGTTTGGTTTACAAAAAATTTCTGGAAGATTACCTGTAAGCGGATCAAAGGAATTTGTATTAAATTCCGGTATTGACCTTTTGCCAAATGATTACTTAATATATGCAGATCCTGTCATTCTGGGTTTTAATAAACAAAAACTTTATATGCTTGATTCTCTTGCTAAAATTGCAATAGACTCCATGATGACACCTGGTCTTCAAATGCTTGTTGCAAGAAAGGGGAGAATTGTATATCATAAGAGTCATGGATTTCACACTTACAAAAAAAAAATACCTGTAAAAAATAATCATATTTATGATATTGCATCATTAACTAAAATAATAGGCACATTACCACTAGTAATTAACTCAGTTGAACGATCTGAATTTAATTTAAATTCTGATTTAAAATCTATTATTCCTGAGCTAAAGGGAAGTAATAAAGAAAATATTACTTTAAAAAAAATGTTGTCTCATTTTTCTTATTTAACTCCATGGATTCCTTTCTTTAAAGAAACTTTAAATAAAAAGAATAAACCAAAAAGAAAATTCTATAGAAAAAAGTTAAATAAAAATTTTTCAACTCCTGTAAGTAAAAATCTTTTTATTAGAGATTCTTATAAAAATGAAATATTTAATAAAATTATTCAAAGTCCATTATTAAAAAATTCTCAGAGTAAATATTCTGATTTACCATATTATCTATTAAAATATTATTATGAAAAAAAATATAATAAAGATCTATCCTTAATAGTTGAAGATCAAATTATAAAACCATTGAAACTTAGAAGTACTACATATTTTCCTTTAATAAGCAAAAATGATTCGATAATAGTTCCTTCAGAAATCGATGAATATTTTAGATATTCTGAATTAAAAGGTTATGTTCATGATATGGGAGCAGCTATGCAAGGGGGAGCTGGAGGACATGCAGGTTTATTCTCAAATGCTTACGATGTAGCTGTAGTTATGCAAATGTATCTACAAGGTGGAATATATTATGGGAATAAAATTCTTTTAAGAAAATTAATTAAAAAGTTTAATAAATGTTATTTCTGTTCTGAGGACAATCGATACGGAATAGGTTTTGATAAACCTCAAATAGACAGAGAGAAAAGGGGATCAACTTTTGGAGGAGTTTCAAATCAAAGCTTTGGTCATATGGGATTTACAGGAACTTATACGTGGGCTGATCCTGAAAATGAAATCATTATTGTATTTTTATCCAATAGAACTTATCCTTCAATGGATAATAATTTATTATCAAAACATAATATCAGAACAAGAATGCAGCGTATTGTTTACGAAGCATTAATAGATTAATTTAAAATGAAGATTGCAATAGTATGTTATCCAACATTTGGTGGGAGTGGCGTAGTAGCCACAGAGTTGGGTATAGAATTATCAAAAAAAAATCATGAAATTCATTTTATAACTTATAGCCAACCAGTTAGATTAGAAGCTTTAAATGAAAAATTACATTTTCATGAAGTAAATGTTCCAAATTATTCCCTGTTTAAATTTAAACCATATGAATTAGCTTTGTCAAGTAGATTACTTGATGTTGTTAAATCAAATGATATAGATATTTTACATGTACATTATGCAATTCCTCATGCATATGCTGCTTATATGGCAAAAAAAATGCTTCAAGATGAAGGAATAAATATTCCTATTGTTACAACACTTCATGGTACAGATATTACTTTAGTAGGAAGTCATCCTTTTTATAAATCAGCAGTTTCATTTAGTATTAATCATTCTGATTGTATTACTGCAGTATCAGAAAGTTTGAAAAATGATACAATTGAATTGTTTGACACAAAAAAACAAATTGACGTTATACATAACTTTATAGACGTTGATAAAGTTATTTCTAAAGAAACTCCTTGTGAAAGAAGTCTGCTTGCATCTGATGATGAGAAAATAGTTGTTCATATAAGTAATTTTAGACCTTTAAAAAGAACAATGGATGTAATTTATGTTTTTGAACAAATAAGTGCTAAAATCAAGTCCAGACTTATTATGGTTGGCGAGGGTCCAGATAAATCAAAAGCTCAGAAGTATTGTGAAAAAAATAATTTAGACAATATTGTTCTGTTTCTTGGTAACAGTTCAGAGATAGATGAGATTTTATGTTTTTCAGATATATTTTTACTTCCATCTGAAAAGGAAAGTTTTGGTTTGTCAGCTCTTGAAGCTATGATTCACAAGGTTCCAGTGATTTCTACAAATGTTGGAGGTCTTCCTGAATTGAATATAAATAATTATTCTGGTTTTCTTTTTGATGTGGGTGAAATAAATAAGATGGCAAAAAAGTCTATTGAAATTTTGTCTGATGAAAAATTACTTAACAAATACAAAAGGCAAGCATTTAAAAATGCAAAAAGATTTGATATTAAAAAAATTATTAATGAATACGAATTAATCTATGAAAAGGCTATAAAAATGAAATGAATTATTTTGGATTATATCTTTTTTTTGCATTTAACATAACTTTTTCTTTATCTAATGTCATTTTTTTTGTTTTAAATGTTGCATATTTATTCATTTGATCATCATAGTGAGGACTATTAGGATTGTCAGAAGCGCCATAGGAAATAATAGATTCAATTTCAGGACCATTTTTAGTATATTTTACTAATTCTATATATGATTCGCCAGCTGTTACTTTAACTTTTCCATTTTTGTATGGTGAAGAAGACATAGCTGTTATTACATCTCTAAGACCGAAAATTGGAATTTCTTTTGATCCTCTTACTAGTTTCTGAAATTCACCTAATTTAACCTTTTCTTTCCCAAAGAATTTTAGCATATGATCTTTAGTTTCTTTTAAGGCTTCGATTATGAACGTTTTAGGAAAAATTTTAGGCTCAGGTAATTGCCTGTAATATTTTCTTAATTTTGAATAAAGAATAGCATAAGCTCCTGCACCATAGGAATCTGCATTTGCCTTTCGATCCCATTGTTGAATCTGTTTTAAAATATTCGAAATTTCTGGGTATTTATTAGGATTAATATCAAAAATAGTATTTATATCCATCCATGAGTATGCTAATGGAGTTGGAAGAGTGTTATCATACTTTATTTTTTTAAAATCACTATAATCTAGTGATTGTTTATCTTCAATTAATGAGTATAACCTAGTTGATCGATTATTGTTATATGTTTCAAAACCCATGTTTTTTGAAAAATTGGCTTGTTTAGGATTTTCTTTTTTTGATGTTGATAGAAATGGTGAATGATTAGTATTATAAAAATACCCTGAATTAGGTTGAAGTACTTGTGGTAATTCTTCAATATTATAAGTTTCTGTCCATAATGTTTCTTTAGTATTACCAGGAACTATATTTTTCCAATCATATCCATCTTTTCTTTTTGGAATAAGACCATTAGACATATAAAAAATAGTGTCGTTTTTATCTACATAACCTATATTGTAACCAGGTAATGCTTTCATTTTTAAAATATTATAAAATTCAGTAAAATTTTTAGCTTTATTCATTCTCCACCATTGTTCCATTGATCGGATTTCAAAAAGCACCGGAGTTCTAATTGAAAAATATCCGACTTTGTTTTTTAAGGTAGGACCATATATACTTTTATAATATTTTTTTTTAATTTTTATAGAGATACCAAGGATCCTAATTGTTAATTCTGCTTTGTGTTCTTCTAAATCATAATAATTATTATCAACTCGATATTTATGTTTAATTTTTGGATGCATTTCCAAAGCAAAAACATCTGTTTTGTCTGGACGATTAACAGTATGTGTCCAGGCTAAATTTTCATTAGCACCAATAAGAATATTAGGACTACCGGCAAAAAGAGCACCTAAAATATTCGTGCCTTCTTCACTACAAAGATGAGCTTCATACCAAGAAACTGGTCCATCTAAAGGTTGATGAGTATTTATAGCTAAATAGGTATTGTTATCTTTAGTTCTTGAGCTATTAAATCCAAATGTATTAGAACCTTTTGTTTCTTCATTTGAATATAAATTGTTTGATTGATCAACAACACGATAACCTAAATCATTATTTAAAATTTTGTTAATCCAATAATCTCCTTCAGAAGAAATAAATAATTGTAATTGAGAATATCTAAGTAATTTTTTTGGATTTAGTGGAAATAGGTCTGGAATTAAAACTTTATCAGGATGCAGTTCTGCATAACGGTTAAGACCTTGTGAATAAGCTTTTAATATTTTTTTATATTCTGGACTTATTTTACTTTCATAAAATTCATCAACAATTTCTTTGGAATTAATAAATTGAGTTACAAAATCAGCTCTAGCCCCTTTAATTCCAAGAAGTTTTGACAGGATACCATTTCCGGCTAAATATGATTTCTGAATCGTTTCAAAATCATCTTCAGAATGGGCCCATGCAAGACCATATGCAACTTCTGCATCAGTTTTTGCGAAAATATGAGGAACACCATATTCATCTCTTATAATTTCAACATTATTAGGATTTATTTGAGAAAAAAGTAGTCCTATTGAGATAATGGACAATAAAATTGTGTAAAAAAATTCATGATAAATTTTTATCATATTTTTAAAAAGATTTTAGTCTTTAAATGAATCTAATTAGTTCGTTATTAAAAGTATATTTTATCCAATAATATATAGAAATTATTATTCTATATGTTAAATATACAGCTAAAATTGACCATATTCACCATCTATTTTTTATGTGCCAATCCATAATATATAAAATCAAAGTATGAATATAATTAATAAAGAAAAGATTTCAATAATTTTGGCCTTTTAATAGTGGTTTATAATCTATTTTAAAGAAGATGTTTTATATCAATTTTTGAGTCTTTCATTAATTATTAATAATATTGCAAATACAATAACTTAAATAACTATGAAAACTAATATTAAAATTTTATTTACGATAATTTTAATTTTTAACACCATTAATAGTTTTTCTCAAATTGATAACGATAAAGTTGCCCTTGCTGATTTTGTTAAAGAGCATGAAAATTTTGTTGAAAATGATGCTGGGGAAATTGATCCAATAAATGTAAAAGAGATTAATAAGATTGTAAAATTTCTTGTTGAAGAAAAATTTACTAATCTAGAGCATACAAGAAATATTATTTGGGATTCATATGAAACATATGTTAGCCCTTTTAGCCGTTGGCATAAACATACTTTTATAGTTCAGGTTAAAATGGTAAATGTTGAAAGATATAAGTATGTTGAGGTAACTTATGATCCTAAGAGTAAGAAAGCCGATACAGAGTATTCTTGGGTTGATGAAAAAGAAGATTTTTTTATTCTTGAAGAAGAAAATTCTAAGGAAGAAAATAAAGAAAACTAATAATAAGTTAGATTAGACGTAAAGTTTTCTTTGTATATATTTTCAGAATAAATGGTTTGATTAAGATTTTTTGTGTTTTATTTTTTGAGTTTTTAGATAATATTCTTAATTATATTTGAATATCTATTTCTTTTTTTTATATTTAACAGTGTGAAGCGCAATTTGTTACATTATGATTTTCCTGAAGGTTTATCTTCTTTATATATTAATGGGAAGCGCTATAGAAAAAAAGAATTCTATGAAGCTCAAAGAAGAGAAAGAAGTAGAGATAGTCGGGGAAGATATGCCAGAAAGATTACTTATATTAAGTAATTAGTTTAATTTATTTCGATTTTTTTTCTGAATCTTAATTTTTTATATGAATAATACAAAGTTTTTTTTATCAATTTTTTCTTTTTTTTTATTTAATTTTTCTTTTTCACAATCCATTTCTTTATTTAATGGAATTGATTTAAAGGGATGGACTATTCATGGTACTGAAAAATGGTATGTAGATAATGGAGATTTAGTCTGTGAAAGTGGTCCTGACAACGAATATGGTTATTTGTCTACAGAAAAATATTATGATGATTTTATATTAACTTTAGAATTTAAGCAAGAGTCTAATGGAAATAGTGGTGTTTTCTTTAGATCAACTCTTGATGGAATAAAAATTAGTGGATGGCAAGTTGAAGTCGCCCCTCCTGGAGATAATACTGGTGGAATCTATGAGTCATATGGGAGAGGTTGGCTTATTAAGCCTGATTTAAAAAAGGATGAAAATTTAAAATATGGAGAATGGAATTTTATGAAAATTAAGGTTAAAGGGGATAATGTAATAACTTGGTTAAATGGATCTAAAATGGTTAATTTTGAGGATAAAAAAATAGGAGAGGGGAAAGGTTTGATTGCACTTCAGATTCATTCAGGTGGGGATTTAAAAATTCGTTGGAGAAATATAAAATTAGAAGAATTATGAAAAAAAGAGAATTTTTAAAAAGTGCAACAGTACTTGCTTCAATTACAATGATACCATCATCAATTTGGTCAATACCAAAAAATAATCTCATAAGAACAGCACATATTGGAGTTGGAGGGATGGGTGCCGCAGATTTAAATTCAATATCTTCTCATCCTTCTGTAGATATTGTTGCTTTATGTGATGTTGATTCCATAGCTTTAAAAAAAGCTAAAAAGCTTCATCCTAAGGCTATCGAATATTCTGATTACAGATTGATGTTTAAAGAGATGGAAGATCAAATTGATGCAGTTGTTGTTTCTACACCAGATCATACACATGCTCCTGCATCAATTATGGCTATGAATTTAAATAAGCATGTTTATTGTCAAAAACCGTTGACTCATCATGTAACTGAAGCAAGATCAATGAGAAAAATTGCTGAAGAAAAAAAATTAGTTACTCAAATGGGCATTCATGTTCATTCCTTTTATGATTATAAACTTGCGACTATTTTAATTCAAGGGGGAATAATTGGAGAGGTTAATACCGTAAGAGCTTGGTCGCCCAAAAACTGGGGTTATGATGGTCCTCCACCTAAGGGCTCAGATACTATTCCTGACAATTTGAATTGGAACTTATGGCTAGGAACATCTGCTAAAAGACCATATAAAAAAGATGTTTATCATCCAATGAATTGGAGAAAACTTTTGGATTATGGTTGTGGAACTCTGGGAGACATGGGTGTTCATATTTTTGACACACCTTATAATGCTCTTCAATTAGATGTTCCTGAAACAGTTAAAAATAGATGTAGAAGACCTAATGGTTTTGGGTTTCCTGAAAAAAATTCAGTTACTTATATTTTTCCTGGAACAGAACAAACAACTGAAAAATTAAAATGGATCTGGTCCGACGGCCCTGGATCTCCATCATATCATAGAGACTTAAAGTTGCCAAATCGAGAAAAATTATCTAATCAAGGAGCTATGTTTATTGGAGAAAAAGGAAGATTACTTTTACCTCATTTTATGGAATTACCTAGATTAATTATTGATGGTAAGTATAAAAAAATAGATTTGTCAAAATACCCTGAAGCATTAGAAATTGGTGAACCTGTAAGAGAGTATAATAAAGAAGAACATTTGCACTATCATGAATTTATTGATACATGTTTAGGTAACGCAAAATGTACTGCTCCCTTTTCTTATTCAGCAAGATTAACAGAAACTATCCTTTTAGGAGTAATTGCTGGTCGTTTTCCTAATAAAAAGCTTCATTGGGATAGTAAAAATGCATTATTTAAAGAATCAGAAGCAAATGAATTCCTTGATTCAAAGTATAGATCATTTTAAATTAAATTAGACTTTTACCAAAATAAGCTATAGATAACTGCAAGAATTAACAATATTGCAAATGATCCTATATTAAAAATCTGATCTGTTTTGAAAACACCTTCTTTTAATTCAATTCCTTTTGGATCATCTGCTCCTTTATTTTGATTTAAACTCACAAGAATTATAACTAACATTGTAAACAAAGTTGTTAATCCCATTTGATCTAAAAATGGAAGCGATGGAAAAAGAGATTCTATAACAGCTCCTTCAACCCAGCCTTTTGAACCAATCTTCAAAAACATTGCTGTAGGTATTGAAATTAATGCTCCAATAATTGCACCTTTATTAGTTGCTTTTTTCCAAAACAGACCTAACATAAATACTGCGAGTATACCGGGACTTACAATTCCAGTATATTCTTGTATAAACTGAAAAGCTTGATCAATTCCTCCAAGAAGAGGAGCCATAATTGAACCAAGAATTAAAGCAATTGCCGCAGATATTCTTCCAATTTTTACAGTTTTATTTTCACTAGCAGTAGGGTTTATTATTTGTTTGTAAATATCCATAGTAAAAATTGTAGCCGTTGAATTCAACATTGAAGCAAGAGATGAAACAATTGCAGCAGCAAGAGCTGCAAAAGCAACTCCCTTAAGACCTGTTGGTAAAAATTGTAATAACCAAGGGTAGGCTTTATCAGCAGTTTCATTACTAGGCATGTTTAATAACCCTTCTTGGCCAAGACTTGAAAGAAGTTGAGGGTCATTAACTATGACATAAGCAGCGATTCCAGGAATAACAATTATTAGAGGAAGAATCATTTTTAATCCAGCTGCTAGGATTATTCCTTTTTGTGATTCTTTCAGTGATTTTGCAGCTAATGTTCTTTGAATAATATATTGATTAAAACCCCAATAATATAAATTTGCAACCCACATTCCTCCAACTAAAACAGCAATACCTGGGAGATTATCATATTCTGGATTAGTTTTATCAAGTATCATATTAAATTTTTGTGGAGCGGCTTCATAAATTTTTTTTAAACCTTCTAAAACACCTTCTCCTGATGATACTGTATTTAGAGCTAGATAGGTTGTTATAAAACCTCCAATGACTAAAAAAATAACTTGTATTACATCTGTCCAAGCAACAGCAGATAGACCTCCGTATAAAGAGTATGCAGCTGCAAAAAGAGATAATCCTATAACTGAATATATCATATTAACACCTAAAATTGTTTCAAATGCTAATGCTCCTAAATATAAAACTGATGCTATATTTACAAAGACAAAGAGACCTATCCAAAAGACTGCTAAAATCGTTTTAAGATTTGTTGAATATCTTTTTTCAACAAATTCAGGAATAGTATATAACCCTTTTTCAATAAATATTGGCAAAAAATATTTTCCTACAATTAAAAGAGTAAAGGCTGCCATCCATTCGTATGAAGCTATAGCAAGTCCAACAGCAAAACCAGATCCTGACATACCAATAAATTG
>Ga0310121_10003516_pt1 | contig 14267 bp, 10 predicted proteins | sample CB27_Tmax_986_MG_FD_203504 | JGI IMG/M metagenome (GOLD analysis project Ga0310121, IMG submission 203504) | Marine microbial communities from Western Arctic Ocean, Canada - CB27_Tmax_986 | ecosystem: Environmental > Aquatic > Marine > Oceanic | place: Canada: Western Arctic Ocean | collected... | reverse complement strand
TTCCTGCAAACAGTTCTAGGCGATTTCGGGCTCGTACCGCTGGTCACGGGACACTCTACCGCCGAGCAGGTTGCCAAGATTATTGATGCTCTTTGGTGCGATAGAACTATCGTCGTCGTTAGCTCCGACTTGTCCCATTTTCATAACTATGACACCGCTGTTCGCCTTGACGCAGAAACCGCTGACGCGGTTGTCAATGGCCGACCACAGGATCTTGACGAGCGTAGCGCTTGCGGTCACCTGGCCATCCAGGGTCTGATGATCGCCGCGGAGCGCCTTGGACGCAGCATCACTTTGATCGATCTGCGTAACTCCGGGGATACCAATGGACCCCGGGACGAAGTGGTCGGCTACGGGGCGTTCTTCTCAAGCTGAGGCGTGCGACGAAACTGGCGAACGGGTACGATTCACTCATGCTCGAAGCTGTCGCTCGCCGAGTGGAAACTTCCAAAGGCAATCGCTGCTCGCATCACTGCGCTCAGGTAACTCTCTGGGTTCTGACGCTCCTCGTTTTTGCGGTGCCGTCGGTGGCCGATGCTTATGTGGGCCCGGGTGCTGGGATCGCGTTCGTCGGATCGTTTCTGGTCATATTGACAACGATTTTCCTTTCGTTTTTGTCTATGTTGGCGTGGCCTTTCCGGATGCTGATCCGCGCGATCAAGTACCGGAATGTTCCCAAACCGCTGATTAGGCGGTTCATCATAGTAGGACTCGATGGCCAGGATCCGAAGCTTACGGATCGGTTCATGAAGGAAGGCAAGCTGCCGAATTTCGCTGCGTTGGCAAAGGGAGGTTGCTACCATCCGTTGCGGACGACGTTTCCGTCGATCTCGCCAGTGGCTTGGTCGTCGTTTTCGACAGGCTCCCACCCAGCTCGCCATAACATCTACGATTTCCTTGATCGTGATCGACGTACCTATCTGCCAGTTCTGTCATCGGTGAAGATCGGCTCCGTTGATCGGCGGCTAAAGATAGGCAAGTATCGGATCCCGCTCGGCAAGCCTGAGGTGCGGTTACTGCGCAAGTCAAAATCTTTTTGGCAGGTTCTCGGCGAGCACAATATTTGGAGCACCGTACTGCGGGTCCCGATTACTTTCCCCCCCGACCGATTCAAGGGGGCGCAGCTATCGGCGATGTGCGTGCCTGATCTGCTCGGCACACAGGGGACTTTCATATTTTTCACTACCCGTGAATCCGACGAGGTCATCAAGGAAGGTGGTATCCGGGTGTACCTAGCATCGGATGGGCCCGGTTCCAATCATTTTGTTACTGAGATTCCAGGGCCTGACAATGACCTCATCGACGGTAGCCCACCAATGAAGATCCCGATCGTTATCGACATCGATCGTGACAACAATTCTGTTGACGTCTCCGTCGATGACGAGCAGTACACGTTAGAGCTGGGTAAGCTTACCGACTGGGTCGAAATCGGTTTTAAAGCCGCCCCCGGCATAACAATTCACGGTATTTGTCGCATGCTGGTCACCGAGATGGAAGAGCATTTTGGTCTCTACATTTCACCGATCAGCTTCGACCCAGAAAAACCGGTGATGCCGGTGTCGCATCCCTCGTATTACTCGACTTACCTGGCCAAGAAAATAGGTAAGTTTTCGACCCTAGGTCTAGCCGAAGATACCTGGGCGCTCAATGAGGGCATCATCGATGACGGTGCCTTCCTCCAGATGACCTACGACATTGACAAAGAGCGCGAGGAAATGTTCTTCGCGGCTCTGGAGCGGCTGCGCAAAGGTGCTCTGGTGTGCGTGTTTGATGCTACTGACCGTATTCAGCACATGTTCTGGCGTTACCTTGAGCCTGGCCACCCAGCGGCTAAAAAGGCCACTTTGGCCAATGGTGGTGCTGAGCCTGAGCACAAGGACGCTATCGAACAGCTCTACATTCACAACGACAAACTCGTTGGACGGGTGATGGAGAAGATCCGCGATGGTGATGTGCTGATGGTGTGCTCGGACCATGGCTTCAACTCGTTTCGACGCGGAGTGAACCTCAACAGCTGGTTACACGAGAACGGCTATTTGCATCTTAAGGAAGGGGCCCAAGGTACTGCCGAGTGGCTTCGTGGCGTCGACTGGAGCAGGACCAAGGCCTATGCCATCGGCTTGACCGGAATCTTTCTCAACATAGAGGGACGCGAGGGAGAGGGTATCGTTAAGCCGGGTGCCGAGGCTGAGGCGTTGAAGAATGAATTAGTGATGAAGATCAGCGGCCTGGTTGACGAAGAGACCGGAGAGATCGGCGTACGTGAACTGTTCGACACCCAGAAGCTCTACAACGGCCCATACTTGGAGAACGCGCCGGATTTGCTCGTTGGCTACAACGCTGGCTACCGCAGTTCCTGGGACATGGCCACCGGTGTGGTTGCCGGCAACATCTTCGAGGACAACGTCAAGGCATGGAGCGGCGACCATTGCATCGATCCGCGCATCGTCCCCGGGGTGCTGTTTTGCAATCACAAGATTGACGTTAATGACCCAGCGTTGATTGACATTGCGCCGACTGTGCTGCAGCAATTCGGCTTGACCCCACCTGAGTACATGGATGGGAAAGTACTGTTCAAGGATGTTACAGATGCGCTCGATTAGTTTTTTTACGATCCTCGCCATTATCGCAAGTGCTTGCGGCGTCGACGATCGTAGCTACGACCAAGGCATGATAGTGATCGGCATCGACGGCATGGATTATGCCTTGTCTCGCAAACTAATCGATGAAGGCCGCCTGCCCAATTTGGCTCGTCTGGAGCAAATGGGTGGCTTCCAAGCACTTGGGACATCGGTGCCTCCGCAAAGCCCGGTTGCCTGGTCAAATTTCATAACCGGACTGGACTCAGGTGGCCATGGTATTTACGACTTCATCCACCGCAATCCGGAGACGATGGACCCTTACCTTTCGACCTCGAAGCCGATTGAGCCCAGCCGTACCCTTAAGTTTGGCAAGTGGGACATACCGTTGTCTGGTGGTGGCATGGAACTGTTGCGCCGCGGTACGCCATTCTGGGAAGTTCTAGAAGGCCACGGTATCCCGACGACGATCATACGTATGCCGGCTAACTTCCCGCCTTCGGGCTCTGCATACCGCGAACTATCTGGCATGGGTACGCCTGATGTTTTGGGTACCCCAGGCTACTACTCGTTTTACACCACCATGCCGGAGCGCATCACGGCCAATACCGAGGCGCTTATCGAGCGTGTACAGGTGCGCGATGGCATCGTTGAGGCGGAATTACTCGGTCCACCCAACCCGTTGCTGATCGAATCCGAGGATCTTAAGGCGCCGTTTACCGTCTATGTTGACGATGAGTACTTGGTTGCCAAGATCGTCGTTGGCCAGGAAGAGTTCATTCTCCAACAGGGGGAATGGAGCGAATGGGTACCAGTGGAGTTCGAAATGATCCCCTATGTGCAGTCAATCAACGCCACTGCACGTTTTTTCCTAAGGGAAATCCGGCCGGAGTTCGAACTCTACGTGTCCCCGATCAACCTTGATCCAGTTGCGCCGTTGATGCCGATTAGCACTCCGGCCGGCTATGCCACCGAACTTGCAGAGGCAACGGGACGTTTTTACACCCAGGGCATGCCCGAAGACACTAACGCTCTCAATGAAGGAGTGTTCAACAACGCCGACTTCATGACGCAGGTGGCGATGGTCCACACTGAGATCCGCAACCAATTCGATTATGTTCTGAACGAGTTCCGGGGTGGCTTTTTGTTCTACTACTTTGGCAACCTCGATCAGGTCTCTCACATGATGTGGCGGGCGATGGACCCTGAGCACCCAGCACATGACCCTATCGCCGACGCCCCATACGCCAATGCGGTTATTGATCGTTACGTCGATGCCGACGATTTCATCGGCGAAACCCTAGGGAAGTTGCCGGAGAATACGACACTGGTGGTGATGTCGGACCACGGCTTCACTTCGTGGCGACGGGCGATGAACCTGAACACTTGGTTACTAGAGAATGGCTATATCACCCTGATGAACCCACGCCGGGTTACTGGGATTCCCTATTTCGGCAACGTCGATTGGGAAAGCACAGAGGCCTACGCAGTCGGACTCAACGGTGTCTATATAAACCTGCGTGGCCGCGAAGCCAATGGCTCCGTGATGCCCTTAGATCAGGATACGCTACGCGCCGAGATTGCCGAGAAGCTGCTGTCGTTCATCGACCCAATCACTGGCGAACAGGCTGTTACAAAAGTCTATCACCGTGACGAAGTGTTCGCCGCCGGTGGCTATCTAGATATCGGCCCCGACTTGATCGTTGGCTTCGCCAAAGGTGTGCGCGGCTCGAACGAATCAGCGCTTGGTGAATTCAGCACTGAGGTTATTTTTGACAACGATCACCCATGGAGTGGCGACCACTTAATGGATCACGAAACAGTGCCTGGCGTACTGTTTTCGAGCCGGCCGCTGCAACGGGTGGTGACGTCGTTGCAGAACCTTGCTGGTGTGTTGCTTGCAGAATTTGGCATCGAAGACTTTCCACCAACCCCTCAGCCAGCGGATACGCAATGACAAGTTGGAGCGGGACTCCCCGCTGTCGTACCTGAAGAGAGAAAGGGGACTATGTTCGGAGGATCCAAGATCACACTTAACAAGGACTTGTTGGCAAGGGTTAAGAAGTTTACTGAGATTGCTGGTTACTCGTCGGTGGAGGAGTTCATCTCCCATGCGCTCGAAAAGGAACTCGCTGTCCTTGAAGAGGCTGACACTGAAGAAGAGATCAAAAAGAAGCTACAAGGGCTTGGCTATATCTCATAAGTGGCCTGGGGGTTAGCTTAGCTGCCCGAACTAACTATGTGGATAATCAACAGTATCTTTGGGGCGATCGTAGATTTGGCGCTGTTTCCCTTTCGTGAAATGTCGCCAATGATTGGCTTGACTTGCTTTTCGCTCGCTGCGGGTGTCGGGATGCTGTACGTCTTCAAGTGGACGTCCGACCAAAAAGGGCTTGAGGATGTCAAGCGCAAGATGCATGCGGGCATCTTTGAAATTCGACTCTTCAGCGATGACATTCGAGCCATCTTCACAGCACAGCGTGACATCTTCCGCTACAACTTCGTGTACCTCCGGCTAGCGTTGGCTCCGCTGCTGTGGATGATCATCCCGTTCGTGTTGATGGTTGCACAGCTACAGTTGCACTACGGTTACGAAGGGCTGATGGTTGGGGAGCCGGTGATCGTCAAGGTGGCGATGAGTGGAGAACGGGCTGTCTATAACGGCCTAGGAGCAGAGGGTGGTGTCGGCAGCAGCGTTGTCGAGTTGGAAGTTCCCGATGGGCTCCGCCTCGAAACACCGCGTCTTACCATTCGCTCATTAAATCAAGCTGAGTGGCGCTTAGTTGCCGATGAACCTGGTTCCTATGAACTCGGTATCCGGGTGGGGGACCAAGTCTATTCCAAGAGCGTTGAGGTTAGCTCGCAAGTAGTGAAGCGTTCGCCTATTCGCACCGACCGTTTCCTCGACCAGTTGCTGTATCCTGGCGAGCCTGGTTTCCCCCCCGGCGCTGCGGTAAGCGCGATTGAGGTGCTATACCCCGAACGCGAAGTTAACTTTTTCGGTTGGGACACTCACTGGCTGGTCCCGTTCATCATCATTACAATCATTCTCGCGTTCGCCCTCAAAAAACCGCTCAGGGTCACTTTCTAGTCTGTGATCTGCCTGGCGTCGCAACCAGCTTCGGACTTAAGATAGGCGTTTCCCAGCTGTTATAGTTGGGATCTCACTGTCTTTCCGACCCCCCTCCGATTTGGCGCTTGAAATGAACCTGACTGTCTCGAAGAAGCTCGCGACCGCGCTGATTTCAGCGCTTTTTGTGCTTTCCACTCTCCTGATAGGGCCCAGCGCTTTTGCGCAAACCGGGAGAATCCCTGATCCGCCGGACGGGGCGTGGACTTTCCCGGCCAATCCGGTCGATGCGGCAGTTGCGCCACTTGACGCGGTTATGCCGGTGGACCCGTCGATTATCATCGGCGAACTTCCCAACGGAATGCGCTATTTCATTCGCGAAAATCCCTATCCGGCGGGCCGTGCGGACCTACGCCTCGTCGTTAAGGTGGGCTCCCTGCTTGAAGATGATGATCAACTCGGCATCGCCCATTTTGTCGAGCACATGTCGTTTAACGGCACTGAGCGCTACGAAAAGCAAGAGTTGATTCATGCGCTGGAGTCATTTGGAATGCAATTCGGTGCTCATATCAATGCGTACACGAGCTTTGACGAAACCGTCTACATGCTGACGATTCCGGCGGATGAGGATGTCATCGTTGATACCGCTTTTGAGATCCTTGAAGACTGGGCCAGTGCCGTTGCGTTTGAGGACGAAGAGATCGACAAGGAACGGGGTGTCGTCATAGAAGAGTGGCGCCTACGGCTCGGCGCCGGCACCCGCGTTAACGAAATTCAATTTCCAATTTTGTTTGGAGGGTCACGGTACGCAGAACGGCTGCCGATCGGAACCGAGGAGAGTTTGCAGAACTTCACCCACGCTGCGGCTAAGCGTTTTTACCAGGATTGGTATCGACCCGACCTTATGGCGGTTATCGCATCGGGTGATTTTGACAAAAACGACATAGAGCAGCGCATTATCGACGGTTTTAGTGGCTTGACCAATCCTGACGGTGGACGTCCACGCCTCACCTACGACATCCCCGAGCATGCCGAAACACGGTTTGGTGTAGCCACCGACCCTGAGATGCAGGTCGAGCAAGTGCAAGTGTTTCATAAAATGCCAATGCGTCCACAAGGAACGCATGATTCTTACCGAAAGACAATCGTCGAGAACCTGTATAGCAGCATGCTTAATCGGCGCCTGCGTGAACTTTCACAGTCTCGCGAAGCCCCGTTTCTGGGTGCTGGCGCCTCACAAGGGATGATTGTGCCAACCCGCGAGGTCTACATGATCGGGGCGGCGGTCGCACCCGGTGGCCTTGAGAAAGGTCTTGAAACGCTGCTCAAGGAGTCTGCCCGTATCGCCCAGCAGGGTTTTACCGAGACCGAGTTTGAACGTGAGAAAAGTTCTCAATTGCGTTCATTCGAGCGTATTCATACCGAGAAGGCAACGCAGCCGTCGGAAATGTTTGTGGAAGAGTTCCAACGCGCGTTTCTTGAAAATGAATCAGTGCCAGGCATCGACTACGAGTGGGCGTTATACCAGAGATTCATGCCGGAGATCACCCGTGAGGAAGTCAACGCTGTTGGCAGTAGTTGGGTGTCGAGTGATAACCGGGTCGTGTTGGTAACTGCTCCCGAGAGCGCAGCTGACACCCTGCCCAGTGAAGAGGATCTTTTGGCTTTGCTCGACACCGCTGGAACCGGGGAATTGGAAACATATGTCGACACGGTAACTAATCGGCCACTACTCCGGGTCGTCCCCAGTGGGGGGTCGATCATTGAGCGGAAAGAATACCCCGATGTCGGCGTTACCGAGTGGGAGCTCGGCAACGGAGCCACAGTTGTCTTGAAGCCCACCAACTTCCGTCAGGACCAGGTTCTCTTTCGTGCTATTAGCCCGGGTGGAACTTCCCTGGCTGACGACGAGGACCACATCGCCGCGTTGTCAGCAGTCAACATGATTTCGGCGAGTGGTTACGGCAGTTTCAGTCCGCGCGAGATTACCAACATGCTGTCCGATAAGGTGGTCGACGTCTCACCACGTATCGACCAGCTTTGGGAGGGTTTCTCTGGCGGGGCCTCTCCGCGAGATCTGCAAAAACTTTTCGAGCTCCTCTACCTGAAGTTTAATTTTCCGCGTGCCGACACTTCGACCTTTGGTCTGATTACCGATCAGATGCGCGCTAGTTTCACCAATGAGACCAAGACCCCCGAAGAAATGCTTGAGGAAGAGACCCGTCGCACCCTGACTCAGAACCACTTTCGTCGTCGTAGCCTCAGCCTAGACATCATTGAGGAGATGGACATCGACAAGTCCTACGAGTTCTACGCCGACCGATTTGAGGATGCCTCAGATTTCACATTCGTGTTTGTCGGCAGTTTCGATTTCGAGACTATTGAGCCACTGGTGCGAGATTACATAGGCACTTTGCCGTCGACCGGTCGCGAGGAAACATGGGCCGATGAGGGAGTTCGCTACCCGGCGGGTGTCATTGAAAAGATTGTTCGTGCCGGCCTTGAACCCAAGAGCCTCACTAATATTTGGTTCACGGGTGTACCGATGGATTCCGCCGACACTGTTGCTGACGATGAGCAGTCGTCAAGCACTCTGGCGATGAGTGCGATGGCCACGATCCTGGAAGTTCGTCTGCGCGAAACCTTGCGCGAAGACCTCGGTGGTACCTATGGTGTGCGCGTCGGTGGGCGCCTTAGCCGCATTCCACACCCTGAATACTCTATTTCAATTTCTTTCGGCAGTGATCCTGAGCGCGTCGAGGAACTTGTTGGTTCGGTGTACAGGGAGATCGAAGAACTTAAAGAAGCAGGCCCAACGGAGCAGGAAATCGCCAACGTGAAGGCGCAGCGTCGCCGTTCCTACGAAACCAACAGCCGTGAAAATGGCTACTGGTTGCAGCGTCTCGTTTCTACCTACCAAGAAGACCGTGACCCCACTGACCTAAGCAACTACCTAGAGTCACTCGATATGATTTCTGTTGGGTCGGTGCACGAAGCTGCTACCAGTTATTTCGACTTTGGCAACCTAGTCCGGATCACCTTGATGCCAGAGGAAGCACGCTAATTATTCTGCTTCCATGAACGGATAAGTGTAAGCGCGTGCCGGGTCGAAGGTTTCCTTCACCGTTCTCTGTGAGATCCAGCGGTTCAGGTTCGACATCGAGCCAGCCTTGTCATTGGTGCCCGATGCACGGCCGCCACCAAAGGGCTGCTGGCCAACTACGGCACCAGTGGGTTTGTCATTGATGTAGAAATTGCCGGCTGCATGGGTCAATGCTTGGCTCATCTTGACGATGTCCCGGCGGTCATGGGCAAAGATGGCACCGGTCAAGGCGTAAGCACTTCCCTTGTCGCACAACTCGAGCGTTTCGTCCAGATCACCGTCGTCATAGATATACACGGTCATTACTGGTCCAAAGATCTCTTCGGTCATCAGTCGTGAGTTTGGATCCTGGCTAGTGATCACAGTTGGCTCGATGAAGTAACCAACCGAATCGTCACAACCTCCGCCAGCTATCACTTCGTAATTACTGTCATTCTTAGCTTCATTGATGTACTCACTAATGTCGTTGAAAGCGTCCTTGTCGATGACAGCGCACACAAAATTGCGGAAATCGAGCGGCGAGCCCTGCTTCATCTCAGCGAGCTGGTTCTTTAGATCTGAACAGATCCCCGGCCACAATGACTTGGGAATATAGGTGCGGGAAGCAGCGGAGCATTTCTGCCCCTGGTATTCGAATCCAGCTCGGATGATCGCGGTCGTTACGGTGTCGGCGTCCGCCGAGGGGTGAGCAAAAATGAAGTCCTTGCCACCAGTCTCACCAACGATACGCGGGTAACTACCGTACGTTGTCAGGTTGTCGGCCATCGTCCGCCACATTGCCTGGAAGGTTGCCGTCGAACCAGTGAAGTGGAGCCCAGCAAGATTCGAACTGGCGAATACCGGATCCCCTACAGAGCGGCCCTTGCCGGGCACGAAATTGATGACGCCTGGGGGCAGGCCAGCGGTTTCCAGTACTCGATATATCAAGTAGTTGGATAGTAGCGATGTTGATGAAGGTTTCCACAGCACTGCGTTACCCATGATTGCGGGGGCAGATGGCAAATTGCCACCAATAGAGGTGAAGTTGAAAGGTGTGACTGCGAATACGAAACCTTCGAGCGGTCGGTACTCAATGTAGTCCCAGATGCCAACGTCCGAGTTTGGCTGAACTTCGTAAATCTGCTGCATAAAGTAAGCATTGAAGCGCCAGAAGTCGCATTGCTCCGCAGCGGCATCGATCTCCGCTTGGTATGCAGTCTTACTCTGTCCGAGCATGGTTGCCGCATTGATCGTGTCGCGCCAAGGACCAGCCAAAAGCTCGGCGGCCTTTAGGAAGATCGCTGCACGAGATTCCCACGGCATCAGCGACCATTCCTGCCACGCCTCATGTGCTGCTTCCACTGCTGTAGCAACATTATCTTCGCTGACCTGGTGACAGACGCCGAGTTTGTGAGCGTGATCGTGGGGGCAAACAACGTCGATTGTGTTACCGCTACGGATTTCTTTGCCGCCGATAATTGCGGGAATGTCATACTCCTCGGTCAACATCTGATCGAGGCGTTTCTTTAGGTTCTTTCGCTCTGGGGAGCCAGGTGCGTAGTTTAGGACTCTCTCATTGGAGGGTTCAGCAATCCGGACAATGCCGTTCACGGGCTTACTCCTTGGGTATTTCGAACGCAGGGGCCCCTGCGAGAATTCCATAGATGTTAAGGAAGAATAACAAAGGACGTACTTGGTATCAGGCGTCTAAGGAGAGGTTTTCATTGACGGTCGATTGCTGTGCCATGTCGGCATGCTTCGTCCTATTGAGTCACCCTCTCGACCTACCCGCAGCTGCACAACCACGACTTGATGCGGTGGATCATTCGGGCATATTAGAGGCGGTCACTTTCCTGGTGGCCGCCATCTTCCAGACGGCGAATTTACCAGTCGATTTCGTCGGATATAGCTTAATTTCGCGCTCTACAACGGCCGATTTGGATACGCGATTGTGCGCCACATGTGTGCCGATGGGCTGTTGTCGTAGCCGAGGCCCTCAGGCGGCTGCTTGAAGTTGCGGCCAATGATGTCGACGAACTGATCGAGGGAGACTTGCTTGCCTTCTTGGAAGGCGTAAGTGTCGTTCAACGTAATCAGGCGGGCTTCCATGTAGTAGGCGTGACCCTTGGCGTGCTCGTATGCCTGCTTGATGTAGGGCTCCGGCACGTAGTCTTCGCCGAAGATGCGGTTGTACATTTCGGGATACTCATAGCCGACCGACTCGTCGGGGTAGAAGCGCAGAGGAGCATGGTAGCGAATGCCCCAGCTGACGCGTTCATCGACGTAAGGTTCGATGAGCTGCGCACCCCACCACCCGTGATCCACCTTGATCAGGTTAAGCACGACGTCGTGCATAAGGCAGGCCATGATCGTGCGCTCGGGTTGCCCCGTCTCCAATGCGTGTGTTGCGCTTTGTAGAACGTGGTTTGCCGGAGCGAAGCGTTTCTCGAAAAACTCTACCAAAGTCGGTTTGTCAGACATCGGAGCAAACTCACGGGCCCTCGGCATAAATAAACTACCGGTGCCGCGCGGTGGCCTCGGGTTTTCCTGCTGAAGCTCTGCCAGGGCAATGGCCTCGCCGTCGGGCATATAAAGGACCGGCTCGGCGCCGTCGCGCGCAGCAATTTCTGCGTCGAGCTTCTCTTCCATATAGTGCTCGAGCGCTTCTGCCTTGTCCTCGGGAGACATAAGTTCCAGAGCACCCACGCCCAGGGTCGCCAAGAACAATCTACGATCAACTTCCATGAGGCTCTCCAGTTTCAACGTTGCCGACAAGATTCAATTCAATCTACTGCAGCATCCTCTTTCGAATGGGGGATGTCTGTCAACAGGGAAGTGACAACCCGTTGTCATATCTTTGGGTGAAAGCGTTGCCAGAACGGAATTACAAATCGTCGTTGGTTACCGTACGTACCCGCTGCGGGCCCGGACTTTTTTGGGATTGCCGTCGATGGCAACTCGGATTGAACGCCACGTGCCGGGCCGTGGTGGGTTCTGAGGCGCGTAGTGCAGCAGGTATTGGTGCTTCACGTATGTCGTAATATCCGTGGCTGAGGCCTGGATCCATCCCGTGGCGTCAACGTAACGGCCCCACTGACGTGGCCGTTGGGCGAGCAGACCGCCTGTATAGCGCACAATCTCCGGAAGTGTTTGTAAGCGGTTAACTCGCGAGGGGGTATTGCGGATCTGGGTTTTTCGCTGGGAAAGGACAACAGCGTGGATCGTTACGCCGACACGATGAATATGCTGCTGCACCATCAGCTCGCCTGCATTGCTGGCGGTGTCGCCATCTGCCCCGATCACCAGGAGTGAACGCTTCTCGTAGGTAGAACGTTCAAGCGTCGACAATCCAAGCTCGATGGCATCGTAAAGGGCCCGGTCGGTAGCTTGCCAGTAGGTGCTGTCGGCGGAGGTGAAGGTTGAGGCCACTTGGAGCTTGTTGACGGTAGGTTTAGTGAGCATCGTTACTTTTGAGCCATAAGTAGCCAAGAAGATTTCATCGTCTGGCCGCAAGCTGTTCGAGGCTTGTTCGATTGCCAACCGGACGCCTTCCGCATACGGTTTCATCCCTTCACTGATGTCGACGAGAATACCGATCGCTACCGGGTCTGCATCCGAGACAAAAAACTCCACTGCGTGATCCTTGCCTCCGTCTTTAATCTCGAAACTCCCCTTATCCAGGCCGGTCACGAAAACACCCTCCTCGTCAATGGCTACGACCGGTACTCGTACCATCTCGACTGAGGCATTGAAGCCGCCACCGCGTTCTTGTGGCGGCTGAGGTGACCAAGCAGTGGTTTCGGATGGCAGGAAAGCGTTAAAACTCAGCAGCAGCAGCAGTAATGAGCTGCGTGTCGCGGCACGCATTCCCTGGTTATTATGCGCATACCACATGTATGGCTCCACGCAGGCATGGAAGATCATGGCGATGTGAAGCTCTGATAACGATGATGCTCGAATATCAGCGCCAGTCAAGGATGTACTCTACTCGCCGCATGTGACAAGGCAAGAGCATATAGCGCAGCACGAGGAGTGTTTTGAACGGATGACACCATGTGTTTGGGCAGCTGGGGGTGTAGTTGAACGGCAAACGCTTGAGGGTTTACGTATCGCTGTGGTCCACCGCACGCTCTACGAAGATCGCGATGGTCAACCGGGGGACTGGGTGTTGCCTAAGGGCAAGATGGAACCTGGAGAGACGCTCGAAGAGGCAGCTCTTCGCGAGGTCGAGGAGGAAACCGGTTGCACCGCCCAATTGGCCGGGCCGAGCTATCTTACGGAGTATTCGGTGGGTGGTATGCGCAAGTTGGTTTCGTTCTTTCAGATGGAGTTCATAGCCGAGGCAGGTGAGTTCGATTCATCCGAGGTCGCGCAGGTTGTGTGGTTGACGCCGGCCGACGCTCTGGAGCAGCTAACCTACGAAACCGAACGACAAGTCGTTCGCGATGCTTATCCCGGCCTGTTGATCCGAACGTCGAACTCCCGCTAATCTGGCGGCGGCTTTGCTTTCACAACGGGAGGCCGACGAATTGGTTTCAACAACCTTGCTGTACACGAGGCGGGCATTTCTATCTATCTCCGTATCACAATCCTTGGAATTCCCTTCTCGTTCATCTCTCGCTCGAGGGCCAGGACGCGTTCGTCGATCAGTGCGTCGTAGGTCTGGACGTGCTCGGCGTGGGCCGAGGTCGCCTCGTCGACCTGGCGAAGGTGCGTCGCGGTAGGGGCGAACGGGGAGCCTTCGATGTTGTTGTAGGCGCCGGACAGCAGGCCGTTCGCGTGGTCGTGCTGGAAGGCGACTATGCGGGTCTCGTCGAGGAGCTGGGTGAGCTTTTCATGCAGGCTGTCGTCGAACGCTTCGACATCCTCCATGGATGCCTCGAGCGCCTCGAGTTCCGACCGCAGCTCGCCGATGGCACGGCCGCTGGCGCCGAATTGGACCTGCAGGGCGCGAATGCGCACGATGGCGTCCCACCGGGCGAGGCGCTCTTCCTCGGTACGGACGAGGTCGGCGTCCGGGTCGACCATGAGGGTGGTTACCGCTTCGTTGTCGCCGACTCTAACGGTTACCTGGTAGGCGCCGGGTTGGGCGAGGGGGGCTCGTCCGCCTCCGCGTCCTCTGCCCCTGCCACCACCGCGCCCACCCGCATTCCCCTGCTCCAACGGTCCATGTCGAAGATCCCACTGCACCCGATGCAGGCCTTCGCGTGCCGGCCCACGCAACTCACGCACCAAGTCTCCATCGACATCGCGGATCGTGATGGTGGCGCGGGTGTTGCCGCGATCGCCTGGGGCAGCGGCGCTGGCCTCGTCGCCCGTGTCAGCTATGACGGGTTCGGTTTCAGCGTCACTCGCCGGGTCGGCTAGTTGTGCCGCCAACGTGGCCCCGACCAAATAACTGATCGTCGCCCCGTAGGGCGGGTTTTCCGCCACCCAGCGCTTTTCGCCGAGGAACTGATCGTCTGTGTACACCCGGTAACGAAAGGGCACTGCGTCCTCTACCGAAAACAGGTGCAGGTCCTTCTCGGCGACCTCG
>Ga0310121_10003515_pt1 | contig 14268 bp, 34 predicted proteins | sample CB27_Tmax_986_MG_FD_203504 | JGI IMG/M metagenome (GOLD analysis project Ga0310121, IMG submission 203504) | Marine microbial communities from Western Arctic Ocean, Canada - CB27_Tmax_986 | ecosystem: Environmental > Aquatic > Marine > Oceanic | place: Canada: Western Arctic Ocean | collected... | reverse complement strand
CCATTTAGTTGTTTTTTACAGGGTTTTTCCCTATTTTTCTGATCTCTTCTCCACTTCTTCATCTATTAACCCTACTATAGTAACACAACGTCCATAGATACCAACGTGTGCCTCGACAATCGGGACTTCTACCTTTAGCTCGAATTTGTCTGGCACTCCCTCGGTTGCCTCTCTGAATTGTCCCATATTCATATGCAGGGCGTTCCTTAACAATAAGTTAAAAGTGGTCGTTTGAAAGTGATTTTACTGTAAAAATAGCCATTTTCCCTGTGTTTTTAGCACTTTTTCAAATTTTAACACTTCAAAAGTGCCCTGAAAACGACGGCGATTGTAGTGGTAGTATGTATATGGGACAGCCTCATAATAGAAAATGAATAAAAAAACCATGCTCTTGGCGGCGGCTTTATTTTATAGACATTAGTTGTAGTTGGCCTAGCCTTGAGCGTTTTTTAACTGTTCTCTAAGCTTTTCATTCTCTATTTTAAGCCATTTCAAGCTATCGTCCGACATCTCATACCGCATTTTCATGGCGTCAAGCTCTGTTAGAAGCTTATCATGGCGTTTTCGTAGCCATATACACAGCAAACCAGTTCCAATGAGCAAACCACCACTTATAGCAGTGAACATTCCAATCCTTTCGCCGCAAGGTCGCGGGCTAAAATGCTGTAAAAATACCCCGGATGGGGGGTTTAAAAAGCTGAAAAACAACCCAGGAGAGACTTTCGCCTATAGGGTACAACAACTTTTTGACCCGTTTTAAGTGGTCCTTTGGCCTAAAAGCTTGGCCGACCTGCGGCGAAGGCTTTTGCCTTGGTTTCCTCCATTCTAACATGGAAAACTCCTCTGTCAATAGTATACTCGGCATTTTCCTGGTGACCTCTTAAAAGTTTCTTGGATAATTCTCTATTTTATTTGCCGTAAATGATTCACCTCCAAGTATACTATATAGTAGAAGAAGATATTAGTACAGGGGATCGTTCGCTCGGATTCTAGAGAAGGATTGTTTCATTAACAAGAAATTGTACTCTAAAGAGAAGAGAGATGATTTTAAATTGTTAAGTTAATCAATATTAGAGAAGACAGTACTAAGTACGTTATACATTAGTTAAAAAAACCTTATGAGATATTTCTTGTCTACTTTATATTTTTCCCCCTTGACTTTCGTGTATACCAATGTATAATGATAGTTCAACAGGTCGTCAAAGATGAATTTTCATTATTTTTGAGAATGGGGACTGGAAAATGTGATCTTCAGTGTATACTAATAGTGGACAGGAGATAAAGCGGTGCCCAGAGTGTTGCTCTGGGGGAGACGCCAGCCGTATTGACTTCTCATCTTTATGGTTTTTATTTTACTGTTCTAAAAGCAGCCGCCTTAACTGTGCGGGGTGGATGGTGGGTATTTTTTATGAACAATAGCTGTTATTTTACTATTGTTTCTACTGGGATTATAATCTGGGACGCCAGATATATCCCATTTTTTAAAATTATAATGGAGAGTGGAGCAGTCTGGTCAGCTCGCAAGGTTCATATCCTTGAGGTCGCGGTGTTCGAATCCCGCCTCTCCCATTTGCTATTCATTTTTATTATATCGGGATTTTTATTATTTCTTTTGCTATTGGACTCATCTTTATCTAATGTATCCCTTAATATATGATCCAGAACACAACACTAGCTGGGTTTTTCTATTGATATGTTTAGGAATTGCCGGGTTAGTTATTTGGCTATTAGGTTGAAGGAATTAAATGATTAACTTTACCCGGCACTGTCTTGCATCCATGTTTATGATATTGGCAGCGTTATTCAAACTCCTCATGATGACATGTGCTCCTAAGGACAGTAAAAAAGACTATCTGGATCAACTATGAAAAGAGACGAATCGGACACACTATGTCTGGTGGTGATAGTGGGTATTTTTCTATGTATTTTAGGACTTATCTTACTATGAGTTGTAATTACATGCCACCTAAGTTAGACTGGTTGACCTGGACCATTTGTGCCCTATACGTCATTGCCGGAGTTGCTCTATTAGGTGAGTTGGTCTATAATTTTGCCAGACTATTAGGTATGGTATAAGTGCCGCACCTATCTTTCTTCTCTACTATATAATCCTCGGCCTCGATATAGGTCAGACTACAAGCACGCTGTAATCTCGCGTGCTTTCCTTTTATACGGACTTGACCCAAGCCATATTGGGTGAGACAAGGCACAGCACTAGCCTATCATTTATTTTTCTATTACTATATATTTCTTGACCTTTAAATCGATCTGACTACCAATACTCTACAAACTGGCGTGCTACTGACTATCGCAGGACTGCCGAAGCTAGTTGGGCTGTGACACTGAGGGATTGGCTGGCTGGCATATGGGGCAGACTATTCAATTGTTAAAACTCGCGTGCTACTGACTATCATAGACTCCCCAACCTAGGTTGGGTGGGACATCGGCAGACTTGCTGGCTGAGATTCTCCCCCGACTAATGTTTCTTTAAAAATAATCCTCGGGGCAGATTTTGAGAGTGATCCACCTTCATTATACCATATCAGATTGGCAAAATCAACGTAAGTCCTGAGCACAAAACAACTTACAACAAAACAAATAAACAACGTAAGTCCTTACGGTGTATGGGTTTACGTCGTTTGCGGGCGGGCCCCGCGAAGCGGTAAGTCCTTTGATATCAACGGGTTAGGTCGATTGCTGTATGGACATAAAAAAACCCACCCTTTCGGGTGGGCCTAACCTAGTTACGGCACGGTCAAATTTTACACCGTTAGCCTTAGCTATTTTTCGCCTCGGTTAGCTGGCCAAGGCCAAGGCAGTAGTCAGAGCATCGCGGCTCTGAACTGCATTCTGGCCGAACCAGAGTGAATCAACGCGGTTCGCTTCGTTGCGACCTTTTTCGAAGTTCAGGTATTCCGAAACAGCATTGTATGCCGCCCAGTATGTACCCTTGACGCCATCGATCTGGGCACCCTTGCCCGTCTCAAACAATTCCTCAACTCGATTGCAGATATTAGTCTGCCGAGTAGAAACATCATCTTCCTTCTTATCCTGCAATTTGAAGACGATTCGTACGTACTTCTTCAGGTCGGCCTGATTGATGGGCTGGCTGGCCAGGAATCGGTAGTCGTCACATGACGCCTCAAAATCCTGATTCGCACAATCCATAATATCGCGGAGCTTCTCCACGTTTTGAGCAACCAGACGGTGGTGGCGAATTCGAATAAGCTTGGAAGCTTCCGAATTCCGGGCCATCGCCTCAGTATTGGCACATACCACCCGAATGGGGGTGAAACCAAAATGCACAGCAAGCTTGCCATCATGGCCATTGCTCAGCAGAGCAAACTTTCGGATTTCGTCACCGGGGACGATAACCGAATTGTCCAGGTTCAATTGACAGAGAACCCAAACCCGTTGACCGTCGCGGAGTGATCCGGCAGTATGCCAGCTCATCAAGCCTTGCTCGACCAGCGGCTCAAAGACCTTGAATGACTCCACATTTTGCAGCGGGGTCCAACGCTTACCGACAATGCCTAGAATCGAATTGTCCGACTCGCGAACTGACGTGCGGGCATGCGGGACCAGCTCAAAACCTTGACCGTCCTGACTCTTGCGATAGAGCGGCTGAGTGCCAACGGTCCAATCCAGACCGGCGGCAACCATAACTTGCTCACTTGTCTCTTCTCCATTCAACTCTTGACCTAGACCGTGCCAGGGCAGTGCTCCAGCAAAGGCCATATTTTCAACGATAGCGGGCATGGTAACATTCTCCAAAGGGTAAAAAAGTAACAGACTTCATTTTACAATACGAAACTTAAAAGTCAACCTCATCTTCACTGAACATTGCATCCCAGCAGACACCGCAGGTTCGCGATTTCAGCAGTTCGCGTTCATCGGCGGACAGGTAGGGGAAAGCCTTTTGAATTAGCTCACCTTCCTGCCAAGCGTCAAAATCGCACCGATTGACCGGTACTAGGTGGTTACTACTGCACACTCGACAGGTAATTGAAACGTTGACAGTTTGCGGGGCGAGTTGGATCATTTTTTCTTTCCTTGTGTTGTGGTTATGTCTTAATTATACTATTAGTTATCGGCATTGCAAGCCCAAACCATGAGTTTTTTTGCAGAAATATAAAGTAGTTGTAAGTTGTTGGTATATAAGGAGTTACGGCTTCGCCGGGCGGCCCCCGAAACGACGTAAGTCGTTGTAGGGTAAGCACTTAGATCGCGTTGGTGATATATATCTCAGGTTGGCCACATTCCTTTAAAACTTTTTCTAGTCCTTCATTTAGCCAGTCAATCCCCGTATGATATGGTGGCATTACAAAGGTTTTAGATTCACAAGGATATAGATAAACGTCAAAGCAAGCCGTTTCGACTTCGTCATGTGTTTTATGCGTTGCTTTTACCAGCTCACTAATCAAATCATCTATTTCACAACTTGCCTCTACACTCAGCATGATATCCCCTTAAAAAAAGACCCCCCGTGAGGGGGGTTTAGGGTTCGTACCACAAAGCCAGCACAACTAGCACCAGCAAGACAACAGCCCACAGTCCGGCTAAGGTCATTCGGCGGGAGCTTCCGCCTTATCCTCGCTGGCGGTATCGACTTCCTTCTCAGCCGCCTCATCGCGAGCCTTGATTAAGTAGGCCAGTACATTGGCCGCCTCGTCGGTACTTGCAACGCGGGGACCGGCTACGGTCTCATAGACCGGAACAGCTTTGAAAACGTCGGGGTAGCGTTCCCGATTTGTTTTCAATTTTTGTTTAAAGCTTTCGGGCGTCATACCCAAAGCACTGGCCGCCTCTTTTGCGGTCGTAATCGTTGCACGGTTCACAACCGTGACTTTAATAAAAGCCTCAAGTGTAACGGTCGTACGGTTCGCCATCCTAAATACCTCCAAAGTTATGGTTATTAGACTCCAACAAAGAAGCCCTTAGAATCCTCTATCATTTTTCTAGCCTTAACTAGATTTTTCGGTAACTTCACACCTAGGCCAACAATCACACCCTTAGGATCATTAAATCGTAGGTCTGATTCATCGCCGTTGACTACATTCCAGCCATTCCAACGCATCGGAATATGCTTTTTGTATGTTTCCTTATTATAGAAGGGGACAGCCACGTTTATGCCATTGTCGAGACAATCGGCAACATAGTCTAATTTAGTATTTTCAGACCAGGAAAAAGTAACATGGTAGTTTGCGGGAAGCTTACCGGCAATTGATGCCCTGACTACAGCCCGGACTTTAGTATATCCGTAAAATTGCCAATGGGCGAACTGTTCAAATATCTGCGGGAAAATCCGCCACCAATCCATATCAGACAGGATGTTAGGCCGGAATGCAACAGGTAAGCCTAACTTTTTAGCTTTCCTATCTACCTTATACAATTCGGGCTCCAAGATTTCCCAAAATAAACTGGGATTCGTTGCGAACAACTTTGTCCGATTAATCCGTGACTGGATGATAGGCGGGGTAAATTCCGCACGCCCCGTATTGCCGAGACAGGCACGACGACACTGGACAGTAGAAGCTCGGCACATGTTGTGACCAGACAGCTTGGCTTGTGCTAAGGAAATACCAGCATTGTACCAGCCCTTAGACTTCATCAGTTTGGCGTTTGCAGTAGGTTCGGTAATCAGACTTGAAAAACCGAACTGCTGAGCGGTGCGTTTTGCGTCTAATAGTGTTTTCATGATTCCCTCTTTCTTATGCCTTGATTATACTATTCTTATCGGCTATGTCAATAGGTATGCACCAGGTTTATTAGAGAGAATAATTAATAGTTGTAAGTCGTTGCAGTATAAGGGTTTACGACGGGGCGGGGCGGCCCCCGCGAAGCGGTAAGTCCTTTGATACCAACAGGTTATGGGGTTCTGTGGCTTTACTCTCCCTTAAACCGGGAGGTATTACGGAGCTATCGCCCGTATTTCGTCAATTCGTAAGCCACTCCCCGGATGTTTTAAAAGCCCACCGCGTGGAACGATGGGTGAATCGGGTTTTCTATTTTGTACTACCGTCATAGCAACTTGGCTGCGAACCAAGCTAGGCTATTATCGACATAACAACCATCAAAATCTACACGCACGCATTTTTCAGCCTGGGGTTTGCGATACCTCTCATTCCCGGCCTACGTCTAAGTTTCCCTTGTAAGTCCATAGCTGGCCGTCGATACCCCCTGATAGGCTTACGGTCTAATACCGTAGTGCATGGTAAAGAAGGCGAAGGCGAGTTATGAACTTGGTAGGGACTCTTGGTTCCACGATTTAAAGTATAAGGGTGGGGATAGCTCGGATTCGAACCAGCATTGACCAATATCACAGGACCAGCAAAAACATAGCGGCCACCATATTTTTACCTTTAGTTACTATCTCTCAGCATCCGGCTGGCCAGCCAGAACCGTTGAATATACCCGGACCATTGTCTAACATATATGGCATAGTCAACTGCTAGAGATTTTGCATCACCGAAGTGGTGTGATTATTTTTCACTCGCCCGTATTAGGTTGCTAGTGACTGGCCGTCGCTGTTTGTCACCAACTGCAAAGGCCAGGGCGGATTTATGGTCCGCTGATTTCTATTTTTCTCCACTCCCAATATGTCCTGCTATACCCCCATAAAGTGTTAAGTTGTTTTGTGTTGTTGTTTCTTACTCCCTCATTATACAGTATCGGCAAAGCAAGTCAATGCTCTTGAGGAAATAACAGCAAAAAAGCTGGTTGATGTAAACCCTTGCTGTGTAAGGAGTTACGGCTTCGCCGGGCGGGCCCCGAAACGACCTAAGTCGTTATACAGTAACAACTTGGAACGAGTCGGTCTCTCTATACCACGGGCCGGAATCATCATCACGAAACCACATATGGAACTCTTCCACTTTCACCACTTGATATTTATCCCCGTTTTTTAAGATAAACCCATCGAAACCAGTAAATTCTACCCACTCGCCTACTTTAACCTGGAGTAGCATTAGAGTATCTCCCTTATTAGCCTTTTTAGTTCCTTGTTAAGCAAGTGCAATCGCCGCTCAAGATCCTCATGATTACAGATAAAGAAACAGCGTTTGACCAGGGCTTGCTCAACGGCCTCTATTTCTATGTTGAGTTCATCTATTCTTAGTTGTTGTTCGTTGGTCATTATTCAAACCTTCCATCTCTAATAGGAATTGCTCATAGTCAAATCCGCAATCCTCACAAAAGCCAAAATCGTTAATAACCCTTTGCCCTTGGCAATCCGGGCACGTGGCGTCAGCGTATTCATTAGAAATGGTCATTTTAAATAGACCACACAAATCAATTCGTTAGCCGCCTTACTAATCTCTTTACATCTATCATCACGTAGCCCTGTATTTTGCTGAATCTCATACCAAGCACTAGAGCCATCCAATGTATCAGCGATGATAGTGGCAAGTTCCAGCTTAGTATATTTATCCAAAACTTTCTCTCGTTTTTCTTTATTGTTCATATTTCCATTCTACCTTATTCTACACCTATGTCAAGACCTAACCCATAAACTCGCGTGACTCGCAGAAACTCGCGTGACCTGAGCGAAGAAGGGCTGCCGGCGTCCGAAGCCACATTGGCTGAGACTATGAACCATGAGGACCGCGATGGAGATAATTACCAATGACTAACCAACCATATTCAGCTTGATGTTTCTCTACATGACGGTTCCATGCTTTCCATGCATCAGAATGAGAGAATGCCTGGATACAAATTTCCAGTTCACGTTGTTCATTATCGCGAGCCTGCCGGGTAGCGAAATAGTAGTATGTCATCTTTGGCTCCTTTATTATAATTTCATTCTACTATATCTTATCGGCATGTCAAGGGGCAAACTTTAGGTTATTCTGCTGTACTGTTTATAGTGTTTCGTGTCGTATACTGTAAGTCATTGCCCTGTAAGGGTTTACGGTCTGGCGGGGCCGCCCCCGATTCGTCGTAAGTCCTTACTGCATAAGCAGTTAAGAAGAAACCCCCGCCCACAATTGTGAGCGAGGGTGATAACGTCCCCGCAACCAACAGAGTTTTATAGCTTGGCTCCTCCCACTCTGCAAAGTCTTCTCAGAATGCCAAGCTTGAATACCACACGCCGCACCAACAACCACACCACACAGTTGTATGATTAATCTCTAGAATAAGGACAAAATCGGCGGAACTCACTTGCGGTGGAACCTTTGAGGCTTTCGCACACCGGGAGCTATTTTTAATCCTGCGTTGACTTAAAAAGCTGCCAGAAAAAACAAGGGCTACGGAACTGCTACTTTTGTCGGGAGTACTCGTTACAGAACATATACCCGTCAATATTGATTCGTTAGGGCAGATCGACTACCGTATTGTATCGCTGCTTCGCTACCTTCAAAATGTACGGGAGCTGGCCAGTGTGAAGGATGCGACCGTGAGGCTTGTCCTCTTTGATTTTGGCCCACTGATCATTGAGACTACCCTTGCGAGTGTTTCGCAGCACTTTGATCGGGATAACGACGGTGGTGTGTACTTTCTTCATTGTCTTGGTTCCTTAAAAACCGGGTGATGTGTGACTAGTACTAACATTATACCAGTCAAGAGATGATTGTCAACTAGACTTGTTCAGTTTCTTTCAGCCATTTCCAAACTTCGTCAGCATCAGCGTCAAGCAAAACGGTTTGACCTGTTGCGACACTGACAATGTTCTTTTTGTATTGAAACGCACTAGGGGCAGTAATATATCCTAGTTGCTTCAACAGTTGATTGAGAGACGGCGACATAGCTAAATCTTCCAGTACAGTGGAGAATGTGAAGGGAATCATTTATTTTTCCACCGATTTGTTTTGTTCGTCCACTTGCCATACTGCCGACCGGTGGGCTCGACACCCTCTTCCTCACAGTCATTGCGGAACTTGTGATTTTCCTTCGCGGCCTGTTTCTTGCCCATCCCACCAGCGTAGGCACCTTCCATCGCCCGTGTTTCCCAGCCAGTGTTTTCGATGTACTTCGGGTAGCTTTTAGCCATTTTGTTTTCTCCAGTTGTGTGGTTGTTGTTTCTTATGTCTTCATTATAGTATATCGGCAAGCGAAGTCAATTACTTTAATGAAAAAAATATAGTAGATGTAAAGTGTTACAGGGTAAGGGGTTACGATATTTCGCGGCGGCCCCCGAAACGACGTAAGTCGTTGCAGGGTAAAGGTTTAGGGCAAGAATGAAGGGTGTCGCACACCTCTTAAACCAGCGACCGATTTTGCTTCGCATATAGTCTCATCCAGTAATTGAGACTTGACGGTTCTATCCGTCTAACTGGGATATACGGCGGCGTGTACTTTACCGCTAAAGCTACTTTCGGACTGGTCCCGATAACTGACCGGCCCATTCCCATATTGATTCGTTGTTTCCTCTACTCAAAGCCAAAGTAAAATCGTGGGTCATGCTGGAACGTCAGCGAGCCCCGTTCACCGTCAGATTTTCTAGTAACCACTACAAACGGTGCTGCGAATCCCCTTACATCGAAATCCTTTTGCAGTTGGGAAGTATCCCAAACTTGACCGTATTGATCTTCAAGGGCTTCCCTACTACCCTCAACCGCGTTGATCTCAGCAACCATTTCACGACGGGTAGATTCAGTCGGATCACTCATTCTAATTTTCCTTAAACAAACAGGTCAGAAACTAAATGTATCGAGATCACCATAGTTAGTCAAGGCTAACTTCCGACCCCGCGTCCGAGGCGGCGGTGATGTGTGTTGTTTTGTTATATCTTAAGTATACTATCTTATCGGTTCGTGTCAAGGGTCAACTTGATGTTTTTATGCAGGTTTTATATCTTTGTTAAAAGACGTAAGCTGTTGGTATTAAAGGGGTTACGGCATTTCGCGGCGGCCCCCGAAACGACGTAAGTCGTTGCGGGGTAAGGGTTTAGCGTAAAGGGCTGATTCGTTCGCGTAGGGTGGCGACAGATAGATTGTTATTTTTCAATAACTCCAAGCTATCCATGTCCCAATTGCCATAGTCGCGACCATTGATAACACAGCGGCCACTTGGGCAACCTGCATCAATCCACAGCTCAACCACTTCTTTCGACCCATCATAGGGTGTGATGTGGGGGCGAAGGTAATTGCCATCTGGGTCATCGACCCAATGCCACATCTTAATGTTTTCCTCAGGCTCCACCCAAGCGTCAATACTGCAAGTGTAACCCTTGTAATCCCATGCATCATGTCCGTACATTAGCCTAAAACTCCATTGTTATAAGATTCATAGACGCGAGCTAGAAAATGAGATTCTAAATCATCACCCATATCAGCAGTATTGTCTACCACGTAGGCGAATTCCCAGCAGCGATCTGCACAATCTTTGGCGTCGTCTAAGAAATCGGTATCAAGCTTTTTAAAACCGGTCTCGTATACGCTAAAACGCTTCATTATTTTTCTTTCAAGAGAACAGATTGGAATTTTCTTGGCTACGGTTTTTAGCCGGGCATCGGGTAGCAACCCACCGTTTCAACTATTCATTGGTTTTTGTCTCCCTTATACCTCTATTGTATAGTATCGTCTATGTATGTCAATGCTCTTTAGTTAAAATAACAGAAATAATAAGAGATGAACGTAAGTCGTTACTATCAAAGGGGTTAGGGCGAGGCGGGGCGGCCCCCGAAACGACGTAAGTCGTTACAGGGTAAGAGGTTAGATAGGGCGTTTCCAGCCACCCGCCTCTGCATGTTGTTCAACAACCTTTTTAGCCTTGAGCAAGCCACACAACCATTTGTCCTTGAACCATTTGATTGCGTGAATCTTGCCAGCGGTCTCATAGATGTATTTACATTTTTGTTTGTAAAACCATTCATTCATACCAGCCGGGTCGCTATTCTCTATCTCCCGCTCAATCACATATTGCATCCGCCCTATGTTGATTTGCATCTCGGCTAACCGTTCTTGCCACATCTCTAATGTTTCTCTATCAATCATCTTTCCGTCCTTTCAAAATAGAAAACTTCAACATCCGTGATCCCACGCTGTTCAAGCAAGTCTAGCTCTTTTTCCGCCGACTCTTTTGTGCCGACGATGAAGCCCATTACGCAGCCGCCCACGTCGAACCAGCTGAGTTGCCACATAGTTTTTTCTCTACTTTATCAAGAGGGATGATTTGAAGTTGTTTCCCCATTCTAACATGCACACCGTACTTGTCAATACGAGAAACGATGCCGCCGCCGAATTGTGAGTTGATTTTAATTAGTGGCTTGTTCAAGCTAGTTCTCCATCGATTGTTGCAAAGATTTCACGAAAATACTGTTCCATGTCCGATACTCTCTTCCACCCGTTGAGAATCATGACATTAAATGTTAGGCCACCAAGGGTATTAATTTGGCAATCGGCTTCGGCGGCGTCATCAGCCGCTCGACTTTGTTTCCGACGACCGGAGATGTAACGTGGATCAGGGAATAGATGCACGTTAATCGCGAACATCTTATTTCCGCCTTCTGTATACATCCACCGTTGATATAGATCTGTTGCCCTAGGCTGTAGGACACTGGGCTCATATCGGCGATATCCTGCCAGTTTCAATTGTTCGAGAATTGTCATTGTTGCTCTTTCATGATTTTACGGAACTTGTCGCCTCTTGTACGGTCGCGTTTAGTGCGTTTGTCTTGGAAGGTGGCCGCCCGTGTCTTAGGCATCCATATCCTTATTGTTGTTTTCTTTTTCTTTTTCATAACCCAACTCACGTGCTAATTGCTTGACCATGCCACGCCAGCGACTAAGTGAAATACTTTCCGGGGGCGTCTCTGTTCCATTGTAATGAATCCAGAGCAACGCCCTATCCTTGCTTACATTGTCTTGCATGATTTTTTACTCGCGACCAAACCAGTAATTGTCCTCGCGACAACCGTAGTCCGCTTCCTCGTCGAATTCTGGCCAATCGACAGGTTCATTTTCTTCATCCATTTTTTCAACTCCGTGTGTGGCGTCTTATCACTAACTCTATTATACTATATCGTCAACTGGTGTCAAATACTTTAGTTAAAATACTTTGTCGTCGTAAGTCGTTACCCTGTAAGGGTTTACGGTGGGGCGGGGCGGGCCCTGAATCGACGTAAGTCGAGGTAGGGTAAGGGCTTACAGCCAACTCGCGTGGCTTGCATAAAATCGCGTGACCTGAGCGAAGAAGGGCTGCGGGCGACCGAAGCTACTTCGGCTCAGACACATACATATTCCGCAGTAGCCGTAGTCTTGCACTCGCTTGGATAGACTTACCAACAAAAGCCACATCGTATGGCCAACCCTCCATTTTTGCTATCATAGCAATGAGATCATTCTCTATCTCGGGTCCGTCATAGCAGCCAACTAGATAGCCAGAAAAGTAATATTCGATTCGCACGATATACTCCAATAGTGTGTTATATTTCTATTCTACTATCTATTATCGTCATGTCAACAAGCAAAACTTAACTTTCTTTTATTTTTGTAACCTCTTACTATCAAAGGGGTTACGTCAAATCCGGGCCGCCCCCGAAACGACGTAAGTCGTTGCAGGGTAAGGGTTTACATGATGCCCGCTAAAATACAGCAGGATTTCACCGTCCCTGCTTCGCATTCCTCACACCAGCCATCCTGGCAATCGGGCTCCACCTCAGTAGAATAGCCACATTCACAAATACCGGGAGCAACCGCGTCGAATACGGTTGCTTCAAGCATTTTATCCACATTCTCAAAACCCCAGTCGTTGGCAAGCTGGTTCAGCATGCTAAGATCATTTACAAAACTCATCACAATCATCCTCATCGCTGGAGAATTGGCACATTTCCTGTGCCTCTTCAAATTCATCACATAAATCCGTGTCCTGCTCGTGCAAATTGCCGAGCAGGGTGTAAGCTACTTCCGCCATACTACCAATCCTCCGGTGAGTCAAATTGCCCCAGAAAACGCTCGACTGGGTCGCCCAGCAGCGGCACCCCTTGATCATAATCATCACCACCGTATACGTCCTGCCACAGGTCGTCATATTCCGTGGGCTGGCCGTCGTCCTCGCATTCGTCCAAATCATATTCGTCGCCGTAGACAACCTCACAGCCACATTCCACATCGGCGGGAATGAGATCTTTGCATCGGTCACAATTGTAGAATTCAGACTGTTCGATAATGGGATTCGTCATTTTTCGTTCCTTGGTGTGAGTGTGTTGCTTATACCACTATTTTAATATATCGGCTGTGGATGTCAAGCTTCTGCACATAAAAAACAATAATAAAAGAAATTGACGTAACCCCTTACTACGTAAGGAGTTAGGGCCGGGCGGGGCGGCCCCCGAATCGACGTAAGTCGTTGCAGGGTAAGGGCTTAGATCTAGTCTTCGTTGTAGGATTCGTGTTGGCGAGTCATTTGCCTATTGTAATCTTCTGCATCCCGCAGGGCGATTTCCTCGCGAACTTCTTTCAACGCATCATATAAACATTGAATATGATAAACGTCACCATTTTTAATTGGCTCCCCCGGATAAGGTTCATTGCAGATTTTACAGGTTGGCATTCTCTAATCCCTTCTCTTTCAAGATCGCTTTCTTATTAGCCTTCCAATCCCAGCGGCGGCCTTCAAAGACGGGACGGCCATTGTGCGTTACACGAATCCATGCCCATGCAAGGCTTTCGGTGAAAGAGGCTTTATGGACACGGCGAAGGGTTTCAAATTTCAGGCTCATCTTAGTTTTCTATTAGTTAGATAGTGAAATAACTGGACAACAACCGGTTACGATAAAAGCCTTAAAGGTAATGTTTTGGAACTGGAACTTCGTAATACCGGGCTCCATCATCGCAACTAGAGCCATTACTTGGTGGATATCGATGTTGTGTCGCTTAGCGGCATCCCTCGCGGGTTGTGTCCAAGACATATTTTATTCCTCAAATCGCCTAGGTAGAATTTCCTGAACTCTTACAACAGTAGCTTGACAATTGTAATAAAGAGCGGCTTCTTTAGCCCCTTCTTCATCCATAGCCGTAACAGTTTCAGTGTAATGACCATACTTGGAATCACTAAGGGTCACTGACCAAAGTGAAGAAGAATACTTGCTCATTTTCATTCCTTGTTAACTTGTTTCTTATACCCCCATTATAGTATAATATCGGCACGTGTCAACATCTATCATGAGTTATTTAGTAAAGAAAACAAATGTATTTATCTATAGTCGTAAGTCGTTGGTATCAAAGGGGTTAGGGCAAGGCGGGGCCGCCCCCGAAACGACGTAAGTCGTTGCAGGGAAAGGGTTTAGGTCAGAAGAAAGCCTTCATCTTCCATGCCAGCGATGGCCAA
>Ga0310121_10003514_pt1 | contig 14268 bp, 8 predicted proteins | sample CB27_Tmax_986_MG_FD_203504 | JGI IMG/M metagenome (GOLD analysis project Ga0310121, IMG submission 203504) | Marine microbial communities from Western Arctic Ocean, Canada - CB27_Tmax_986 | ecosystem: Environmental > Aquatic > Marine > Oceanic | place: Canada: Western Arctic Ocean | collected... | reverse complement strand
CCCCGCCACGTATGCGGTTGGCTGTGTTCTTCCAGCTTCGGCTACGCCTCAGCCTCCAGAACACAGCCGAGTTACTTAACCCCGATTCTCTCACTTAGGCTGGTACTAAAAGCGGGGTAAGGTCAGTTTGTTTCGGCCGTCAGTTATTTTGGCATGCCAGGAAGCGCACCTGGGGACAATAGTCGCCCTGTTATAAAGATGGAGGAACCAGTACCCACGTACGTCGTGCCTGATCCTGAAGGAGGGGAACCGGAGATGGGGGCCCGGGACCCAGACGATAAGAACGATGCACTGCGTGTCGTCGATCGAGAGCAGGAAGATCATGAACGATTCTTGCGGGAAATGGATCGTCTGTTCGATGTAAAGCAATTGCGCAAGACAAAATCGTCACTGGCCATCGATATCTTCAACCCGCTCGTCGAGGACGAACCCTACCTGTCGGAGCTTCATTACAAAGCGGTCGGACAAGTCCTGCCCATGCTTTATCGGGACAATTTCCAGGTAGATGTCGTCGTGTGGGCAACAACTCCCAGTCCCACCGCGTGGAAACGCGCCACGCAGCAAAGCAAGGTGATTAGTGACCGTATCGCGATCATGGCCAATCTATCCCCAGAAAATCGGGCCCGCTTGAAGGGGGTCGGACGGCCCTGGTTTGACGCGACTGCGGAACGCCCCGTTCTATCGTTCGTCGTGAGAAAAATGGACGATGCCTAGAATGCGTTGGGGTCAGGCGTACAGAATCAATTTTCGCCAACCAACGTTTCAGCCATTTGATACGTGTTTCCCGGAAAAAATTGAATTCTGCACGCCTGACCCCCTGCTCAAAATAACGCGGTCCAACAAAAACGAGGACACTGTTTCGATGCACCTCCGGCGTGGCTGAGGCCCCAATCGTTTGAATAAACCCGGGGAAATTACCCAATTTTCCGATTTCTGGCTAGAATCCCCTCCTCGACGATTGGGTACCGCGCAGCTATTGACGAGGGCGCCGGACACGCCAAAATCACAGTAGATTCCGTGGTGAACCTACGTGCTCGTGCGATTACAATGTATCGGTGCCGCCGAGACCCGACGTTGTCTGGCAATCTTTCCATTTCTCAACACTACAATCGACTGAACCATGAAACAATTCACACTTCCCGCAGTTCTGTTGGCGTTTCTGTTCCTTTCACCGATCCGCGTTAATGCCGTCTCCTACCTGGAGGAAATCAAACCGATCCTCGAGAAAAATTGCTACGGATGCCACGGCGAGGAGAAAGATAAAGGGGGACTGCGGCTGCACACCGCGGAGGCCATCCAGGAATCAGAAACGGTCGTGGCCGAAGATCTTGACGGCAGCGAGTTACTAGTTCGGATTCTATTGGAGGTTGGCCACGATGAGTTCATGCCCAAAGGCGCGGAAAAACCGCTTCCCGCCGAAGATATTGAACTGATTAAAAAATGGATTTCCGAGGGCGCCGAATATGGCGATCCTGAAGCCCTCCAAGACGCTGAAGCCATCAAGATTCCCTGGATCGAAACGCTTCCCGAAGCGTCGGAAGACGTCGTCAAAAAATTGAAGGAAACCGGTGCACTGGTCCTGCGATTGGCAAACAACACCCAGGCACTGAACGTCGATTTCCGTTTTCGTGACGGGGATACCACCGACGAATTGTTACCTGTCTTGGCTGAGGCGACGGACCAACTGGTCTGGCTGAACTTGGCAGGCAGCAAAGTTACCGACGGTGGGTTGGGGAACATAGCTGCGCTCAAGAACCTCACACGCTTGCATCTGGAAAACACAGAAATCACCGACGCTGGCGTTCAACAACTGACGGGTCTCGAGCGTTTGGAATACCTCAATTTGTACGGCACCAAAATCACCGACGCTGGATTGGAACACATCAAGAGTCTCAAGGCGCTGAAGAAACTTTTTCTCTGGCAGGCACCCGTCGGCTATGAAGCTGCCATGGCGTTGCAAGAAGCGGTACCGGGATTGGTCATTAACCTAGGCGAGGATCATCCAGGGGTCGTACGCGTCAGGATGACCAAGCAGTTGGAGCGCTCCACGAAAGACATCGAAGACGCGACCAAGCTCGAAGAACAATCCAAGAAGGACAAAGAGTCCGCCGAGGCCCGTAAGGCCGAAGCCGAAGCCAAATTGGCGGAGTTGGATAAGGCCGAAGGCAAGACCCCACCTGCCGAAGAAACCGCCGAGGGCGAGGCCGCCGAAGAAAAGCCTGCTGAAGAAGAACCTGCTGAAGAAGAACCTGCTGAAGAAGAACCAGCTGAAGAAGAACCTGCTGAAGAAGAACCAGCTGAAGAAGAACCAGCTGAAGAAGAACCAGCTGAAGAAGAACCTGCTGAAGAAGAACCAGCTGAAGAAGAACCAGCTGAAGAAAAGCCAGCTGAAGAAGAACCAGCTGAAGAAGAAAAGGCAGAATAAACCGAAAACAAGTTATGGGAACACCAATCCACACTAATTGTCGCTCAATCACCAGAACAATCCGGCATTCGGACATGCGTGACAGTTAGCGCTGATGCGTGTTCCCCAACGTTCCCTGGCCCGTCGTTGGTGTGACGAGCGTCAACGTCGGGCAACCGCGAAAATCTGGCTGGCAAAGAGTTCTCTCAACCAGCGGTTTTGACGGAATTGTCGAATCAACCACGGTTTCAGTCGACTATCACCAAAGATTCGGTGGATGGGGTAGGTACCTTCCAGCCATAGTTGCTCTATACGAAAACCGGCCTGCCGCAAACAGCGCGCTAATTGGCCGCGGGTCTGTTCGTTGACATGATATTCTGGCCCGGCTCCGTCGGTCATTTCCATTCGTAAATCGGAGGGAAGCTTCACGTTCCAATAGTGTGACCAGCGGGCGAGTATGGGAACCGTCGTGTCGACCAACCGCCGATTCGGTTGCGTGTGGATAATCAGTCGGCCTCCAGGTTTGAGAACCCGGTAGCATTCTGCCAAGGCGACCGGTGCCACATCACCGGGAATGTGTTCAATGATATCGGACATCACCAAGGCATCAGCCCACTCGGAGCGAATCGGCATTGCCTCGATGCGCGCTCGCAGGCACATGACTTCGGTGGGATCGATAGTCCACTGTTGGGCGGCTGGCCCGATCAGCTGCAAGGCTGCTGACGAAACGTCCAGTGCAATGGCTCGCGCGCCGCGCGCGATACAGTTCAAGACAATCTCCCCGCGACCACAGCCAACATCAACGACGTTCTCGTTGGGCTGTGGATCAAGCAACTCGAAACATTTCTTCAGCCGCTTTGAGAGTCTTCGGCCATGGCCGTAAGCAAATCGTTCATGTCCCTCGCAATCGGCTAAATAATAGGGTTGGTTGTACAGCTGCTCCAATCTCGACAAGGGAATGCCGTGCGAGGCGGGCTCGTCTTGTCGTCTTCCTTGGGTCAGCGAAGTAGTCATGGCAATGTTTTAGCACAACAAACGGGCATTGTTGCGCGAAGCCTCTTGACCGAATTTTCCGATATTCTTCTTTCCCTTTTCATGCGAGTAGCAAAGATCGGCGTTCTACGTCCGCTTGCGTTCCCGTCCCAAACGACATCTCTACGGCCCTCGGCGCCTCCGCGACCTCTGCGTTAATCCAAACCGGTTAAAGAATTCTCTCAGGGAACAGCAGTCCCTCGTGGGAGCGACTGCTGTGCCGGCGGGTGGTCCGCTGATTCCATATTTTTCCACACGTCCGGATCCGCCAGTGGAATGCCGTCTTCGTTAATCTTCATCTGAACGGACGCTTGAGTTACCCAGTCTCCGGAACCCTGAATTGAGTCGTCCAATGTCGCCAATGCTTTTGCCGTGGAGGCATCGCCTACCGAGGGTTTTTCTGAGCTGAAGGTTTCCGGTGGCGAAGTGTTGGCGTCGGCGACTCGATGGAATCCGACTGGGTTACAAGATAGTGAGAGATCACTGCAACCCCGTGAGACATTGTCTGGCTTGTTGATGATGTAGTTGATTAGATTTCCGGCGCGACGACTGCGTTTGCGCCATTCCGCCGCGTCCCGATAAGCCTTGCGTGGTGAGCCACCCTCGACGAGGAAGACACCATTGTAGGCCAACAACGAACCCTTTTCGAAGTGAACCTGCTTGATGGCGACCGCGTGCTGGGCCAGCGCTCGAAAATAGCGACTCTCGGCGTCTGCCAATCGCTGTTGGGCATCCAACAGTGTATCCAACAACCGCGTCTTTTCAGCTGCGTCCGCGTCGTCGTAGATCGTCTCGAGGGCATCGAGTTGCTCCAATGCGGCGTTGCGACGATTGAAATTCGTCTCGGCAACTTCATACGCACGATCTTTCTCCGCAACTGCGTTGCTTAACCCATATACGACGTCTCGCTGCTGTTGCTGGAGCAAAACTCGCGCGCGGCGCAGCTGCAATTCACTGTTGCGCACCGCGGAGTGGGCCTGGCGAAATCCGAGCGGTGCTGAGTATTCGACCCCCATCTGCCATTCCTGAAAATCCCCCCCGGTGAGGTTAGCAAAAGCGTTGTCGAAACCGGCGCCATCGCCGTCGGGATCCAACAGATCGTCGCCAAATCCTCGCCATCGGTATCGGCCAACCACATCGAGAGTCGGCATCAGGAAGTTCTTGTTCGCACATAACTCGAGTTCGCGCTGTTTGATCCGCCATTTCTGCCGGCGCAATTCTGGTCGGGACTGGATCGCCTCCGATTCGATTTCATGCCAGGGAAACATGACGTTGGCCATCGTCGGTTCGTCCGTCGGTCGAATCAACTGTCCTGCATTGATAGGCAAACCGCAGAGCAGCCGCAGTTGCCGTTCCATGTCATAGACACCACCCGTGCCTCGCAGTCGAATCGTGCGAGTTCGGTCCATCAGCTGGCCAGTGAGTGCGTCCTGAACGTCTGCCTGCATGCGATAATATCGTTCGCGAGCCTGGGCCTCTTTTTCGGCTTCTCCACCTCGTCGGCCGGTGTCGTACAACGTCTTAATCCGTCGCCATGTTTCCAACGCCCGGTCTCGAGCTCCTTTTTTTGCTTCCAGATCACGGTAAGCAAAATAGACTTCCCAGTAGGCCAGCTCGACGTCTGAGACATAATCTCGCACGGCGATTTCAAAATCGGCCAGGCTCAGATCCGTGTTGATTCGAGCCAACAGAACTCCATTGAGGAATCCTGGCACGCTGGCAGGGCCGGCAATACGATTGAAGTTCACTCCCCCACCCTGCAAGAGGGGATGGCGAAATTCAGCTTCGACATCCGTGTTCCAGGCACTATCGAATCGATTGCCTGGGGCGTTGTTGGCGTCGTAGTCAATGTGTTGTCGCAAGGTGAATAGCGAACCAGTCGCCGCGCGCTTGCGGATCTGCGCTTCGTATAGGCCCAGGTCTTGAACCAAGATGCGCGTTCCGCCACCGAAGAACTCGTTGTTCACGGCGCGATCATTTTCTTCGAAAAATAGTCCCGTCGAGAACTCGGCGTCATAAGCGCTCAAAGCCGCCGCTACGCCACGCTGCGCGTCGGTTTCCGCGATGGCGGGATCGTATCGAGTTCGGGCGTTGTCAGGAGTGGAAAGAATGTTGCCACCCAAGTCACGTAATACGTCGGAGTTTTGCAGTGCCAATTCGACAACCTCGAGCAACGAAAGATCCATGTACTCCGTTGCCTCCTCCGACCTGATCGTGAACGGAGCCATCCCATTGATCGAATCGCTGCAGGGCGGGCAATTCACATCGGGATACTCGATCTTGAGTGACACTTCGTCACAGTTCGTCGGACCTTGATCCAGTAACCGTGGAGCTGGACCACGTCGGAATTTCGCAATGCAACCGCCAAGCAAGACAATCCCTAAGCAGCCAAATAAGGTCACCGTCACCCTTGTGGATCGGTGGACTTCGTTGAATTGTGAATGGCTTACCGGCATCCCAGGCCTCTCAACGCTGAGTTCATCCCGGCGAATCGTCGCCGGACAGGAGCGATCTACGGTCGTAGGGCGCACCTAGACTCAACGTTGATGATCGGCAAAATCCATACTCTTCGCCTAATCGATATGGTTTTTTTGACCAGAATTATCGTCATAGATTAACAGTTGTCACCGTCATTGCTTGCAGAACGTGCCAAATGTCGCGTTCGGGGTGCCCCCCAAAACGACGGGTTATTCCGTACCCCTCTGCCTTTCATTCCCATTTCCCGCCGGTACTTTCCCCCGTTTTTTCCCAGTCAAGAATATACTGAGAATACTATGGGCCCTCACTCCATCTCACCATCCAGCGCGCCGTCGGACAGCACTTGGTTGCAGCTCGAAGCCAAGCTGGCAGAGCTGGCGAGATTGGCCAGTCAGGAATTGCCAATTCGGGATTTCAGTGAGCGGTTTCTGGGCAGCTGCGTCGAGGTACTGGGAGCACAAGGCGGGCGTTGGTGGAATGCCCGGCCCTTGGAAATCGTTGGCGATTTCAATTTAGTTCCTCCCCAGGACGATTTTGGTAGGCGCATTGGAGATTGCCTGAAACATGCGATCAATAGCGGACAGATTACCGAGTTGGAAGTGGCTGCCGATGCGGATTCTCCAGACGCCGCATCTCACATAGCCATTGTTTGTCCAGTCATGGTCGGGTCGGCTCCGCGAGCTGCCATCGAGATTCACATGGGTCCTGACATTTCACCAGCTGAAATGAGTGGGGTTACTGATTTGGTTGCCGCCGTGGGCGAACTCGCCGCCGATCACTTTCGGCAAAGCGACCAACGCGAACTACAGCACACCGTCAATAGCTCGGATCAGGTACTTCAATTCGCTACCCTTCTCCAGCGCGGCGTGCGTCTGGCCGACGTGGCGTTTCCAGTCGTCAACGAAGGCCGCGTTTTGGTCGAGTGCGACCGGTTATGGTTGGTGACCTACAACCGTCGAAGATGTCGTGCCGTTTCTGCCAGCGGGATCGCCCGAATTGACCGGCGAGCCGACCTGGTCTGCCGACTTGAGGATCTCGCTGCAGCCGTATGTCGCTGGGACCGGCCCTATTGGTCCTCGGACGCCAGTGCAGATACGCCGCCACAGATCGGGGATCTGGCGCAGCACTTTTGCGACGAATCGTCTGCGACGGCCGTCGGCGTCTGGCCGCTGATCACTCCACTTGATGCGGCGGATGACAGCGCGGAATTGACAATCATTGGGGCTCTGGTTGCGGAGCATTTTCAACAGCCCACTTTCTCAGACAAAGCGAAGCACCGAATCGAGTTGTTGGGCAGGCAAGTTACGTCGGCCCTCCAGCGCTGTCGGTTCTACGATTCACTGCCGCTGGCGTCGTTGTGGTTATGGCTGGGAAGAACCGTTCTGCCCGCAACCGTACGATCATGGCCAAAGGCGCTGTGGATATCGCTGATTCTGGCCAGCATGGTTGTCGCCTCCTTGCTTTCCAAAACCGAATTCACAGTCAACGGCCACGGTGAGCTACAACCGGTCTGTCAGCAACATTTGTTCGCACCGGCGGATGCTGTCGTCCAAAGAGTGGATGTGGACCATGGCGATCAAGTTCGATCAGGTCAGGTGCTCATCCAACTCAGCCAGCTGGAATTGGACGGAGATTGGGTCGAGGTGGTGGGTGAGATCGACACCACGCGCCAGGCGCTGGCGGCACTGCAGGCGTCGCGGTTGGATGCCAATAGCCAATCGACGCGCGTCGAGGATCATCAACGCACCGCGGATCAGGAGAGGTTATCGCGCCGGCTGAAGAGTTTGACCGAACAACGTGAGTTGCTCCAACAGCAGCGTGCGGAACTCGAAATTAGCTGTCCAATGTCAGGGCGCGTCTTGACCTGGCAGCTTGAAGAGTCGCTCACTGGCCGTCCCGTCCGACGTGGACAACGGCTGTTGACCGTTGCCGATACCGACGGACCTTGGGAATTGCAACTCCACCTGCCGGACCATTATATTGGATATGTATTAACGGCTGGTGAAAAGAGTGCGACGCCATGTCGTGTGTCGTATTACCTGGCGACCGATCCCAGCCAGCTCCGCGACGCGACTATCAAGGAGATATCGGACTCCGTACGAATAGAAGCCCCCCATGAATCGACTGTTTTGATCAAGGCAGTGTTGGTCGGCACCGAGTCGCTGGAAGTCCGTCCCGGGACGAGCGTAATTGCGCGAGTTCACTGTGGCCGCCGATCTCTGGCATACGTATGGCTGCACGATCTTTACGAAGCCATCCGATATCGCATCTGGTTTTAATCCGCCGGCCGCGCCAACGGCACTTGTTCAATTAAAAGGCAAATAAAATGACTCATCCACGACTCGCGCTGACGATGGTCGTGCTGTTCACGCCGATGTTACATGCTGACGAGGTCACGGTCGGATCGGTGTTGGTTACCCTTATCGAAGAGTCGGATGTACCAGCTCTCCAGCCGGGTCAAATCGTCGAGATCAGCGTACAAGAAGGGGAGTCCATTGAGGCGGGTGAGATACTGGCTCGTCTCTCCAACAAAGAGGCGACGCTCAGAGTCCAACAGGCGGAAATCGAGTTGGACAGTGCACGGCAGCTGGCGGAAAACGACGTGCAAATTCGTCTTCGTCGGGAAACGGCCGACGTGGCGGCCACGGAGCTCCGACGTGCCGGAGAATCACAACAGCGCCATCCTAAAAGCGTCTCGGCGACGGAAATGGACTTGTTGCGACTCAACGCAAGCCGAGCCGTATTGGAGATTGAAGAGGCCGAACGGGAATTGGATACGGTTCGCCAGTTAGAGAGATTGAAAGAAAATGAGCTTCGCATCGCCGAACATCAACTCAGCGAACGAGAGATCGTTGCTCCAATCAGCGGCGTGGTGGTTCGCATCACGCCTCGGAAGGGAGAATGGGTCGAACCCGGTAACATCGTCGCACGAATTGTCCGCCTCGATCACCTCCGGGCGGAAGGCTATCTCCCGTCTGATCAATTTCGGGATTGGATGAAAACTGCGAGGGTAGAATTGAGAATCGATTTGCCAACCAATAAGGGGGTCACATTTGACGGGAAAATGGTCTTCGTCAGTCCCGAAGTCAACCCAGTCAACGGTCACGTTCGCTTTCGGGCCGAAATCGAGAACGTTGATCAGCGTCTCAAACCGGGACTGTCAGCGGAACTCACGATCCATTCAAACGCGGACCATTCAAACGCGGAGTAGAGCCTCTTGACCGCCGCCTCGATTGCATCTTCGTTTCGCACCCTGTTGCTACGCCGCCGGGATGACCTCAAAGCCCGGGCGACCTCTTATCGAGGCGAAGCCTATTGGACGGTTAAGGATCCGGTAGCACTTTCCTATTTCCAGCTGCGAGAGGAAGAGTATTTCTTGCTGATGCAACTCGACGGTACTGTCAGTCTTGAGGATTTGCGTCAGCGTTACAATCAGCGATTCGCCCCGAATCTTTTGACGGTTGTGCAGTTACAGGCTTTTCTGGGCATGTTGCATGAAGAGGGGCTGATCATCTCCTCTCATGCTGGACAAGGGGCACAGCTATTGCAACAGCACTCGAAACAGCGCCGCGACCAACGGCTGCAAAGATTCGCCAATCCGCTAGCCATACGTTTTCGCGGGATCAACGCCGAACCGATTCTCTCGTTCATCTATCCATATTTTCGCTGGATTTTTTCTGCCTGGTTCGTAACCACCTGCATCCTGTTTGTCTTAGCGACGATCGCCGGAGCCGTTTGGCAGCAAGACGTATTGTTTGGGCAGGTCAACTGGAACACGACCTTTATCAATTCTCGAAATGTTTTGATCTTAATGTTGGCCATTGGCATCACCAAAATTCTCCATGAACTGGGGCACGGTCTCACTTGCCGGCATTTCGGCGGCCGGTGCCACGAAATCGGGGCGATGCTATTGGTCGGATCGCCTTGCCTGTACTGCAACGTCTCCGATGCCTGGATGCTGCCAAGAAAATGGCAGCGCATCTCCATCAGCGGTGCCGGAATCGCAGTAGAAATGGTGCTTGGCTGTCTGGCCGTGTGGGGATATTGGACCGTGGAAGCCGGATTGGTGAAATCGCTTTGTCTGGCAATTGCTGGGATCTGCACATTGAACACCTTGCTTATCAATGGGAACCCTCTGCTCCGCTACGATGGCTACTACGTACTGGCTGACCTCATCGAAGTCCCCAATTTGTGGCAGCAATCGCGCCGATTAATCAGGCAGAAGGCCGCACTTTGGCTGACCGGACTCGAGTTGCCTGAAGCAAGACTCTTGCCTTCGCATGGACGCGTGTCACTCCATATCTACGGATTAGCTTCGATGGCATACCGCCTGTTTGTTCTCGCCGCGATTTTGTGGATGCTGAACCGTTGGCTGGCACCTATCAGCCTTGGTCCGCTGGTTCATTTACTGGCTGCCTTGGTGGTAGCCGGCATCGTGATATCGCCGGTAGTGGGAGCCTATCGGCTGTTTTCGTCGCCAAGCACGAAAGACAATTGGAATCCGCGATGGCTAGCCATCTCCTTGCCGTTGGCTTTTCTGGTTCTGGCGATGTTGGTGCTCGTTCCACTACCGCGTTGGGTGACCGCACCGGGTGTCACTCGACATGCTGACGCCCAGACCATTTTTGTGGAAGTGTCCGGCACATTACGGAGTTGTGTCAAGGCCGGTGACGAGGTACGGGCTGGAAATGTGATCGCGAAAATGGACCGAATCGATTTAGCTCGACAAACAGCTCAATTGCGAGGCAAACGGGACGAGCAAGCAGTCCATCTCACCAACCTCCGCAGCGCTCGCGTCTTCGAAGATCAGGACGGAGTTCAATCGGCTGCCCAACGGTTACCGATCGCCGAAGAAATGCTTGTCGATCTGCGGCGACAGGTTCAGCAATCGGAATCGGAATTGGCTCGGTTAACCTTGTTGGCCCCGACCGACGGAATCGTCATGCCGGTTGGCCAGCGTCCGATCAGTATCGCCGCGGGGGAGCTTCCGAATTGGGAAGGATCGCCCTTGGACGCTCACAATCGTGGAGCGTTTTTAGAGAGCGGGACGAAGCTCTGTGTCCTTGGAAGTCCGAATAAATGGAAGATGGTGGTGGTCCTCCAGCAGTCCGATGTGAATCGCGTCCGGGTCGGCCACCGAGCCCGAATACGCTTGGATCCGTTTGCCAACCGAGAATTCACTGGTAGCGTTACCGGCTTGGCGGAAATGAACCTCGCCGAGGCGCCTCGTGAGCTGGTTGCCAGTGGCGACGTCGCGACAGAATCCAATGTTCGAGGCGATTCCGAACTGCGCGAAACACTCTATCAGGCGACCGTGACTCTTGATCATGACGGCTTGCCGCTACTTACTGGTGCATGTGGTCGTGCGCGTATTTCGGTGGCGTCGGAAACTATTATGCGAAGGGCCGAAAACTGGTTTCTAGGATTATTTCGAACCAACGCCACGCGCTAAGCAGGGTTAAGGTATGAACAGGATCAAGCCCGCCACCCACAGCGCTTCCACGGTGGCCGCTGGCAGATACATGCGTGGCCGTTGATGCGTAAGACAACTCGGCGTACCAGGACGATATTTCCCTAGATCGTAGGTGCACTCGCCCCACGGTTGAGCAACTTCTTTGTACATCATCCACGGAACCCCGCCACAAAATTTGGCGGCGGACACCAATGGTTGCATACATCCGAAATGAAATCCATATCTTTCGAGATTGACGTCTTCAAAATAAAGCGGCTGATGACGATCTGCGGGAGCTGTCCACGGGAACGTGCGCGAATACCATCCCCTTGTGGATTGCACTGCTTGAAAATCTTCCCCAAATTGAGCAAACCATTCGGCGGCCGTGTTCTCAGGGACGTCCCCAGCCGGCGTGGCAATTCCGGCAACCACAAGCCCGATCGGCACTGGTACGTCAATCTTGGTTCGGGGTTGCGGTAACGATTCTTTCTGTGATTCACTGCCACGATCGTCATTCGACTCGCTATCGCGATCGGCGTCGACGTCCGGCTGTTTGGAATTAGAATCGAAATTTAATTCGTTGTTTAGCTCAGCGACGTAAGCTCGCATGTTGTCGATGTGGAAAGCGTCTCGTGCAGATGGAATGGCATGATTGAAGGGCGGTTGGAATTGGGGTTCATCGTCGTACCAATTCTCGGGTACGGGCGGCTGATCGTACGACGCCTGGATTGCTGGCTCGCCGGATGCCTGCCTGCCGCGTGATGACGACGCGACGTAAAGGGCAGGCGAAAGGGAAGCTGGTTTGTCCGGGTCGGGAGGTGCCATATCGGCACTCCATCCGAACGTTGCGGTCAGCCAGAGCGTACATGGGAGAACGATGCTGCCAAGTATCCTGGCGAGTTGCGAACAATTGGGTTGGATCATGGAAACCACCACGAGACAGAACGGCTAGAATACGGACCTTCATCACGCTACCTATGATTTCGGGCGGTATAGTCGGAATCTCCGCTGTTCTCATTTTGTCCCTTGCGACCGCTAATCTCGCCGTAGATTCAAGCATCGGTAGAGTTCACCCAGTCTGTGGATTCCCAAAGTTTGACCCACATTAAGACTCTGGACATAATGAAGTTTCTCGGTGAATTGGGTCGCTTATTGCCGTTTTGCGTCTCGGCGGTTGGGATGCGAAACGTCTTCATGTCTTTTCACTCCAGAGCTTCATCCGCTATGCAATTCCCAGACTGGCTTCAGCGCGCTCGACGCACCACACGGCCGACTTCGCGCAAGCGTCGCGATCGGAGCTGGTCTGGAGATCCCTTAGGACTGACTCGTCTCGAACAACGCTGCGTTTTGTCCGGGACGCCGATGGCCGAGAACGACGTCACTAACCTCCCAGAAGACTTTTCCGTGCGGCTGGACGTTCTAGCGAACGACTCGAATGTAGACACCGTCACGAACCTGAGAGTCGTGTCGCCTCCGACCAACGGCACGGCAATCTTTGACGACTTCGACACTCCTGGCAATCCGAATGACGATAGGATTCTCTACACTCCCGCGGCTGACTTCTTCGGCAGCGACAGTTTTCGATACGAAGTGGAAACTCCCTGCGGAATTTCCCAAGCGGATGTTCAAGTCACTATCACGGCACGGAACGATCCACCCACTCTGAGCATTCCGACAACCATTGAAGTAGACGAGGATTTCGGCCCGTTCATCTTGGTTGGATTCGCCTCAGGCGATCCCGGCGGGGGGCCGGATGAGGACACTCAAACGGTTTCGTTTGAAATAAAGAATAACTCAAACCCGGACTTGTTCGTCATTGGTCCAACGATCGATGCGTCAAGCGGCACGCTGGAATTCACGTCCGTGGAAAATGCACATGGGAGTGCCATCATTAGGGTGGTTGCGATAGACGATGGCAACGTACCTCTGCAGTCGCCGCAGAGTTCGTTCACCATCGTAGTCAAACCGGTCAACGATACCCCCGAAACTGTTGCTGACACCGCTACGGTGTCTGAAGACGATTCGGTACTCATCGACGTGCTGGCCAATGACACCGACCTTGACCTCGACGATAATCCCAGCAATTTCACTGTGCTCTCGGTGTCGACGCCGAGTGTGACTGGTCTGACAGGACCGGGTACGGGAACAGGCTCCGTCGTCGGCAATCAGGTGTTGTTCGAGACCGGTAACGATTTCGACGAGCTGGATATTGGCGACGAAGCGACCGTCACGTTGCAGTACACGATGTCCGACTCTAAAGGCGCCACTTCGTCGAACATCATTACGACAACCGTGTTTGGCACCAATGATAGGCCCACCGCCGTTGCCGATAACGCGACAGTGTTGGAAAACGAATCGGTAGTCATCGACGTGCTGGCCAATGACACCGACCTTGACCTCGACGATAATCCCAGCAATTTCACTGTGCTCTCGGTGACGCCGATGAGTGTGACGGGTCTGACAGGACCGGGTACGGGCATGTCCTCCATCATCGGTAATCAGGTCCGGTTCGAGACCGGTAACGATTTCGATGAGCTGGATATTGGCGACGAAGCGACCGTCACGCTGGAATACGAAATGTCCGACACTCAGGGCGCCACCTCGTCGAACATCATTGCGATAACCGTGTTCGGCACCAATGATAGGCCCACCGCCGTTGCCGATAGCGCGACAGTGTTGGAAAACGAGTCGGTAGTCATCGACGTGCTGGCCAATGATACCGACCTTGACCTCGACGATAATCCCAACAATTTCACTGTGCTCTCGGTGACGCCGATGAGTGTGACAGGTCTGACAGGACCGGGTACAGGCTCGGCCTCCATCGTCAGTAATCAGGTCCGTTTCGAGACCGGTAGCGATTTCGATGAGCTGGATGTTGGCGACGAAGCGACCGTCACGCTGG
>Ga0310121_10003513_pt1 | contig 14269 bp, 11 predicted proteins | sample CB27_Tmax_986_MG_FD_203504 | JGI IMG/M metagenome (GOLD analysis project Ga0310121, IMG submission 203504) | Marine microbial communities from Western Arctic Ocean, Canada - CB27_Tmax_986 | ecosystem: Environmental > Aquatic > Marine > Oceanic | place: Canada: Western Arctic Ocean | collected... | reverse complement strand
TCAACTGGGGGCACACCATCCGTAACTTGAAGACGTTCTTCGGTAGCGACCGTCAGGTAGCGGATATATCCAAGGCCGACGCGAAGGACTTTTTGGTCTACCTGAAGACGAAGGCCGGTCGAACGGGCAGCGATGGCAAGTATAAACCCCTCGCTGGGGATACGATCCGAAAACGCACATCGAATGCCAAGCAGTTCTTTGGCGACGCAGTGGACCGAGGGGTGATACCCACGAATCCGTTTCACGGTATGGAGTCATCGACCAAGGGGAACCGGGAACGGGACTTCTTTGTTACGCCGGAGATGGCCTACAAGGTGCTCGACGCATGCCCCGATCGAGAATGGCGGTTATTGTTCGCGCTGTCTCGGTTCGGCGGACTAAGGTGCCCCAGCGAGCACTGCAAATTGAAGTTGGATGACGTCGACTGGTCCCAGTACCGAATGAAAGTACACAGCCGCAAGACGGAACACCACGACGGTAAGACCTACCGATGGGTTCCGTTGTTTCCAGAGCTGAAGCCGTTCCTGGAAGAATGCTGGGAAGCGGCGCAGCCGGGTCAGAAATACTTTGTCACTCGATTGAGAGACCCCAAACAGAACCGGAGAACGCAGCTGCAAAAGATCATCCGGCGGGCCGGATTGGAGCCGTGGCCAAAGCTATTCCAGAACCTACGATCGACCCGCCAGACCGAACTGGAAGAAGTCTTTCCCGGCCACGTCGTCTGTGCTTGGATTGGCAACAGCCAGAAGGTGGCTGCCAAGCACTACCTGCAGGTGACGGACGACCACTTCGAAAAAGCGTCGCGCGCCCGATGCGCTACCAGCAAGGCGCCGCAAACGGTCGCAAATGAGATTTCCGAAAACGAGAAAGACGCACAATCCAGCAGGTTTTCGCATGACGCCGCAACGGCAGTGGGCGATGCTGGATTCGAACCAGTGACCTCCGCGGTGTGAACACGGCGCTCTAACCAACTGAGCTAATCGCCCCTCGCGAAAAAGCGATTCTAGCTGACCAAGCCAGCTTTGAAAAGAACGGGTGGTAAAGTCTCCAGCCACCGCCTGTTTATGGATTCGACCAACAAGGCAGGTAGGCAGGGCAGTTAAGGGAGCACGATCGGTGTGGTCACCCATCATTCTATCGTAGTGCCAATAATGCGTCCCTTTGTCTGGTGGCCTGCAAAGTTCCACCTAGGCAAGCTCAAGCCGCGGCCAACTCTGCTCGCTCAGCACTTAGGCGAAGACTTCTTCCACGACCTCACTTTCGACGAACGTTGGAATCTCATCGCGGCCGTTGTGTAGGTAGGTGACGGCGGTCTGCTTCAGCCCCAATGAATGTAAAACCGTGGCGTGCAGCGAATTGGGGTTCACTGGACGAGCCACCGCGGTGTAACCCACCGGGTCGGTCTCCCCGATTATCTGGCCGCCCCGAACACCACCGCCAGCCAACCAAACAGTAAATCCGCCCGGCGAATGATCCCGCCCGTCACCACCTTCCGCGCCAGGGGTCCGGCCGAATTCGCCACCCCATAAAACCAACGTTGAATCCAACAAACCACGCTGTTTTAGATCCGCCAACAATCCGGCTACCGGACGATCACTCCGCTTCGCGCAGCCCTCGTGTCCGCCCTTCAAATCCGCGTGCGAGTCCCATCCGCCGACGTAAACCTGGATGAATCGCACACCCCGCTCGACCATGCGCCGTGCCAATAGGCACTGGGTCCCTACCTCGGCCGAGTCGGGCGCCTCGATTCCGTACATCCGCTTGGTCGCCTCCGTCTCCCGCGTCACGTCAAACGCCGCGGGCGCCGTGACTTGCATGCGAAAAGCTAACTCATAGGAACGGATCCTCGCTTCCAATTCCGTATCCACCGCATTCAGCTCTTGGCGGTGCTTGTTGTTCATCGCGGCAATAAAGTCTAGCTGGCGCCGTCGCCCGGTCCGGTCCACGCCCGCTGGCAATTTCAAATGCGCAATCCCCTGGGCACTGACGCGAGTCCCCTGGTAACGCGATGGCAAAAAACCGTTGGAGTAGGTCGGCAATGCGGGCGAACCGAAAACCATGTATTCCGGCAGGTCCTGGCATTCGCTGCCCAATCCGTACGTGACCCACGCCCCCAGACTCGGCCGGTCACCGATAATCGTACCAGTGGTCATGATGTGTTCACCGGGCATGTGGATGACCGTGTCATGTTGCATGCTGCGTATGATGCAAAGGTCGTCCACGTGCTCCGCTACCGCCGGGAGAAGACTGGATACCGGCAACCCTGATTCACCATGTTGACGAAACTTGAAGGGACTGGCCATCAACGTCCGCGTGCCGTTCCCCATCGCGGCGGTTCGCTTAAAGTATTGGCGAATATGCTCCGGCGCATCCTGACCGTCGTACTTGTCCAGTTCCGGCTTCGGATCAAACGTGTCCACCTGACTGGGACCACCCCCCATAAACAAAAAGATAACACTCCGAGCCCGTGGCGCGAGATGGGGTGCATTTAGGTGCTCTGGTTCGATGTCGGCCGCTGCCATGAGCGATTGATCGTGTGACAACAATCCGCCCAAAGCCAAAGCGCCAAACCCCAATCCAGTCCGCTGGAGCATTTCACGACGTGTCCCAGGACGCGGGCCGAATTGTCCGCAATGTTGTTCGTCGCGCCGTTGCCGGTGTCTCATGTTGGTGATTCCGTGTTATGCAAGTCGGTTCAGGAGAACGACGATATGGATGTATGGAGCGAGAGCCAACCGTCCTCCAGTGCCATCGCCCGCGACGATTCTACACTCTCCATGAATGGGTCAAGGCACGTAAAAGTATTCATTCAGATTCAACATCGCTTGGGAAAACTTGGCCAACGGGGTCAATGGACGGACAACCGAGGGTACCAACTCCGGCGTCGGGTCCATGCGGCGATTGCCAGCCACCCGCGGAAAAGCCTGGAAATTCGCATATCCATCGGCCAACACTGTTTCGCGGACGACAAAACGGAAGAATCGACCAGCTTGAACCTGGTCCGCGGGGAACTTGAAAATCTCGGCACCCCGTTCGTTGGGAAAGGGTTTGTCACGCGCGGCCGATTCAACCGTGGCTTCGCCGATTGAGACCAGCTCATCGAGTGAGTCGCCGGCAAACCCTTCCATGCGAACAATACCATTGACGTGAACCAGGCACTCCAATTCGGTCACCGATTCCGGCCGGTCAAATTCGTAGGTGATCATCGCCCGATCCGCGGGCGGGCTGTATTTCTCAAATCCGTTTAAATGCAAGATGTACGTTGGGACTGGCGACGTGGAAAGAACCATCGCCCCACTGGGATGACGTGCGTCGGGCGCATTCGCGTCACTGGCTCCCTCCGCCACATCCACGGCGGCAATCTTGGCTTGGCGGTCCCACTCCGTGGGGACAAGGTGTTCCCGGGCATGGTCGATCAAGCCGGTGGATTGGCTCACTTCTTCTTCATCCGGCGGTCGCCCCAACGTGTACCGGAACGCCAAATCAACTTGACGAGGCAGGTCATCTGGTGCCTCCTGGATCAGTCGGGCGGCGAAGGCGTGTGCGAGGTTCACTGCCTGGGGGCTGTTGAGCAGGTACAATGGTTGGATTGCGGAGGTCGAGACCGACCGCATCGCGCAACTGGCCGAGATCAGAGTCGGACCGTCGAATAGGGCGCGCATCTCGTCCGGTTGGTCTCGCCGATGAGACAGATAAAGACTCCGTCGATCCGAGGGCTGGCCATGCGGAATGTTGGGACCGCCCACCCGTGAATCCAACCGGCCACTGGATGACAACATCATGTCACGGATCGCCTCGGCCTCCAATCGGCGTCGCGGCCAGCGCCAATAAAGCTGGTTGTCGGGATCGACCTCGGCACGGGCAGGGTCAAACTTGGCCGACTGGCGATAGGTGTTGGATTTAACAATCAGCCGTTGAATGTGTTTTGTGCTCCAACCACTATCAATCAACTCCATGGCGAGGTAATCCAATAGACCTGGGTGGGTCGGTTGGGCACCGCGCAACCCGAAATTCCCGACGGTGGCGACCAACCCACCGCCGAAGTGATACGACCAGATCCGATTGACCCAGACCCGCGCGGTGAGCGGATTCTGGCGACTGGTCAGCCATCTCGCTAATTCGGTTCGCGGTCGCTCACCGATTTCGCGATCGGCTGCCTCGGGATCAAGGACCGCTGGGAAGCCGGGAGTGACTGGATATTCAGCTCGGTAAGGATCCCCTCGGGTGAGCAGATAGGGGACTCGCGAGGAGAGCTCACCAGTGTCGTGAATCAACGGAAAGTTGCCCGACATGGGAAGCACGCTCACTCGATGGGGACTGGTGACCGGCGAATAGAATCCCCGAGTTTGCTGGGCCGCCGCCGCTTGGCCGCTCAACCGACCGCGCAGCTCATCCAGTCGTTTTTTTTCGTCCTCGTTGATGCGAAATCCATTGCATCCAGCGATACGAATGTTGAGCTGCGCCCTGGCCACCCGCACCTGGCTTTCTTGTTCCGGCGTCCGGTCCGCTGGCGCGACTCGCAGAATCGATGCCAATGGCTCGTCGAATTCGTCGATCCCTTCCGCCAACACCCGACCACGGACCTGCAAATCAAACTCCTTGAGGTCACTGGCCGTCTCGTGCAGGCCTGGGTCGCCCACGGAATCCTGGAGAACCAGGTTGCCTGGGTAACCGCGAAGAAAAAAGGCTTGCATCCGATAGTAGTCTTCCTGCGTGATCGGATCGAACATGTGGTCATGGCATTGGCAGCAAGCCATCGTCAGGCCGAGTACGGCAGAAGATGTGGCGTTGACAATGTCGACATACATGTCATTTTCTTGACGCACGCAGCTGAGCTCTTCAGTTGCCAGACGTGCGGAGGCAAGAAAACCGGTGGCAACGAGATTGTCGTCGTCGTAAGGCAGTAATTCGTCGCCAGCAATCTGTTGCTGGATGAATAGATCGTAGGGCTGATCTTTGTTGAAACAGTTCACGACCCAGTCACGGTAACGCCAAACATGAGCCCAGTCGCGATTCTCCACGTAGCCGCCTGATTCGGCATAGCGGGCCACGTCTAACCAATGGCGTCCCCAACGTTCTCCGTAATGGGGCGATTGGAGCAGCTCTTCGACATATCGTTCGTACGCGCCAGGCGCGTTGTCCCCAATGAATGAATCGACCAACTCAGCCGATGGCATGATGCCGAGCAAATTCGCGGACAGCCGTCGCATAAGCACATGCCGCGGGGAAGGGGGGGAGGGTGCCAATCCAACCTGCTCGAGTTGTGCCAACACGAATGAGTCGACAGGCGTGCGAACCCATTCGGTGGACAGGACATCTGGAACTACCGGTCGAGTAATTGGCTGAAACGCCCAATGTTCGTGACTGGGCGGCGCAGATTCCGCGTGGGCAGTGGATCGGCAGACCGTGGTCATCGAGCCGAGGGCCAGGAAACCGTAGACGGCCGTCATGATGACCTGGTGGACCAGCGGTAATTGTTGTCTACGGAAGGAATTCATCGGTCAAGTTGATGAGTTGAAGGGGCGTGGCGGCGATCGCGTTGTAACGGAGGTGTACGATATTTCCGCCTGGCGACGGTCCGGTGGTCTATTTTAGCCACGGATTAAGTGGCAAAGCAATTCGGAAGGATGGGTCGAGCCAGGCCGAACGGTTGAAGATTCGTGTCGCAAAGACCACCGAAACTCGGGAAAAACGCCAGGTGACTGGAGTCCGGCGGCGCACTACAGCCCGGGATTGCCGAGTAGCAGGACGCCATCCCAGGACAGGATCGCTGAGGCGTGACCGGAGAGAAATGGGAACGCAAGCGTCGTCACACCTTGGGCTCGGGAAACCGCGGCGCGCGTGGCTGTTCAAAATCGTCCTCCGCTTCCGAGATGTTTGACGACGACGAAGCCGACCTCTTGTAAGAACGATGGTCCACACCCGTATCGGCGTTGGCCGCTTGGTTCACGTCATTCTTGATTTCTTGCAGTCCCTTACGAAACTGTTCGTAGCTGTTTCCAAGCTTACGTGCTACGTCTGGCAAGTTTTTCCCAAACAGCAAGATCGCCACGATGCCGACGACGATAATCTCAGTGGGACCTAAGGCACCCATATCACATGCACCAATTAGAGGGGGTCATTCGCTTGGATGGCGGAATTCCGCGCCAAACCGATGGACGACAACCGATGGACGACAACCGATGGACGACAACCGATGGACGACAACCGATGGACGACAACCGATGGACGACAGGACTTTGACTTTCCGCGTGAGTCGGCTGAGGACGGCACTAGGTGATATCCTTGTTTTTCGCAGAGGAGTCAACGTCGTCCTCGCCGCCCTTCATTCCGTGCTTGAACTCAGTGATCCCTTGACCGAGCGAACGCATCACGCTCGGCAGACGGTTTCCGAAGAACAATAAAACTATCAAGCCAAGAATCACGAGTTCCAGTGGTCCTGGCATCCCAAGCCCAAAAGCTAACAGTGGAGACATCAGATTTTCCTCCAAGCATTCGTATGTGCTGGCTGGACAAGTTCGCATCGCCTTCGTCGTATCAGGGTGGACCAACCCAACAAGCCAGCAACAAGCCAACTGGGGGTGGGCCCGCGACCACAGCCATATCGCCATCGAAGAAAGCGAAAGTTCGCATGACCGCCGGTGAAAGCGGGCCTCAGCCAAAGTAGAGACTGGACCAGAACCGACTGGCAACGCCACCAAAGGGGGCGGGGCTCCTAGAACCCATAGCCTGCCGCCATTCTACCTGAGAGAGTTCGGCTGTCAAACGCAACCACGGGGTTTATTGCCGCGGTTAGGCATCCAAAGTCAAAATACGCGAATTTGAGGTGGCTGGTCAGTTTCCTAGCGACCGATTGGTTCCTAGCGACCGATTGGCACACGTCGGGCTTGCCCGGGCACCACGTGTTCGGCACGAGTGACAGGACGGACGCATTCTGGAAACCGTACTGAACTGGAAACCGTCATAGATCGGCGCGATTGAGCTATTTACGTGCATTGCGCTCGTAGAGCGGTAAATACCGGTAGTAGACTTCCAAACATAAAGCCGCCATCGCGGTGGAGTAGACCCGACCTCCGTGGCCTCCCCAAACCGTGGCGGGATCCCAACTGCCGGCCAAAGGCCCCTCTTTTTTCTGGAGCGGTAGGAGCGTCGCATGCAAAGCGTCGTTCCAGCGTCGCCAGTCACCGTCGTTCCGCTGGCTGAGCGCCATCGATGCATAGTACCAAAAATAGAGATTTAATCTCCCGGCCCCCACACCCCCTGTCCCTGGTCGACGCTTCATGACATACGCCGCCGCCAGGTCCATGCTCGACGAGTGCAACGGATGATCCAACAGTGCGCGACAGACCATCGCCTCAGCCGTCATCGAAACCGTGGGCTGCTCGTTCGGACGGTAACATGCCAGCGCACCGTCGCCCAGCAACGTGCTCTGCAGGAATCGGCCCATCAACATCCGGCTCCGCGATGGGATCAACACCCCGGAATCGTGGGCACTGGTCAAAGCCATCAGCTGCCATCCGAATTGGCTAAGGTCGCCCGGCTCTTGCCGACCGTATCGCCAGCCGCCACTTTGCTGGTCCTGACAATTCAACGTGTACTGGATTGCCCGGCGCAGCGACGGCTTCAATCGCTGGTCGCCACTCATCGCCAATGCCTCACTGAGCGCCAACGTTGCGAAGCCGTGGCAGTACATGCGTGCGTATTTTCCAGCGGCGCCTCCAAGATGACCTGAGGGATGTTGGTTGCCGACAAGGTAGTTCAGGCCGGCGCCCACGAAAGATGCGTACGAACCCTGTTGATGCGTGTGCCCCGTGCCCAACAGTGCCAGTAGCGCCAGTCCCGTAATACCGGTGTCTGCTTGGAGTCCGGCGCGTCCACGGATCTGCCCATCCTTGGCAGAGACCCGTCCCGCCCCAGTATCGGATGCGTCCCAGCGGCCGTCTGAGGATTGATTGCCGACCAACCACGCCAACGCCGCTTCGACGGCCGCCTCGGACTCCGCGCTGCCACCCAACCGTCGGGCCGCGTCGCGACGACCTTCCGCGGTCCGCAAACGGTATCGCTCAGGAATCACGTGCCCCGTGTCGGTCTTGGCGGACTCCGTGTCTCGGTGCGGATCCCAGCTGGAATCGGTCAAGTCTTGATCGCCCGCTGGCAGCGTCGAGCGCTCAGCAACTTCGTCACTAGGCGGAGCCGCTTCAATAGACGGTGCGACAGACGGTGCGACGGGAACCATATCCCGCGCCAGCAACGGCTCGTCTAGAGAATCAGTCTCGGTGTCTATTTCGTCCGGCTTATTAACCTCGTCCAGTTCAGGAAACTCCATTTTCGGCGGTGGAGTTGGATCACCTGTTTCCGATGACAGGATTTCGCTCGTCGACTGGTCCTCTAACGTTTCCACTAGTGGCGGTTCATCGAGATCGATTGTGTCGGCGTCTGAATCAATGGGGAGAGGATCCTCCATCGGGGCTGGCTCGATCGGCGCAGGCTCGATTGGCGCGGGGGTGGTGGTCGGATCCGGGTCCACCTGATGGTCAGTCAGCAGATCTTCCGCCAATTGAGGTTGCTCAAACACTTCCTCGGCGGGCTCGGTCAATTCCGAAAACCGCTCTTCCGGGGCGGGTGAGCGCGGTTCCTCCGGCACGGGAGACTCGATTAACTCAAGGGGCGCAATATCGGGTATTGGCTCGGCCGCTACCTGGGTCAATTCCGGTGGGACCAACGCTGGTTCAGGTGGTAATTCCGCGAACTCCTCTGGAGCGGGGCTTTCCTCATCGGGAAATATTTCGTCCGACCGGATATCCGTTTCGATCAGATCTGGAGCTTTCGTCGCTTCCGGAGCCATCGACTCCGGTGCGGGTTCGTCGAAGAAGAGATCGTCTCCTTCGGACAACGTCACATAAATGGTGTCGGCGCCGGGCAGGGGAGGAGGCCCGTCGAAAAGCTGCATGAGTCCCAGGCAGCCGATCAACAGAGCATGTGCAAAGACGGAGAGGACCACGCAGGTCGCGATCGGCCGCCGCTGAGCCCAACGCGTGCGGGCCAATATCAATACAGCCAAGAGCAGCAATACCGTGCCCACCGCAACGGCGATCCACCACCGCCCCCGGTCAGGATCGATGTTGAGCATGCTGAATTTGGCTAGGAACATGGTGTTGCGGCCGATGGGCCCACAATTGGCGATGGTTGGCGGGAAGGTTACGCGGCGTTCCGTCTCGTTGCGAACACCGCTGCATCGAGGCAAACTCGCAGGCTGGCAACCGGTCCGGGTAAATCCCACCAATACGTCACCGCCGTACTCCCCCGTCGACTTTGACGGATAGGGCCATGTCCTCAATACCAGCTGTTCGGCAGGCAGCTAGGACACTGGCGACATTCTGGAAAGACCCTTCCGCATCGCCGCGGACCGTCACGCCGGCCAGCCGAGATTGGGACTGTTCCAAACGAAGCAAGTCAACCAGCTCGGGGACGGTGGTCAGTTGCCCATCTAACGAAATGCTCCCGTCGCGGAAGACATGGATGACCTTCTTATGTGGAGTGACGGTGGACATGCCGGCCTGCCCGACCGCAGGCAGCTTTAGCTCCAGATTTCGTTCCTCCTCCGCGAACTTGGTGCCGACCATGAAAAAGATGATCAATAGAAACACCACATCGATCATTGGTGTCAGGTTCAATACCGGCTGTTCGTCTTGAGTGGTTTTGAGTGGCATCACGCCGCCTTTCGTTTGGATTTCCGCGGCGCGAGCTCCTTCCAACCGTCCGAGGCCACTGCATTCACCACCCGCTGGCCCAACGTATCAATGTCCATGACCAAACCATCCACGCGACTGGAGAAAAACAAGAAAGCAATAATGGCGGGAATGGCGACCGTAAGGCCAGCGGCCGTTGTCAACAGGGCCTGGCTGATACCCGAGGCGAGGAGCTCAGGTCGGCCCATCGCGTCTGAGGTGGCGATCGAGTTGAACGCCCGAATCATTCCCACTACCGTACCCAGCAACCCCAATAAGGGGCTGACCGTCGCAATCCCGTTGAACAACCTGAGATATCGACGCAAACCGTTGGCGACTCGCTCTCCCGTATCCAAGATCGATTGCTCTACTTCGACGGATGTGCGACCCCACTTCATGACACCCGCGGCGAAGACGCGCGCAACGGGGCTGCGATTTTCTCGGCAGCGGGCGAGCGCCTCGTGTTGATCCAGTTCGTTTTCCTCCAGCTGCCGAATGAATCGCTTGGCGAACGGACGCGGAATGACGCGACCTCGTCGCAAACTCATGGCACGCTCAAAGATAAAGACGGATAACAGAAACGAACAGACCGCCATTGGAAGCAGCATGAGTCCGCCGTCTCGTACCGCGCTCAACACGCTGGACACCGAGCCCGCCGGAACTGAAGGTGACGGCTCCGTGATTTCGTCGCCGCCGAACGGCGAGTCCTGGCCCGCCGCCCCGCTTGTCAAGACACTTCCGCTGAATAGCGCCGTCACGCTGACCACGGTCAAGACACGTAAGAAACGAAGGATATAGGTTGAGGTGGACATGTTTCTCGCGATGCTGATTCGTTTTATTCGGTTCGCGGTTTTCGGTTCGAAGTTCGCGAGTTTCATTTTTCATTTTTCATTTTTCATTTTTCATTTTTCGGTTCGCAGTTCATCTTTGGGAGATCAGCTTTCAGAACGCGTTTCGCGACTGGGGTGACTTACCAATGGCACTTGTTCACGCAGTCCCCTGGCATAACGTTGACCCAGCCGCTCGTGCATCTGTCGCTGCCCGCTGGTGTCCTCCAGGCGCTGGTAGCAATCCCCAGCGCGCCGCACGGCGCGAGCCTGCCACTCGGGCATGTGGTAAAGCGTCTCCAATCGCAGATATTCCCGCAGTGCTTGGCGGAAGTTCGCCTCCTGCCAATAGGACTCCGCGATCCACCATTGCGCCTCCGCGGCGGTCGATTCAAGACTCGCCGGGGAGCAGACGACTCGGATCAGTCTTTCCCGAGCTGGTCCAAAGTCCGCCGCTTTGATCATGGCTTCGGCCTCGGACAGATCCAGTCGAACGTCGCGAATCGGCCTAAGTGGATTCGTGGCCGCAACGGTCGCGGAGGAGGGGTCGGACAGTGTCGCGAGCCGACTCGCCGAGCCGCTTGCGGCCAGTGGCTGGACGGGCGGTGAGTGGCTTGCCAGTGATTGAGCTGGTCGTGGTGATGCGGAGTCCGTTGTTGCGGGCAGCGCCGATGTGGGAGGGCGTTCGAAGGCGATCGATTTGAGGTGGTCGTCGTCGGACGGCCCCCTGGCAGATGCGAGGGTCGCCGGATCAATGGACCCCCATTCCACACGTCGGAGCCATTCGCGCGAGATCGATACCGTATGATTGACCGCCTGAGAATCCTTGCTGGGAATCTCGTCGGCGTCAAGTTGATCGAATAGCGTGACGACCTGACGGTGGTCCTGGCGTGACGCGGCCAACTTGACCAAAGCAACGCGACCGTGCGTTGCCCAAGGACTATCATCGTGCGTTTTGGTGAGTTCTCGATAGAGTTGCTCCGCAGACTGGACGCTGCCACCCATTCGCAGCGCTTCGGCCTGGTAAAAAGTCGCCGCGACCAGCAATTGGAGATCCTCACCTTCGGCGCGAATCTGAGCGAACCGTTCAGCCGCCTGCTGGAAGTCGCCGCGATGCAACTGGCACATTCCCAGCCAATATCCAGCGGGCGCGACATTTGGCCCTTCAGCCTGAGCGTCGAGAAACGATGTCAGCCACTGGGCAGCCCGGTCGTAGTTACGGTGTTTGTATTCCAGTAGTCCCAACTGGTACCGGGCACCGTGGGCGTAAGTTGTTTGCGGGTGATCGGCCAGTTGACGATAGATCTGCATGGCCCGATCCGATTCGCCGCTGAGCCGCAGGGCTCTGGCTTTACCGTACCAGGCCGCGACCACCTGGCGGCCTTGGGGAAACCGACGGATTGATTCACCGTACCAATGTTCGGCTTGACGGTTCTGACCTTCAGCGCTGGCCAGCTCACCCAATAGAAACAAGGCGTGGCCAGCGAGCGGATCGTGCGGCCAGCGCTGGTGAAACTCTTCAAACGCCCGCCGCGCCTGGTCTCGTCGATCGGACAGATGGGCCGTTTCACCGAGTCGGAAATGGGCGCGAGCCAGGTTCATGGCCGTGGGACCGCCAACCTCTATGTAGCGTTGATACGACGCGGCGGCTTCATCCAATGCGCCCATTTCCACCTGGGTTTCGGCCAGGAAGAACACCGAGGATCGCGCCCGCTGGTCGCGAGGATACGAATCGGCAAACCGGGCGAAACAGGCTGCTGCTTCGGACCAGCGCCGTTGCTGGTAGTGATCGACTGCATCCGCATGCAGATCGTCGGCCGGCGAAGCGAGACTTGATTTGGCCATCAAGGAAATGGCCACGGCGCTCGTGGTGACGAGTTTGATCGTGTTTGCGTACATCCTGTACCTGGGCATCAGCCCCACATCTTCCTTGATGGGCCTCGTCTTAGAAAGGAGTCGTGGACTTATATTGATTTGGATCCGGGATCGTAGCCTCGAACGGCTATGAAGAACAGGGGATTCAGCCGGGGCAAGGCGGTGCCGCGGCTAGCTTCGGTGGCTTCGCTTGGTTTCCGTGTGCGAGGTTATGCGGCGATCCAACTGTTTGATCGGACCAGAGGGGAGGGCGCCAGCAAGGAATCCGGTACTGAATGTGCGTAAGCTACCGCGCAAGCCAGGCGTGATTGCTAGCAGCGTTACAACCGATATTGGATCTGACAACATGTGCCGGTTTTAGGTGAGAGTCGATCTAGGCCGTTTACCATCGTCACGCACAGTCATAACGTGTCGTTCTGCATTGCCTGTGGATGACCGTGTGGATAGACTCCGCGATCTCGCCGTGTGATTCTGGAAAGGAAGCGCTCAACATGAACCACCCAACCGAGTCTCACAGTCAAACGCAGATCAAGCTGAGTGCCACCGATCCCAGCAACATCCTTGCCCTCGCGACGCCAAACGAGAGCAGAGGGGTTGCAAACGTGACGCCTCGACGCGGCTGGCATCCGCGAGCTTTGCTGTTGTCCCACTTGTTGGCCGTCTTGATTCTGGCCAGTTGGCTGACCGATCCCTTGGGTGACTATTGGGATGCAGCCGATCTGCGGATATTCCGTTGGTTGAATGACAGCCTGGCGTTGGGCCATTGGTGGCAGGTTAGTTGGGCCATAGCGAACTGGCGCCCGTTCGACTTAGTGGCATCGGCAGCCATCCTGCTGCTGGCGTTCTACACGATCCGGACGACGCCGGAGGAGCGGGCCATTCGGGGATGGATTTCGGTGGCGGCGGTGACGCTTTGCGCCTTGGCGGTGAAAGGGCTGGTCGAGGCGTTCGTGGTACGGGGTGGGCTCAACTATCTGCGTGCGAGTCCTACTCTGGCGCTGGCGGACACCTACCGGCTAAGCGAATTGGTCCCCTGGATTCGCGCCAAGGAGAGTTCGGCGTGGTGTTTTCCGAGCGACCACGGAGTGGTGTTGTGGGTGGTCGTGCTCTATTTTGCATACTGCGGAAGACCCGCGGTCGTGGCCGCGGCGACAATGGTCGCCGTCGTCTTCTGTCTGCCCCGATTGGTTTCTGGCGGCCATTGGTTCACAGACATTGGCGTGGGGAGTGTTGTCATGGCATTGTTAACCACCGCCTGGTTCATGGCGACTCCACTGCACGATGCGGTGGTCGACAGCACCTGCTGGTTGCTGAGTCCTTTTCTTCCCGAGCGCGGCATACCGACTGGCGCGTCTCCCGTCGCGGCGCCTAACCGCCGCGTGGCGTAACGCTGCCTCTGGAATGCCGAGAGGCTTCCTAAAGACGTCCACTTCGGCATCGCACCTTATTGGGCCCCGTGGTTATTTGGTCCACCTCACGTCGACCAGCGCAAACCACCTGAACGTCGGCTGAGAAAATAGAAAGTCAGAACCACCTGCAAAGCAGGTGGCTTGAGGAAAGCCCCAATACTGTTCGGCACGAAATGTGCTACGTCGGCTCCCCTCCGAATTTATTCGGTGGAAGCAATGATTCCGCACTATGCGACGTCGCGCACCCCTCTCCCTTTCCGCCGCGACGCGGCGGAAGGGAGAGTTGTTGGAAACGCATTAGTGCAAAATCATGCGCTCCACCGAGTTTACTCAGCGATTTTCTGGGGGCCATTTATTTTACCTCAGTACCATCGGGCCGTCTGAGCCCGGCGGGCCTATTATTTGAACCGGAAGTCGAGTTGGTAGTCGT
>Ga0310121_10003512_pt1 | contig 14271 bp, 12 predicted proteins | sample CB27_Tmax_986_MG_FD_203504 | JGI IMG/M metagenome (GOLD analysis project Ga0310121, IMG submission 203504) | Marine microbial communities from Western Arctic Ocean, Canada - CB27_Tmax_986 | ecosystem: Environmental > Aquatic > Marine > Oceanic | place: Canada: Western Arctic Ocean | collected... | reverse complement strand
AGCCTTGCGCGGCAGCCCCCCCCCGAAGCCCACCAGCTTGCCATCAGCAGCCACCACGCGGTGGCAGGGGACCACGATCGAGATGGGGTTGGCGCCAACCGCCTGACCAACCGCCCGCGCTGTTCTGGGTTCACCTCCGATGTCACGTGCGACCTCACCGTAGGTGGCGATGTGGCCGTAGGGAATCTTTAGCAGGCGCTCGTAGACCCGAAGCTGGAAAGGGGTTACGGCGCTCAGGTCGAGGGGGAGATCAAAGGTCCGCAGCTTTCCGGTGAGATAGTCCCGCACTGCCGTCAGCGCACGCGCGAGGTGCTGGGGAGGCCCCCCCGCCGACAGCGCTTCTCCGGGGGAAGCCTCGCTTGCGTCGGAGTGGAAGTCGAGGCGCCGGACGCCCGCTTCCGTGGCCCACACGCGCACGACGCCGAGCATGGCGTCAGTGAGGCTCTCGGACCAGACCGGGACCCCGCTCAGGGTGCGCTCCCCGCTTCGTCCTCCTCGCCGCGGATCGCGGGGGTGTACCCGCTTTGCTTGAGCGCTTCCAGCAGCGCGTCGAATCCGAGAAGCGCGCACTTGATGCGAACCGGAAACTTGCTCACGCCCTGGAGCGCGCGCAGGTCGCCCAACGCGCGGTCCCCAGACGCGGACTCGTCCCCGTGCATCATCCGGGTGAAGCGGGCGGCGAGTCCGTCGGCGTCGGCGAGCTTGCGACCCTCCAGGAGGACGGTCATCATCGAAACCGAGGCCTGGGAAATGGAGCAGCCCTGACCCGCGAACCGGGCGGTGCGGATCTCATCCCCCTCGATCTTCAGCTGCAGCACGATCTCATCCCCGCAGACTGGGTTGGTCAGGAGTACCTCGACCGTCCGGTCGGGGAGATCGGCCTTGTTCTTGGGTTTTCGGTAATGCTCCAGAATGAGCTGCTGGTAAAGCGACTTGAGCGGCGGATTCTCCATCAGCCGAATATCCCCCTCACCACCTGCAAAGCAGCGATCATCCGGTCCACGTCCTCGGCCGTGTTGTAGAAATAGAGCGAGGCCCGGGTCGTCGCGGGGAGTCCGAAGCGGCGCATGACGAGCTGCGCGCAGTGGTGTCCGGCTCGCACCGCGATCCCTTGAGAGTCCAAAATAGTGGAGATGTCATGCGGATGGGCATCGCCCAAAGTAAAAGATATTACCCCGGACCGGTGCTCGACCTGTTCGGGGCCGAGCGCCTTGAAGCCGGGCACATCGGGAAGGCGGTCCAGCGCGTACGTGAGCAACTCCTGCTCGTGGCGCGCGATGGCCGCCATGCCCACCCGCTCAAGGTAGTCCACCGCAGCACCGAGCCCGATCGCGCCCGCGATGTTGGGTGTTCCCGCCTCGAACTTGTGGGGCAGGTCGGCCCAGGTGCTCCCCTCCCGCTCCACGACGCGGATCATCTCCCCACCCCCCTGGAACGGCGGCATCGAATCGAGGAGCTCGCGCCGGGCCCACAGCACGCCGATCCCGGTCGGCCCGCACATCTTGTGGCCGCTGAAGGCATAGGCGTCACATCCGAGTGCGCGCACGTCCACTGGTAGGTGAGGGACTGCCTGGGCACCGTCGATCAGTACCAACGCATCGGAGCGTTCCCTGACTGTGCGCACGATGTCAGCCACCGGGTTAACGGTTCCGAGCACGTTGGAAACGTGGGTCAGAGACACGAGGCGGGTGCGGTGGTTCAACAGCTTGGGGAGCGCATCGAGCTCGAGCAGGCCTTGATCGTCGATCTCGAGCCACCGCAGGGTCGCTCCCGTGCGCCGCGCGACCAGCTGCCATGGCACCACGTTGGAATGGTGCTCCATCTCGGTGAGCAAGATCTCGTCCCCCTCCCGCAGGACGTCAAGCCCCCAGCTCCAAGCCATCAGGTTGATGCTCTCGGTCGTGCCGCGGGTGAAGATCACCTCCGCGGGGTCCGCGGCGCCGACGAAGCGACCGACGCGAGTCCGAGCTTCCTCGTATGCGACCGTGGCTCGCCGGGAGAGCTCGTGGATACCGCGGTGCACGTTGGCGTTGTCCCGCCGGTAATAGGTATCCAAAGCAGCGAGGACGGAGGCGGGTTTCTGCGTCGTCGCCGCGTTGTCGAGATACACGAGGGCCCGACTGTTGACCTCCTGATCGAGGATTGGGAAGTCCTTGCGCAGGACTACCGGATCAAGGACGGGCGCCGCGAGGGTGGCGCGTGACACGGCAGGTGCTCCGAGGCTCATGGTTCTAGACCTCGACAAAAATGTCGTCGTCGCGGACGTCTACCGGGAACGTCTTCACCGGCCGGATCGCGGGGAGCTGCACCGCGCGACCAGTGCAAACGTCGAACTTGGCTCCGTGATAGATGCACTCCAGCCGGTCCCCCGTCAGCTCCCCATCTGAAAGCGGGAAATTCTGGTGACTGCAGCGGTCCAGGAGGGCATAGAAGTCGCCTTCTACGTTCACCAGAACGACCCTCTCATTACCGGTCTCCACCAAGAGGAGACTACCTGGCTGGCAGTCCGCGGCCGCGGCCACCCTTACCCACCTAGGCATGTGCTCCGGTACGGAGTTTGCTCTCGATTGCGCGGGTGACTTTTTCGACCACGCCTCCAAGGGGGAGGCGCTGTAGCACTTCCCCGAGGAAGCCCAAAACGACGAGTCGCTCTGCTTGATCGCGAGAGATGCCACGGCTCATAAGATAGAAGAGCGCCTCCTCGTCCAGCTGCCCCACTGTGGCGCCGTGGGAACATCTAACGTCGTCAGCCTCAATTTCCAGTTTTGGCAGCGAATCTGCCCGCGCTCCCTGCGAGAGCACCAGGTTACGGTTCGTCTGGTACGCGTCCGTCTGCTGGGCTCGCTTGGCCACCCGGATGATTCCTCGAAAGACCGAGTGGCTCCCTCCGTCGAGGGCTCCCTTGTACAAAAGGTCGCTGCGCGTGGCGGGGGCCAGATGATCCTGGCTCGTATTGTGGTCGAAGTGCTGGTCACCGTCACCGAAGTAGAGTCCCAACATGTTACTGTTGGCCCCTGGCCCCAACAGGCGGGCGTTCAGGTCGACCCGAGTGGTGGTGCCGCCGAGGCTCACGTTCAAAGTGTCCAATGTAGAGTCACGATCCGCCAGCGTGCTCTGAGCCGACTGGTAAAAAACACCGCGGCCCAACCTCTGCACCGCCACGTATTGGACCCGTGCGCTGTCGCGCGCGATCACCTCCACAGACGTGGAGGTGAAGGTGTGAGAATCCAGGTCCTCCGAGAGGACCTCATCCACGTAGGAAACCTGGCTGGCAGGCTCAGCGACGATGAGCGTGCGCGTAAAATACGCCGTGCCCGCTCCGGACACCCACCGGGTCACCCGCACCGGGCTCTCCAAACGTACGCCACGCGGCACGTACAAGAAGACGCCGTCCGTCCAGAGTGCAGCGTTGAGCGCCTGGAGCTTGCCCTCCTCTGGCGGTACAGCCTGGGTGGCGAGGTGCTCCTTCAGTAGCTCAGGGTGTTCCTCCACCGCCTTTCGCAGCGAAGTGAGCACCACACCCCGGGACGCGAGCGATGGCTGGATATCGGCGTGCACGACGTTCCCGCCCAGGAGCACTATATGGCCGGACGAGTCGGGGTCGTCCCTCATGGTGTGCTTCAGTGGCTCAGGCCACGTGGCGGGGTCGTCGATTAGCGGAACTGCCGAAGGCAGGTGTAACTGGTCAAGAGGTAGGCGCTGGGCCAGATCCGTGTAGCGCCATTCCTCCATCCGTTCGGTGGGCATGGGGGTGGTTTCATAAACCTTCCAGGCGTGCAGTCGCCGCTGCGCCAACCAATCGGGCTCACCCTCGCCGAGCCGCGTCACCGCCAGCCCATTCAGGTTCCCTGTGGCGAGTGTGTCCTCCGCCTGTCCCCGCCTATCCGCCACTGCTTCAGCCAACGCTTCCCTCCATTTCCATCTCGATCAACCGATTGAGCTCGACTGCGTACTCCAGGGGCAGCTGCTTTGCGATCGGCTCGATGAAGCCCCGCACGATGAGCGCCATCGCCTCATCCTTGCTCATGCCCCGGCTCATCAGGTAGAAGAGCTGCTCGTCTCCAACCTTGGAGACCGTGGCTTCATGGCCCACGTTGGCTGACTGCTCCTCGATTTCGATGTATGGGTATGTGTCGCTGCGGGCAGTATCGTTGATGAGCAGGGCGTCGCACTCGACGTTGGAGCGAGCCGACGTCGAACCCTCGTAGACCTTGCAGAGCCCTCGGTAGGTGGCGCGGCCGGTTCCCTTCGAGATCGACTTGGAGACGATTGACGACGTGGTGTGCGGCGCGGCGTGCACGACCTTCCCCCCTGTATCCTGGTGCTGTCCGTCCCCGGCGTAGGCGATCGACAGGATGGAGCCGTGTGCCCCTTCTCCCACGAGATAGCACGACGGATATTTCATGGTGGCCTTCGATCCCAGATTTCCGTCCAGCCACTCCATGGTCGCGCGCTCGTTCACAAGGGCCCGCTGAGTGACGAGGTTGTACATGTTGTTCGACCAGTTCTGGATCGTCGTGTAGCGGAAGCGGGCGTTCTTGGCGACTACGATCTCAATCACCCCCGAGTGGAACGACTCGGTGGAATAGATAGGCGCCGTGCACCCCTCGATGTAGTGTGCTTGCGCGCCCTCATCGATGATGATCAGAGTGCGTTCGAACTGGCCCATACGCTCCTGGTTAACGCGAAAATATGCCTGGAGGGGCGTGTCGAGGTTCACGCCCGGCGGTACGTAAACGAATGAGCCGCCCGACCACACCGCCGAGTTGAGTGCGGCGAACTTGTTGTCCGCGGGCGGAATCACGCTGGCAAAGTACTTCTGGAAGACATCGGGATGGTTCTTCAGCCCGTCCTCAATCGAGTCGAAGATCACTCCCTGTTCGTCCCACTCCTTCTTGAGGGAGTGGTAGACCATCTCCGACTCGTACTGGGCGCCGACTCCGGCCAGGACCTTCTGTTCGGCCTCGGGGATGCCCAGCTTTTCGAAGGTATTCTTGATGTTGTCCGGAACGTCCTCCCAGTTGTTCTTCATGCGGTCCTGGGGGCGCACATAGTAGTAGATCTGGTCGAGTACGCTCTCCAGGTCGGAGAGGTCTGCGCCCCACGTGGGCATCGGCTTTTTGAGATAGAGCCGGTACGCCTTCAGGCGGAACTCGAGCATCCACTCGGGCTCCTCCTTGTGGGCGGAGATGGCGCGCACGACATCTTCCGACAGTCCCGGCTCCGTGCGGAAGACGGGCTTGTCGACGGTGCGGAAGTCGTACTTGTACTGATCGAGGTCCAGTCCCTCTACGAGTGCATTCTCTGGCATGATCTTACCCTTTCCTGTGGTTGGACCTGCTCAAATCGCCGCTGTTTGTTCCTCTGCCTCGCGCCAGGAGGCATATCCCTCCTCCTCAAGCCAAAGCGCCACCTCAGGCCCGCCCGACCGGACGATGCGCCCATCCACCATCACGTGGACCACGTCGGGCTTGATGTGGTCAAGCAGCCTCTGGTAGTGTGTGATCAACACGATTGCCATGTCCGGATCCTCCCGGCGCAGCACATTCACCCCGTTCGCGACCACCTTGAGGGCGTCGATGTCGAGTCCCGAGTCGGTCTCGTCCATGAGCGCTAGCTTGGGCTTGAGGACGGCCATCTGTAGGATCTCGTTGCGCTTCTTCTCGCCCCCGCTGAAGCCGTCGTTGACGGAACGCTCCGCGAAGGACGACTCCATCTCCAATAGCTTCATGTGGTCGAGGAGGAGGTCCTGGAAGTCGAAGAGATCGAGATCATCGCCCTCTTTTAGGCGGGACTGCATAGAGGTTCTGAGGAAATTCGCGATCGACACGCCGGGAATTTCCACCGGATACTGGAAGGCGAGAAACATGCCGGCCCGGGCCCGGTCGTGGGGTTCCATCGCGAGCAGATCCCGATCCTCGAAAAGCGCGCTGCCGCCCGTGGGCCGGTAGCCAGGGTGACCCATAAGTACCTTCGCGAGGGTGCTCTTACCGGAGCCGTTCGGTCCCATGATGGCGTGGACCTCACCCTTGCTCACCTCAAGGTCCAGGCCTTTGAGGATCCCGAGCTCCTCGGCAGCTACATCCGCCCGAAGGTTTTCAATCCTGAGGATCGCCGTGTCACTCATTACCGTGCGCTTCGCCCTCTGACTTGGGTCTATCTAGAATGATTCTCTGTCTCAGCAAGCTATCCGGGGAGGCAGGAGGCGTCAAGCCTAAAACCGCGCCATTCCTTGACGTTCGGTGGTTTGACGCGACCCCTGAGGTGGGCCGTGAAGTGGGTTCTATTCCGTCATATGCGGTCCTAAAGGCTCCATGAGTCCCCGCGATCAGACAGGCAAGGAAGATCCTACCGGTTGGACGCCGGTTCCGCTGGATTACCTAGGGGACCGGGTGTGGGTGGTGTTGGGTGGTGGTGGGCTCAAGGGGCTCGCTCACGTGGGCGCGTGGCAGGCCATTGAGGAGGCGGGCGTGAAAGTGGCGGGGATCATTGGTGCCAGCATCGGGGCTCTGGTAGGCGCGATGATCACCTCGGGGGTGACGTGGCAGGAAATGGTGCCGCTCGTCTTCGCTCTGCGCAAGCAGGATATAGCGCGGGTCAACCGGCGGGCAGTTCTGATCAATGGCATCAGGCAGGAGGCGCTGTTCCAAGGGGAGCCCCTGAAGGCGTATATTGAGCGCATTCTGCCAGTAAAGTGGTGGGAAGACCTATCAATGCCGTTTCAGGTCAACGCTGTAGACCTGGCGACCGGCATGACCGATTGGTTCGGTCTTGGAGCGCGTACAGACGCGCCGATCGCGGACGCGGTGTACGCGTCTGCCGCTCTACCGATGTTCTATCCCCCGGCCCGGATCGGCTCGCGGGTGTTCGTGGATGGCGGCACGGAACACCCCCTTCCCCTGCATCGGGCGGTGGAACTGGGTGCCACCGGGATCATCGGTGTGGATGTCGGATCAGGGAAGGAGGGCCATATCGACCGTGTCCTGGCTCAGGGCATGCTCGGAATTCATATGCGGGTGTTTTCGATAATGTCGTGGCGCAAGCGGACGGGTTTGCTGGCGCACTGGAAGGAGCCCCCCCTGTTGTTCGTGCGCCCTCGCTTGGACGGCTTCCCGACGTTCGCCTTCGACCAGGTACAGTATTTTCTCGAGGAGGGCTATCGTGCGACCAGGGCGGCGCTGCTGGGGGAGGGGCCGAATCGGCACGACGAAGATCCCTAGTTGCCCGCCAGCTCTAGAACCACTGCGTCGATTCCCTCTCGTACTGCAGCGGCGGGCAGATTGGCACCGTTGACCATCACCGCGAAGGCGATTTCCCTTCCGCGCTTGTCAGTTACGAAACCCGCGAGACTCCCCACGTTGGTCAGCGAGCCGGTCTTCGCGAATAGCCTGCCCTGGAGCTCGAGGAGCCGCTCTGACAGCGTGCTCTCCTCCTCTCCAGGTTGGGGTAGCATGGCCCTGTAAAGCGATCCCCACGGACGCGCGTGGGAGTATCGGAGGAGCTGGACCAGGGACCGGGGGGTGGCGAGGTTCTGGACCGATAGTCCGGATCCGTCGACCACGTTCAGGTCGATGGGGTCGACTCCTACGATGGTTTCGAAGTGGGCGCGAACTGCTGCAGTGCCCGAGTCCCAACTGGCCGTTCGTCCTTCGCCCGTACCGAGAGTCCGGACGATCTGTTCGGCGATCCAGTTCTGGCTCGGCTTCAGCGTGCCCGCCAACACCTCGACTAGCGGGGGCGAGGACAAAGCCGTAATGAGGCGACCACGCATACAGGGTCGGGACGCTCCCGTGATGCAGCCGTCGCCGAAAGACTCCCCGGGCTCCCACGCCACCCTCCATCCCCCTTCTACCGCCACACCCGTCCTCGCGATGGCCCGGTGCAGAGCGGCGGCGGCCTGTCGCACCGGATCGCGGGTCGCGAACGTGACCGTGTCGACGGCACCCAACGGCAGCGAGCCGGTGAGTTCGAGCGCGCGAGACTCGGGCAAGTAGCTCGCCTCCACGGGTATGGTATTCCCGGCGGTAGTGGTGACGGACGAGCGCACGAAACCGTCCTCGCCGTAGGGCCACCAGCGCACGGCTGCTATCTCATCAAGCGCTTGCCCTCCGGTCAGCTGGACGTGGGTGACTCCCTGTTCTAAGACAAACGCTCCGCCGGTGGCGGCGTACCCGAACGGTAGATCGTCCGCCATCCAGGTGGTCCGCACAGTGGTCGAGTCCCAGCGGGACGCGTCTACCACGAGTGCTCCCGCCACGTGCAGTACCCCAGCGTCGCGAACTGCGTTAGCCAGCGCCTCGAGGGGTTCGTCGGCGACGTCCCAAAAGCGTGCCGAAAGCGCCGGATCTCCCGTGGCTATTAGCACGAGGTCTCCCTGGAGCACACCGCTGGTCGAGTCGATCGCCCCTCCCGTCCACACCTCCGTGCGCCAGCGATAATCCATCCCTAGCTGATCCAGAGCCGTCACGGTGGTCAGCAACTTCATCGTCGAGCCCGGCACGAAGCGGCGGTGGGCGTCGTGCTCCAGCAGGGTGTCGCCAGTCGCCAGGTCCACCGCCAGCACACCCCACTGAGCCCCGGCCAGTGGATCGTCGCGGTCGACCCCTCCGGACGGCCGAGCCGTGGCGCACGCACTGATAAGTACGAGGAGTGCCCAGGCTGCCCGAGACCGTGTGGTCTTCACTGTCGTTCCCTGGCTCGGCGCGGCACCTCACGGCTCAGAAATCCGGCTAGAACGCAGGCTGTGGTCCCGCGGCGGCGTAGTTCCCTGAGAGAAAAACCGGTCTCCCGCCGAAGGGCTCGGGTGAGAGCCAAAGCCGAGGAGTAGTTGAGCCTGAAAGCCACTTCCTCCGCTCTCCGGCTTGCATCAGAGAGCAGGCTGGCTGCCCTGAAGAGTCGTCCCCAAAAGATGAGGCGCGCAGGGGACGGCATCTGGCGCTTTAGTAGCTCCCGCGCCAGCCCCGCGGAGGTCAAGCCTGAAGCTTCGGCGAGGTGCTCCACTGAGGGAGAGTCCTGAGCCCGTTCGATCGCCCAGCGTAGGCAATCCACTCCTAGCGTATGGAGCTCCCCACCCAGGGCGTCCGTCACCCCGAGGGCGTACGTAGCGCATAGCGCTTCTGCCACGGCACGGCGGGTCTGCTGCGGCTGATCCGTGGCCCCGGTCAAGATCACACCGTCGATCTTGAGGCGGCCGAGTTCGAACAGGTCCAGCTCCCGGTTCCTGAAGTCCGCGTAGACTACGATCGCCAGCGGTGGCACACGTCGGCGGAGGCGCTGGAGGTCGGAGAGGGAGACGGGATGGGCAGGGTCGTAGATGTCGATCACAGACTCGTCTACGGGGCGAGTCATCACTATGTCCCAGAACTGAGCGATATCAGCACATTCGATGAGCTCGTGGTGGTCGGCCAGGGCGGTGCTAAGGCGGGCGGCGAGACGGGCATCCGGCTCCAAGACCGCGAGACGGGCCAATGGCACTCCTTCTGGCGAAAGCTACCGGAGGAGAACGACCTGGGGAGTGCGAACATGCGGGCCGAGGCGGACGGGCGGCAAGCTGTCACTCCACGCAGCGGACCCGGGCGCCCGACCGGCGGGTACCGGGCGCCACTCTCCCACTCCCACGAGAAGCGTGTCCAAACCCTCCTCCGACCACGAACGTGATCCCCTCCCACTCTCGAAGGGAGAGGTAGCGGACGAGATCGATCGTCTGCGTGACGAACTACGCCATCACGACTACCTCTATCACGTGGAGGCCCGTCCCCAGCTGCTAGACGAGGAGTACGACCGCCTGTTCGGACGGCTCAAGACGCTGGAGGAACTCCACCCCGACCTGATCGTGCCCGACTCCCCAACGCAGAGGGTCGGGGCGGAGCCGCAGGAGCAGCTCGATACACTGCCCCATAGCGCGCCAATGCTCTCGTTGGATTCGACCCAGGACGAGGCCGAGGTGAGGAGGTTCGACGAGCGGGTGCGGAAGGTCGTGGACGGGCCCGTGACCTACCTCCTTGAGCCCAAGCTGGACGGTGCCTCGATCGAGCTGGTCTACGAGAACGGGATTCTCTCTCGCGCTGTGACGCGGGGGAATGGCAGTTCGGGGGAAGGCGTAACTGAAAACGTCAAGACCATTCCATCGGTACCGCTCCGCTTGCGTGAGGCGGTGCATCGGGCTCCCGAGCTGCTCGCGGTGCGTGGAGAAGTAATGATGTACATCTCGGAGTTCGAGGCCTTCAACGAGCGGATCGTGGCGAAGGGCGATGAACCCTATGCCTCTCCCCGCAACACTGCTGCTGGCGCGATCCGACAGCTCGATCCCCGGATTACAGCGGAGCGCAGGTTCGAATTCCTCGCATACGACGTTCTAACCGTGCGGGGAGTGACGTTCCGCCGGGACCGAGAGGGTGTGGATGCGCTCCGCGAGTGGGGTTTCCGCGTGCCCGACGACATGTCCGTGGTCGAGTCGGTGGAGGACGTGCTCGACTTTCATCGTCGCTGGGCCCAGGTGCGTGACGAGCTCGACTACGAGATCGACGGTATCGTAATCAAGCTTAACGAGTTGGACGCGCGTGCGGATCTGGGCTCCACGTCCCACCACCCACGTTGGGCGTTGGCGTACAAGTTCGAACCGCGCAAGGAGGTCACCCGCGTGGAGCGGATCGGAGTTTCAGTGGGGCGCACCGGCGTGCTGACTCCCGTTGCGCTCCTGCTTCCCGTGCAGGTGGGTGGCGTGACCATAGCGCGTGCGTCCCTCCACAACCGGGAGGAGGTCAAGCGCAAGGACGTGCGGGAGGGGGATCTGGTTCGCATTCAGCGCGCCGGCGATGTGATCCCCCAGGTGCTTGAGAGGGTGGCTGAGCCCGGGCGGAAGCGAGGCGAGCAGTTTGTCATGCCGGCCGTGTGCCCCGCCTGTGGGACGGCGGTGGAGGAAAGAGGTCCGTTCACGGCATGTCCCAACCGGTTCGGGTGCCCGGCCCAGCTCAAGGGACAGATCTGTCATTTTGGATCTCGCAACGCTCTAGACATCGCCGGGCTGGGGGAGGAAACCGCCGAACTCCTAGTGCGTCAGGGACTCGTGCGAGAGCTCGCAGACCTGTTCGACCTGGGGCCGGAGGCCCTCCTGGCACTGCCCGGGTTTGCCGCCAAATCGGCGGACAACCTGGTCGCGGGGATACGGCAGCGTCGCGAGCCGGAGCTTGCACGCTTCCTGTTCGCGCTTGGGATCCCGGAAGTCGGTGTGACGGTGGCGCGCGACCTGGCACATCATTTCCGCGGTCTCGAAGCGATACGTTCGGCGACGGAAGAAGAGTTGGCTGCTGTGCCCGGCGTTGGCCCTGTCATGTCTGAGACGATCCACGGATTCTTCGAGAACGCGCAGAACCGTTTGGCGATCGACGGGATCCTGGCGCGCGGGGTGACGCCGATAGCGCCCGAGGGCCTCGACGTGATTTCGGCACCGTTTGCGGGGCGAAAGTTCGTCTTCACCGGTGGCCTTACAGGGCTCAGCCGTGCCCGTGCGAAGGAGCTGGTCGAGAAGGCGGGGGCCCGCGTCGTAGGCGCCGTGAGCAAGGAGACCGACTACGTGGTGGTGGGGGACGAGCCCGGCTCCAAGAGCGAGAAGGCGGTGGAGCTCGGCGTGACGACGTTGGACGAGGTCGAATTCGTCGCGCTGCTCGAGGATGCGGGTCTAGAGGTCGGGTAGGCGGATCCCCAGGGAGGTTCTCCCCGCGCTCGAGCGATGGGAGAGGGCTGGTCTGGTTTCGTCCGATCAGGCTGAGGGGCTCGGCGCGGAGGCTGAGCTTCATGCCGGTCAGGGGGGGGCGACGCGCCTTCCAGTACGTGCTGGCGGCGACGGCAGGCGCCGTCGTGCTGATCGCCGCGGGCGTGTTGGTGACGGGACCCGGTCTCCCTTCTACCTTCCTGACTCGGCGGCCGGTCGGCCGCGCGCGCCTGATGAGAATAGTGCACTTGAAAGGATCCGCGATGCTCGCGATCGACCTGAAGGGCAAGCTCGCGTTCGTGGCTGGGGTCGGCGACGACCGAGGGTATGGATGGGCGATAGTGAAGGCGCTCGCCGCGGCCGGAGCCAGGGTCTGTGTCGGAACCTGGCCACCCTTGCTCACCATCTTCCAGAAGAGCTTGCAGCGGGGGAAGCTCGACGTTGCTCTTCCGGACGGCAGTGAGCTCGAAATCGAAAAGATCTATCCGCTGGACGCTGTGTACGACGCGCCCTCTGACGTACCCGCTGAGCTACGTGAGGACAAGCGCTACCGGGATCTCGAAGGCTTTACGGTCCAGTGGGTCGCGGATGGGCTCCGACAGGACTACGGCCCCGACTGTCTCGATGTGTTGGTTCACTCTCTCGCCAACGGACCAGAGGTTCAGAGGTCCCTGTTAGAGACTAGCCGAGCTGGCTACCTGGCCGCAGTGAGCGCGAGCGCTTACTCGATGGTGAGCGTAGTTCAGAGGATGGGCCCTCTGATGCGTCCCTCTGGTGCCGCGGTCTCACTCACCTATCTCGCGTCCGAGCGGGTCATTCCTGGCTACGGTGGCGGCATGAGTTCCGCCAAAGCAGCGCTCGAAAGCGACACCCGCACCCTCGCGTTCGAAGCGGGGCGCAGGTGGGGTATACGTGTGAACACGATCAGCGCGGGGCCACTGGCGAGCCGTGCCGCCAGGGCGATCGGTAAGATCGACCGCATGGTCGAGTACTATCAATCGAACTCGGCGATGGGCGGAGCAAACACAGCGACTGAAGTGGCCAACACGGCAGCGTTCCTCTGCTCGCCGCTGGCGAGTGGGATCACCGGTGTCACCCTCCATGTCGATAAGGGCTACCACGCCATGGGCATGGTGGCGGAGCCGTACCTCGCGCCTGATCCGATAGCTGCGGCGAAGAAGGAAGGATAGCCGTACTGGACGGCGCTTATTCCTTCGGCGCGGGCCTGCCGCGCGTCGTTGTTCCTCCTCCGGGCCCCCGCTCGCGCGAACTCGCCCGTCGTCTGCGCGAGGTGGAGTCCCGCAACGTCACTTTCCTCGGTGAGGAGTTCCCCGTTTTCTGGGAGGAGGCGTCCGGGTGCAACGTCCGTGACGTAGACGGCAACCAGTACCTAGACCTGACCGCTGCGTTCGGCGTCGCGCTCGCGGGCCATTCTCACCCTCGGCTCACGGCCGCTGTCGCGGAGCAGGCTCACAGGCTCATCCACGGGATGGGTGACGTGCACCCACCCGAGTTGAAGCTCGCGCTGCTGGAGCGTCTCACGGAGCTGGCTCCCTGGAAGGACGCGCGCGCCGTGCTCGCGTCCAGCGGTTCTGAAGCCATCGAGATCGCGCTCAAGACCTCCCTGTTGGCGACCGGAAATCCCGGCATTCTGGCGTTCGCGGGCGGATATCATGGACTCACACTGGGAGCGTTGGCTGCTACTGAGCGTGAGTTTTTCCGCCATCCCTTCGAAAGCCGACTTTACGGCGGAGTCGTGCGCGCTCCCTATCCCACCGATCGGGACGGGCCAGCCGCACTGGGTGCGGCCTTGGATTTCGTTGAAGAGGCGTTTTCCCGGGGGGCCCCGGGGGGGGACCGCATCGGTGCGGTGGTCATCGAGCCGGTTCAGGGTCGGGGCGGAGCGAGGCTACCAGCGCAGGGCCTTCTTCCGGGGGTGGCAGAGCGTGCGCGGGCAGCTGGGGCGCTCATCGTCCACGACGAGGTGCTCACCGGGTTCGGGCGCACCGGAAAGCTCTTCGCGCACGAACACGAAAATGTCGTGCCCGATCTTTTGTGCGTGGGGAAGGCGCTCGGTGGGGGACTCCCCACGAGCGCGTGTCTGGGCCCACGTAGCGTGATGGACGCGTGGCCGGAATCGGAGGGGGAGGCCATGCACACGAGCACGTTCCTCGGCCACCCCCTAGGTTGCGCCGCGACGCTGGCGTTTCTGGACGTTCTGGTGGACGAGGACCTGGTGCAGCGCTCAGCGGCGGTTGGCCGGACCATCCTGACCGGACTGACCCGTGGGCTAGAGGGCGTGGATGGTGTCTTGGAAGTCCGGGGCCGGGGCCTCCTCATGGGTGTTGAACTCGCGGGCCGGGGAAGCGCGGCTACCCTGACCCAGTGGGCCCTCCGTGAGGGCCTGCTGTTGCTTCCGGCGGGCGAGCGGGGAGATGTCGTGGAGCTAACTCCGTCGGCGACGCTTAGCGAAGTGCAGATAGATCACGCTGTGAGCGGGGTCTGCGAGGTGGTGCTACGGTGGGCACGGGCGCAGTGAAGGGCGAACGGCCTCGGGATTG
>Ga0310121_10003511_pt1 | contig 14272 bp, 13 predicted proteins | sample CB27_Tmax_986_MG_FD_203504 | JGI IMG/M metagenome (GOLD analysis project Ga0310121, IMG submission 203504) | Marine microbial communities from Western Arctic Ocean, Canada - CB27_Tmax_986 | ecosystem: Environmental > Aquatic > Marine > Oceanic | place: Canada: Western Arctic Ocean | collected... | reverse complement strand
GGTGATTGCAGCCCAGGCCTGGAATCTGAAGGCCTGGATGGGGATGGTTCTGCCGGCCCGACTGCAGGGCAGACAGTTGATGAAGATGGAATATCGCCGTCTCCTGCGAGAGATTATTGAGATGCCCTGCCAGATTCTGCACACAGGCCGACGGCGGGTCTATCGGCTGTTGGATGTCAATGGCTGGAGGCGTCTTCAGTAAGGCCCGACGCGCTGGCTTCCTACATCCACTGAGGTCAGCATGGTGGCGTCGAAGCTGGCACGTATTAAATCGGACTTGAGACGACTGTGGTCTGGATCATCCCAGAGATTGTTGAATTCCCAGGGATCTTCCTCGAGACCGTAGAGTTCACCTAGTTGGTGGCCGTGATAGAGGCACAACTTGTGGCGCTGGTCTCGGTACATGGTTGCGAAGGTCCCATCGCCGGTGCCGGGAACGAAACCTGAGTCGAGGGCATCGTAGTATTCGCAGCGGACAAAATCTCGATGGTGATTAGGTGTTTTCTCTCCCTTTAGGATCGGAATCAGGCTCTTGCCCTGAAGCTGAGCCGGAGCTGGGACGCCTGCAAGGTCCAGGATCGTTGCTGATTTATCGATCAGTTCTACCAGGGCATCGCTTCTCAGACCCGCTTCAATCTGGTCCTTCCAGCTGAAGATCAATGGCACCCGGACCAGTCCCTCATAGAAGCGGCAGCCCTTATAGAGTAAGCCATGATCGCCCAGCATCTCCCCGTGGTCGCTGCTGAAGATGATCACCGTATTGTCTCGCTCTCCTGCCTCCTCCAAGCAGGCCAGAATCCGCTCTAACTGATCGTCGATTTGAGCGATCATGGCGTAGTAGAGAGCCTGCTGTTGTCGCCCTTCGAACTCAGAGGGTCGCGAGGCCTGGGTCTGGAAATCGAGGGATTCCAGCTGCCTCTGCTGTTGAAGATCGGTTTCCCGAAAGTGAGGGCCGGGGAGCGAATCGGCGTCGAATTGCTCCGCGTAGCTGCGGGAAGGAATGAACGGCGGGTGAGGATCGTAGACGTTTACCGTCAGCATCCAGGGCTGACTCCGCTTCTGGGTAAGGAACTCGATGGCGCAGTCCGAGGCCCATTTGGTCTGATGTAAATCGGGTGGGACGCGGTCGTCACTCTGCCGGAGTGTGTCGAGATCGCCGCCCTGACTACGTACCCAGTCTGCGTAGTCGTGCCCCTGGGCCCAGTCGTCACGAGGGGCGTGGCTGAATCTCCAGTAGCGGTAACCGTCATCAAGTCGAGGCTCGGTTCGGTTGGCCGCGCTCTGCAGATGGAATTTCCCCACCATTCCGCAGTCATAGCCACTGTCGGCAAGCTGCTTCGAAATCAGCTTCGGGTGGTTGGCGAAGGACTCATTCCCGTTGCGGCAGTTGTGAATCCTGCCTGGATACATGCCCGTCATGAAGCTCGACCGGCTGGGCGTGCAGATGGGACTCTGACAGTAGGCGTGGGTAAAGGCTGTTCCACTGGCTGCCAGGCGATCGAGGGTGGGCGTCCGTACGTGGGGATTCCCCAGTGCCCCGATCGTGTCGAAGCGTTGCTGGTCGGTGCAATACCAGAGGATGTTTGGTCGCTTATCAGCCATAGGTAAGGGATACCGATCTCTTTGATCTTTGGTGCGGATATCGTACCTTAGAGTTCGGCCAAAGGATAACCATGCTTGGAATTACACGGAATAGACTGCTCCCCACGGCAATCGTCGGTTCCTATCCGAGGCCCCAATGGTTTCAGGAGAGTCTCAGGGGGCGAGCCTTCAAGCTGGCATTGACGGACGCAAGTTATCGCGAACAGTACCTGGATGCCGTTGCCTGCATTCTCAATGATCAGGTGCGGGCCGGGCTGGATATATTGACGGATGGCGACTGCCGATTCGATCTGGATGTGGGCGGTAGGTCCTGGTTTTTCTACCCGCTGGAGCGAATCTCTGGAATCGAGGGGCACCGGGATACGGCTCCCGGATGGTCAGAGCGGCTGGATCTTCGTCCGGGAAAGATCCTTTGGGAGGTACAGGAGGGTTATCAAGCTCCCACCGCTGTGGGAAAGCTCGAACGAGGACCCCTTGAGTATGCCGCGGTGTGGAAGGCCGCTCAGCGATTGGTTGATCGTCCCGTGAAGTTTGGCAGTATCAGTGCCCAGTCCCTCTCCAGCATGTTGTGGAACCAAGCCTATTCCTCTGACCGGGAATTGATCATGGAACTGGCTTCGATCATCAACGCCGAACTGAAAGAACTGGTGGCCGCCGGCTGCGGCCTGATTCAGGTAGAAGAGCCCCAGCACCACTTTCGTGCCTTGAATCCGAAGACCACGCCAGCCGACCTGGATTTCTTTACCGAGGCCTTCAATCGGGAGGTCGCGGGAGTAGAAGCCGAGATCTGGGTCCATACCTGTTGGGGTAATCCCAATCAGCAGAGCTTGTTCTGGGAGCGCCCCAGTTACGAGGCGGCCCTTCCGCACCTGCTCGAACTCGATGCCGACGTGATTACTTTCGAGTGTTCCAGCACCGGGGGACGTGATCTGCATCTCTTCGAGAAGTATCCAAGCGACAAGAAGATCGCCATCGGAGTGGTCAGTCATACGAACACCGTGGTTGAGCCGCCCGAAGTGGTGGCGGAGTTGATCCGTAAGGCCTTGCGTCATATTCCGCTGGAACGCTTGATGGTGACATCGGATTGTGGCTTCGGACGAGAGGGAATCTCTCGCCGCATCGCGTTCTACAAATGCGTTGCGCTGGTGGAGGGTACCAACCTGGTCAGGAGAGAGTTGGGCCTGCCTGAGGTGGAGATTCTTGCATCCGATCCTCCCGATGGATCCAGATAAGAATCGGCCAGCGGCGGTGTGGTAGTATGTCCCGTTCTTGTGCTCGTCCCTGCTATTGTGAGGTATAGGAGATTATGGAATCCGTCAACTTACTGCGTCCCAGAGGTCCCTATTTCAAAGGAGTAGCTCGCCTCATTTTCGTGGTGCTGGCTCTCTGGTTCCTTGTGGTCTATGGCTTTCAGTTCTTCCTGGTACTGATTCAGCGGGACTCGCTTGGTTCGAGTTGGCTGACGGATGCCCGTTTTCTGGGCTTTCCCTTCCACTACTGGTTCACGGGACAGTTCGCCATTCTCGCGTTTCTCCTCCTCTGTCTGATGTTCAACCGACGGTACGATAAGCTCCTTTCAAAGCAGACGGGAACAGCCTCTGAGGTAGGAGGGAATGACCATGGAAGCGCTTGAGGTGAAGACGGTTCCTGCTCTTATTCTGGCTGCCACCCTGGTTTTGTTCGTGCTGGTAGGAGTCCTCAGCCGCGTCCAAAACCTGGATGAGTATTGGGTTGCGGGTAGGAAGATCGGGCCCTTCGCTTCGGGGATGGCGATTGCCAGTAACTGGATGAGTGCCGCCAGCTTTCTGGGCATGGCGGGACTGCTGTACCTGCAGGGATACTTCGGACTGGCCTATGTTCTGGGCTGGACCGGTGGGTATGTTCTTCTACTAGTACTGATGGCCTCCCAGATCCGAAACTACGGGAAATTCACTGCTCCTGATTTTATCGGCGATCGCTATTACTCCAAGGTCGCTCGGTTTCTGGCCGCTTTGATCACACTGGCAATTTCCTTCGTCTACGCGGTGGGTCAGTACAAGGGAATCGGCGAGATGTTCAAATGGATCTTCGGTATGGACTATCGGCTATCGATTATCGCGGGGACCATTGTCGTTCTCTCTTATGTTTTGCTGTCCGGAATGCTAGGGGTGGTACGGAATCAGCAGGTCCAGTACGTCGTCTTGATCACTGCCTTTCTGCTGCCGCTGTTTTTCATCGCCAAGAAGATGGGCTTCTTCTATCTGGTTCCGCAGATCGGATACGGAGAGGCGGTAAGCCAGCTCCAGACCACTCACCCTGAATTCGTCCTCCCCTGGGGAGACGAGGGACTCTACAGCTGGATCGCTCTTTGTTTCACCTTGATGGTGGGTACGGCTGGCCTGCCTCACGTGATCCAACGCTTCTATCTGGTGCCCAACGCTCGAGATGCTCGTACCTCAGTCGTGTGGGGTCTTTTCTTTATTGGCATCCTCTACTGGAGTTCCCCTGCCTTCGCCGCCTTCGGGAAGATTCTCAATCCGGACGGGGGCAAGGAAGTTGCTGATGTGATCATCATCAACGCGGCTGAAAATGCGGGTCTACCTGAATGGTTTGCTGGCCTGCTGGCGGCGGGTGCTATTTCGGCTGCTTTCAGCACGGTAGGCGGGCTACTCATGGCAGGCTCGGCGGCGTTTGCGCATGACCTCTACTTCGGACTCTTCAAGCCTACGGCCTCTGCTCAAGAACGTGTTCGGGTGGCGAGGATTGGTACTGTCATCCTGGGTTTGGCAATCATGGTGGTGGCGCTGGACCCACCTGCTTTGATTGGCCAGATTGTCGCCATGGCCTTCGCCATCGCGGGCTGCACCATCTTCCCGGTGTTCGTTCTGGGTATCTGGTGGAGCCGCGCTACCCGCGAGGGAGGTATCGCCGGGATGTTGGTGGGAGCTTTCATCTCGATAGGGGCTCTTTTTTGGGGAGAGACCTTTCTGGCAGAGTGGATTCCGGCCACTTCCTCGGCTCTTATCGGCGCACCAGCGGCTTTGCTGACGATTGTCTTGGTCTCTCTTTATACCAAACCTCCGCCGCCAGAGATCGACACTCTGATGCGCCAGATCCACCAGCCCACCGAGTAGTTGCCACTAGGCTGATCTGAACTGAAACTTTATTCGGAACTCGCACCTCCAGGTCGCTCAATCATGCGAAACGCGAGGAAGTCTGAAGCGTGAGCGAGAGGTTGGAGGGCAGCACAATGGGGGGACGAAGGGGCCTGAGGCGCGGCAAACAGCCAAGCCGGCGGGATTTGGGGTGTTCCCCGACCCCTCGCTTGCGCTTCAGGCTTCCATAGCTCGGGAAGTTTCGTTCTCGAATGGGGCAGCACCGCTGGGGGGACACTGAGCTGAAACTGAAAGAATACGTCGCACGTCTCCTGTCCTCCGAAGGTGCCGTTAACGGGTGAACTACCAGCGATACGAAGCCAAGTCCGACAGAGCCGCGAACGACTTGAGCCGTTAGCAACATAGAGACCAAGTTCCGAGGAGAGAGCTGGACAACTCTTCCCCACGCAGTGACGCATAATCTCCCCCATCCTCAGCCTGAGTTTCCTCCTGAATGATCCAACTCACAAGCCTTGCCAGGACGGCCCTTTCGGCGCCTCGCTACGACAAGCGATGAGAAATGCGGGCTAGAGCCGTTCTCGGATGCGAGAGTCACTACACAGTCTGCGAGTCTACGTGTAAGAATCGAGCAAGGAGGGAGAGGCAAAGAGAGATTCTTTGGTTTCTGTTGATCGGTACGGTAGCGGGTTGGATGGCCGGAATGATCATGGGCAGTCGGGGCGAGCTCATTGGCAACATAATCGTTGGTGTGATCGGAGCCGTTCTTGGGGGCTACCTGCTTGGGATGGCAGGTGTCGCGCTCGGAGGCGGATTGGTAGGGTCGCTGCTCACAGCACTTATCGGAGCTGTGGTGCTTCTCTTCATGGTAGGTTTGATCAGAAAGTAAGCTACGGCCCTTTACAGAAGAATTCCCAGGTTGAATTAGGCGGATGATGGCGTCGCCGCAGTGGAAAACTTCTGACTGATGCGGGTTAAGGGATAGGCGACATGGAAACGGCGACGATAGCATTGTCGACGGTTCTCTGAGTGAGGGCGACGGGAACCACCCTACCTCCTTCACAGTTGAGGCTGAAGCTTCCCTGATAGGGGTTCGGTAGACCGGGCATCATCTGGGATAAGAAGCGGGCAGTCTGGATTCGAGGGGGCAACTGGATCGTCGTCGATCCAACGGACCTTCCGTTGATTTCTGTGTAGGCCTGCAGCGTGCAGTCCGCCGCATCGGGTCCGATGTTAGCCAGGGGAAATCCAGTGTTCACAAGGTCGGACACATCACTTGCACCGCTCCATCCTTGGGAACCTTTGACGGGAAGTACAGCCACTGGGGGAAGCGCAGCCCCATCGATCTCAACCGAGTAGAAGGCAGTGCTCAGGATAGGCCCGTCGGCGGTGATCTGCACCCAGCCCACTGTCAGGGGGGCATCCGGTCCACCCGAATGATTTCTTCGGTTGCCTTCTCTGACAGGGTTACCATTCGAATCTCTTCTTGCTCTCCGGCTTGAGTGAAGAATCGTACGGAAGCGTCGACCGACCCAGATCCGGGATTCCAGACCAGGATTCACGTGGTGTTCTGTGCCTCACCGCGGAGGGCCTGGGGGAAGTAGAATTCGGTGGATCCCAGGGAGCTTTCCATTGCAATTGCGGTAACCGACTCGTCGCTTTCGCGCTGAGTCAGCGTCATGGGGGCGACCTTGGCCTGGGCGCAGTGCAGGTTTAGGCAGCCTTGAAAGGGAATGCTTAGCTCAGGGATCAGCTGGCCAAGAAACTGTGCTGTCTGTTCACCGGGGCCCAGTTGGATGATCGCTGATCCCGCCGTATCGCCATCTGTCTGATGAGCGGTCAACTCATATTCGGCCCGGCCGACGCCCGGATTGGCCAACGCGATCGCGGTGTCGCTGGTGCTGGACTTCTCACCGACTCCGCTCCACCAGTCACTCAAGGAAACGGGCAGTACTCCGACTGGGGGCACCGAAGTATCTCCGAACTGGAGGGTATAGAATGCCGTAGCCAGGACGTCCTGATCGGAGGTCACTTTGACCCAGCCAACCGTCAGAAGGTTGTTGTCGATGATCTGCTCTACGGTGGGGCCGCCCAGGCGATTTCTTCGCTTCCATTCCCCTCTAGCAAGCTGATCAGGGACTCCAGTTGCTCTCCTGTCTGGTCGAAAAACTGGGTGGTCACGGTCGCCGCGGAGCTGCCCAGGTTCCAGACCAGGATGCGGGTTGTATTGAGCACATCTCCACGGATCGCCTGAGGGAAGTACTTCTCTGTTGCCCTGCTCATGTTGTTGGGCAGTGCGACAATCAGTGTCAGGAGAAGAAGGGGATTGAGTAGGGGATATGACCACGGCGGTCGTGCCACACCCTTCTCCCGGAACACAGCTCCCGCGATCATGTCTGCCCAGGCTACCGCATGCCGTGAAGTCAAGTTTGCCTGGCGCAGCGGAAACTGACATGGCGCAGGGTGAGAGAATCGAAGGCTCATTAGTCGGACTTCATGGCCACCAGCAGGGGATGGTCCAGGGTGTCACCATTGGGCTGGAAGCCGTTTCCATCGACGTCCACATAGATTGGATTAGTAAACGCAACCGGACGCATGTGGGCTTCCGGGCTGCGGCCCCATCCTTTTTCCAGGGTGCTGGACCCACTGGTGGCGACTACGATCAGATGAGCGTCCCGAGACAGATCGACGCGGACCTGCTGCTCAAACTGGACGACACCGCTCCGAAAGGAAGGTCCATGAGAGGAACGCGTGTAGTTGTGCTCAGGGAGTGGGCGGCCGTTGACCATAACTTGAACCCGGTCGATGTCGATCCAATTCGGAGTCTGTACCCGAACGCGGAGCGTGACGCCGCCGGGAGAGGTTATTCTGGAACCGATGGGTAGCCCTTGATCAGTTGCTACTTCGAGAAAGGGCCCGTTCGTGATCATCATTTTCCCGGCCTTGGAGTTTCCGATCAGCTCACCCGGATCGACGTCGCTCGGCTCATCGGTGGAGCTGGGGACATAGGTGCGCCAACCGCCCACCCCGTTACCGCCGAAGACCCGGTGTGCGTCGCTAACGGCAACACACCAAACATGTCTTCCCTGGTTTAGCATCTGCAGCCAACCAAAGGTACGGTTCTCTGTCTCAACCCTCTCTCCGTAGCGCATCTGAAAGTAGGTCGGGCGCGGGTTCAGGATCTGTGTGCTCCAGACTTCTGCAGCGTCGATCAGCGACTCGAAGCCGACAAAACCTCCGTCGCCGACGCCGTCCGCATTCCTGTCATTGAAGACCTTACCGACACGGGGGTGATTGCCCTGAACCCATCGATCCGGTCCGCCGTCGAAGAGATTCCTCAGGACGATCGCATTCAGGCGAGGGTCAAACTGCCACTCCGGAGCGCCTCCGTCCTGGGTTAAAGGGCTGTACTCGAGAGGGAATGAATTGAAGTGTTGGCCCCTGCCCGTCAGCTCAAGACCAACCGTTGTGGATAGCAGACGGGACAACCCCAGTCTCTTGATATATGGGCTCCAATCGTAGATGCGGTTGTGCTCGGTGGTGGGAATGAACTCGAGCTGTTCGGCCGCGAAGTTGATAAGGCGGTCATGGGTATTGCAATGGTTGTCACCGCTGGGAGTGGAGTGGGAGTGATAGTCGGTGCTGATCCAACCGGTGGTGTCCACGGTGCGCGACAAAGTGGCCTCAACGCGGAGTCCTCCCCGTGGTTTTACCTGGACCTCCTTCTCGAAGAGATCATATTCAGGACCTCTTGTGATTCTCAGCAGGTAGTCGCCAGGGGGGACCTGCTGGGTGAAGACACCGTCGTGGGTCTGATACTGATGGTCGCAGCCGTGGGCTCGGTAGTCTGTCCCGAAATTGGGCGTCTCGGTGCCCTTGATGCCAAGAAACTGGACTTTAGCGGGTGAGGGGCGACCGCTACTGTCCCGAATCTGGAAAGACACGGAGGAGGCGGGAGGAGGCGTGAGGCGGAGCGTGGTAGTCTGGTCGTGGGTCACGTCCAAGGAAAACTCCTGGTTCGGTCTTCCCAAGTCGACGAGGCTCCCTTCGTATTTTCCAGGGGGAAGAAGGAAATCTAGGTCTCCCTCTGGGCCGGGATATTCGGGAAGTTGGACCCCGTTGACGGAAATCAGCAGGGAAGAGTGAAGAGCAGGTTTTCCGGCGCTGTCGACCACGCTGCCTTTGACGTGTCCGCTGGGTCCGAGGAGGCTGGAAGCGATCCCGAAAGCCTCCAAGGGCGAGCCAGCCACCGTCAAGGCAAGCGCATAACTTTTCTCCTGTCCGGGCTGCAGTTGGACCTTGTCTTCTAGCCGTGAGGCATCTTGCCGAGACAGAGGCACCCAGGCATAGGAGCGTTTGTCGAAGGGGTCAATGCTGTCCCCAACCCGGACTTCTCCGGCCTTCCAAACTTCTGAAAACTGGTTCAGTTTGGCGTAGCCCTCAGGTGATTTCCACACCGGCAGGGGGTCGATTTCTCTTGCTTGATTCGACTCGTTTCGAAAGGTGGAAAAGATCTCGAGGTGCTGCCATCCTGCGCCCAGGGAGTACACATGTCGGGTGAAGAGTCCGTTGCCCGTGGCCGCTGTCGTTACCGCTTCGATCGAAGCTGTGTTCCCGCTAGCCGAGAGAATCTTCACGTAGCTGACCTGGCCACGCTGATGCCCGGGACGGAAAGAAGTGATCTGGTCGTTCCCAGCCCCCAATAGATCGAGATCGAAGACGGTACCGGGAATCGAAGAATCCCGATCGTGCATCATGTTTGCCCGCCGGTTGGGCAGGTCGCCGCTGATCAAGGCATGGATTTTTCCGTTGCGCAGTACAAAGTCTCCGATAATCCCATCCGCCTCCTTGCCCCTCGGCAGCAAATGGGTATTGTGTTTTCCGATCTCGACCGCCTCTGCATGGTGGCTCGATGAAGTCAGGGAAACCGCAAGGACGATGATGCCAACGGTGCAAGCGATCAGAATGGATCTTGGTATCCGTAGGTTCAAAGGGCTCATTCGATTTTCAGACATGTCTTCCTTTCTCACTATTTGCAATCAGGTCGCAAGTGTTTAGCGTCCTCCCTTGCCTTTGCCTTTGCCCGACTTCATCCCTTGTTCGTATCCCACGAGCAAGGGCAGAGGCAGAGGCAGAGGCAAAGGGGTGAGCACATAGATCGGGTCCCCGATAGCCATGAGGTTTCTACGATCCCACCGGACACTTCGCCAGAGGGGTCTTCCCTGAGATGTCCCGCAGCATAAGGATCAGATCGAGGATGTCCCTGGCTTGATCCCCATTGATGTCTCCCGGGCAGATCGGTACAAGTGCCGGATCATTGGTGAGCTCGAACTCTATCTGGCCCGGAACTCCAGCGCCCGCCGCAATGACTTGGAAGCTTCCGGGAAGCAAGTTGGCAGTGAACCGGGAAGAAGTAGCCAACCCATCTCCCGAGGTGACGGTACTGAAGAGGACGGATCCGTCCGCGAAGGTTCCGCTGGCACCTGAGAGGGGGGCAGAAAAGGTGACCTCGACGACGCCGACGCCTTGACCATTCCGTTCAGTGGCCTTGACTTGCAGTGGACTTGAAAAGTCGCTGCCGATCTCGACTGGCTGAAGGTCCCCTCCGAACCTTGCAATCTCCAGATCGGCCGGAAGGTGAAGGGACACGACTTCGGCTCTCTCAGAATCCGCGTTGCTGTGGTGAAGCAGCAGCAGTCGCAGCGGCGCGGCGGAAGCAGGAGCAGAGGCAGCCACGGCTGCTGCTGCACTCACGCTTACCTGAATCGGGTTTCCGTCGGCATGGAAGGGGAAGCCTGAAAGGCCTGTGGAGGTCACGTCAATGACGGGATTGGCCGCGTCAAAGCTGCCCCCGCCGATCTCGTCGCCGAGGCTGTCCCTGACTATCGTCCTCACCTCGTAGTCGAAGCGTGCAGACTCGACGCTCAGGCCGAGACTGCCGTAGGAGACGGGAAGGATCATGACGTTGTTATTGAAGAGTTTCGTATCAGCCTGATCCGGAGGTAGGACGTTTACCAGGGAGTCCGACACGCGCTCCTTCGTCTCCAGGTTGGCCACGATGGTGATGAACGTATCCGTGTTGTTTCCTCCTGCGGCTATTCCTGAGTTCGAGGCGGAGAGTCTATAGTCATCGGTGCCATCTTGATCGGTATCGATCAGGATGTCCACATCCAAGCTATTGGGGGTCGTCCACTCTTGTCGCGTAGCCAGACCGAAGTAGAGATGGGCCTCAGAGAAAGCTTGAACGAAGTGCAGGTCAGTGGTGATACCGAGCCACAGGATATCAGCAGCGGCCTCCAGAAAATCGCTGGAGTCATGGGGGAGTCTTTCGAGTCCGAACTCGAAGACGCTAACCAGGGGTTGGGGATGTGCTGACTCACCGATGACTGGAATGGAGACAGAGATTCGATCGTCCTGGCCAAAGAGTGAAAGGCTATTGAAAGGACTTCCCGGCAGGGCCAAATGGGCGGCGTCGGCATGCATAGCAAAGGCGGCATTGACGACTCCGTAGTAGGGAAGACTCAGGGGAAACACGCCATCGTCGAAGCGGATCTTGCCATTGACTTCGAACAGGATGTGGCGCGGTTCGCCTCGCTGCGTCTACGGCGTGGTGGGGTCGGTGGTCCCTTCGAACTGGAATATGGATCTGCCTGGAAGCGCAAAATGGTCGTGGCAGAGGCGTTTCCGGGAACGATGACCGTATCCTGAAGGGGTGTCAGGGAGGTGCCCGTTTCAGCCACAGTCTCTTCAACCTCAATGCTGAAAGTTTTTGATTGGGAACTATGATTCGTTTAGAACGACGGTGTGGTCCTTCGAGTAGAACTGACTCAGACTGAGGTTTCCCAACGACAACGAAATTTTCCCTTGGCTGTCCTGGGAGGCAATGGTCACCACGGTTTGGGCTGCACGATCGACCTGAGCTCGGTCGGCGCCAGCAAGCGATTCGGGGTACCTGTTCCCGCCAGCATCAAACATGACGCCAGCCGTATTCATCAGTGCCGCCTTGATCTGCTCAGCCGTCCAGTCCGGGTGGCGTTGCCTTAAGAGAGCGGCCATTCCGGCGACGTGGGGACTGGAGAAGGATGTGCCTCTTCGGGCCCTACCTCCCGTCCCTGTTCCCCCCACGGAGGATAGGATATCGAATTCCGGAGCGGAAAGCTCCGGCTTCAAGACGTTGCCCCTGGCGCTGGGACCTCTCGAGCTGAAGTCCCGGATCAGGTCAGCCTCTCCAAGGACGCTCCCTGCATCATCCAAAGCGGCAACCGAGATGGCACTCGGAGCCATTCCGGGTGCGGTGACGGCGTAGAAGGTATTCCCGTTGTTACCGGCGGCGGCTACTGCGGGGGGTCCCAGATCGACCAGGTTCTGGATGATCTCCACCTCGGTCTCCGAGGAATCGATGCCGTTCGCAAAGGCGACGCCTACCGACAGATTGACGACGTCCAGACGATCGCCGAAGTCTCCGTCTCCGTTCGGGTCGGAGGCATACTCCAAAGCAGCCATGACCAGTAGGCTGGCACCCCGACAGCCGAAGACTTTCAAAGCATGAAGTTCCGCCCCCGGGGCCACGCCGGGTGCAATTTCGAACTGGGCCAGGTCCAGGCCCTCCCTATAGGGACCTCCGAAACCCTCTCCCGCGAGGATACCCTGAGCCGCAGCCGAGCCCGAGACGTGAGTTCCATGTCCGTTGCAATCCAAAGGGTCTGAATCAGGAATCGCCGTGTTGATTCCCGGATCATTGGACGAAGCGTCATAGGAGTTTCCGACGAAATCGTGTCCGCCAACTACTTTGGTGTTCGGAAACGTACCCGGCTCGATGACATCGGGGTCGTTTCCTTCAAAGTCCGAAACCAAACCAGAGCCCCTCAGGTTAGCGTGTGTGTAGTCGATACCGGTGTCAATAACACCGATCGTGATGCCGCTGCCATCCCGCGAGAAGCCCCCGCTACCCCAGACGACGGGAGCTCCGGTGTAGGGAACGCTGGAATCTAAAGCTATCTTGTGCAGGGTGACCGGATCAATCCGTAAGATCTCCGGCATTGAGCGGAGCTCTGGAAGACTGGAAATCGGCAGTCTTACTTGAATGGCGTTGGCCAGCCGCCGATAGCTGAAACTGTTTCGAGCGCCCAGGAAGCGAAGCTGTGTGAGGACAGACTCCTGTTGTGTCCGGATCTGTAAGATTCTCTGTTTCACACTCACGGTCGACCGTCGCAGGGAAGGTGAGCGGGCTTCGAGTACTGTCTGAACCGCGGGACCCCCGTATAAGACTGCGTACACAGAAATCATCTTTCTGGGAGCGTCCACAGAGTCGTCGGCACGCTGGCTTGAGGTGGCGATGCCCGCTTGTTTGAGAAACCTTTCGGTGGCCGATCTGACGCTGGTCCTGAGGTCGGATTCGACCGCCAGGAGTTGATGAAAAAGCCAAAGCGACGAACAGCCCAGGATGAGGGTGACTCGGACGTTCAGTGTGCCTTATTCTAATCGAATTGCTTCTGGTGGGAATCCTGGCCGCTAGACTGCCAACTCTGGCGAAAGGGCACTAGCCCGCATTTCTCATCGCTGGTCTACTGTGTCGCCGCAATCATCCGCCCTGGCTGCGTTACGCTCCTTCGGCCTCCTCGACGTACTGCACGAGTACGACTGCTGGGGCTTCGGTCGCAAGCCTTGCCAGGACGGCCCTTGCGGCGCCTCGCTACAACAAGCGATGAGAAATGCGGGCTAGCTGCTATAAAACATTTTCACAATTTCCAGAAACTGCCGATCTCGCTCTGAGCGCCTTGCCGCAGCGGAATCCGGCGTGTACTTGTAGAAGCCCCTTCCGGATTTCACCCCAAAGTGACCAGCTTCGACTAACCCTTGGATAGTTCTGGGCAGCTTTTTATCCACACAGAGGTGGGGGACCAGGTTCTGGAAGACGCTGGCACCTATGTCGTGGCCGGAAAAATCGGATACTTCGAGAGGGCCCATCGCCGCAAATCGCACCCCTATGCTTCCTCGAATTGCCTGGTCGATGTCTTCCGGACTAGCCACGCCCTGGTCCAGCAGGTCACAGACCTCACGGAGGATTGCCACCTGGATCCGGTTCACCAGGAAACCTGGAAGTTCGCGCTTGAGCAGAATGGGCAGTTTGCCGATTCGCCCGGTCAGTTCGACCGCTGCCTGGGCCGTCTCCGCAGTCGTGTGTTCTCCCGGAACCACCTCGATCAGTGGCACGATATGGGGAGGGTTGAACCAGTGGGTGACGACTGCTCGCTGGGGTAGACGCATCTGCTCGGAAATTTCGGTCATGGGGAAGCTCGAGGTGTTGCTCGCAAGGATGCAGTCGTCGGCTACGTGGGCCTCAATCCTGGAAAAGAGCTCCTGCTTGACGTCAAGATCTTCGATCACGGCCTCGGTAACAAACTGGGTACCCTCGAGCGCCTCTGCCTCGCTTTCACAAAGCAAGATCCGGCTCTCGATTTTTCCCAGCGCTCGTTTCTCGTAGATCCCGGCCTGGAGCATTTGCTCTAGATTGGAGCGGACTCTCTCGATAAGACTGTTTCGAGCAGCGGGTGACTCGTCATAGCACTGAACTTGGC
>Ga0310121_10003510_pt1 | contig 14273 bp, 11 predicted proteins | sample CB27_Tmax_986_MG_FD_203504 | JGI IMG/M metagenome (GOLD analysis project Ga0310121, IMG submission 203504) | Marine microbial communities from Western Arctic Ocean, Canada - CB27_Tmax_986 | ecosystem: Environmental > Aquatic > Marine > Oceanic | place: Canada: Western Arctic Ocean | collected... | reverse complement strand
CACGGCGCACGTCACGCACTTGAAGATCGGCGGCTCCATACTGTTGGAGCAGACTCGCTGGAGTGGCATAGGTCGGATCGTTGGGAATGACCAGGTAATCGGCCTGTCCGGGTTTGGATACTGCCATTCCATTGGGGACCAGCCCGATGGACGCCAATCCAGGCAATAAGTCGTGATAACAGACGTCTCCCCAGGGACTGCAGGACACCCTCGACCCTGGCGGAAGTGCACGTATCCCGGCAACGACATCGGCATCGAGAACCGGACGGTGAAACATCGATAGTCCCCGCCCGGCCAACTGCCCTGGGCTTGGCGCCAGACTTGCCCCCCTACGTTTGCCCGTAATAGTGCTCGACATATGCCCGATCAAAGATAGAAAAAGGACTACGCTCAAAAAGACCCAGGCCGGACGTTGTATGCTATTGGCCCGGGGGAATACCCGCGCCAGCTGCGTCTGAACCAGATGGGCAAGAGGTTCACATAAAGACTCCAGGGCACGAAGACCAGCTCCAAGGAAAGGCGCCAATAATGCCAGAAGGATAATCCTGTGGTCCTGGCCGCCAGCAAAAGGCGAGCCCTGAAGCATGGTAATGAGCAGCCAGACAAATCCGAGTACCCCAAGGGGCACAAGAGAGCATGTCTCGCGGGCATCACGCCCTCGAATCCGAACACCTACCCCTATCAATGAGCCGACGACAAAGGGCAGCGGCGTCGTCAGGAACAAAACCACGGGCGTTGCCCACCAGGGAGGGCTTCGTAGATCAAGCCCCTGTATCCAGGTCTGCCCTCCGATTCGAAGTGGTGGGTGATGGTCTCGATACAGGTCTGAAACCCGATGCCATAGAAAGGAACCATCCGAACTCCAGAGCAACGCGAAGACCGCCAATCCGCCAATAGCGGCACATAAGGTTACCGAGTCGAACCAGCCCAGCCATATGCGACCTCCCACTACGCGAGGGCCTCCCGGACGGCTCTGTCCCATACTACAAAAAATCAGCGCAAAGCACGCCGGAATGGCAAAGGGATGGCATGCAATCGCCATGGCACTGACCATGAGAAGAAGCATCGAACGCGCAATAGAAGCGCCTCGAAACGTCATTAGCCAGGCGATGCCCAGTAGGAACGCCGCTGTCCAGACCTCCGGCCCACCCGCTCGGGCTCGCTCGATAAGCGGTGAACACAAGATCAGCAACAGTACCGCAACAATACCTTCCCACTGCCGACCGTTTGAACGAGCAAGCTGGAAAACGAATAGGCAAATCGTAACCGCAAAAAGAAAGCCGAATAGCCGTAGCCACAGCTGCGCCGCGTCCGGGGTTCGTGTTATGCCCGTCAGCCCGCCCACGACCGCTACTGGTAACAAAGGCCCCGACGGTCGACCACGGACGCAACGGTCCGCCCAGGAACGGCCTGGATTCTTCTCAGGGGTCTGCAAGGCACCACAATCGGCCACCGCCTGATACAATCGGGCGTCACCCACGCCGACTTCACCCCAGGGACCTGCGAAGATAGTACTCCCCAGAAGCACCAGGACCAAACCGGCCAGAATCCATCGGACAGAGGTGGCATTCATGGCGTTCTCTGCAGGGTTCCGTACAAGTCAAAGCAATACCAACGCTGACCGTCTTTTTTAGAGCTGATTCGTATCTCCAGGTCTCCTTCCAAACCATTGGCTACATCTACTCGACGATATTTCAATCCATCTCCCCGATCCGGTCGCCGGCCCGACATATGGAAGAGGCCAGGCCTTCGTTTCTTGTGGGGCAGCCCTAGATCCTGCGCTACTAAAAGTACCTGGCCGCCGTTTTTGATATGAGGGGCGCCATCCATCAGCCCTTCAATCAGCCGAATCTCATCGGTATCAGGAAGTCCTTTTAATCGCACAATCCATTGGTTGCCCTTCGGCAGGGGGTGGGCCCAGACACAAGGAACATCAAGCCGTCCAAACGTCCGCGTGTCTGGACCAAGGTATTGCCAATCCCTGACAAAGCCAGGACATCGGAACCGGCCATCCTGTGTCCGCTTACAGGGGCGCTCGCTTGTCCCCGCAATACCGCCGGCCCAGACCTCGGCTGATTTCAGCTGCTCACGCAAGGTCCAGACAACGTCTTTTTCCCCATCATTGAATCCGTCGATGAACTGCTGGAGTCCAGGCTGGTGCCGATGCCGGACCCGTTGCCCCCAGATGGGGGGTAGTTTCACAACCCCCGCCCCCATCTCCACCGCTTCCCTTGCTGTCAAGATGGTCTTGCCTCGTCGTTGCGCTGCAGACAAGGCCGGTCCATCATTCGGCACGAATGTCTCCCAGAGCTGAAGCGCGGGCTCCAACAGCATGGAAAAAACCAGGACTATGGCGAAGAGCAGGTTTCGGGACATCTATAGATCTAGCCTGATAGGTCCATTTCTTCTATCCCAATCCGCTCAACGACGCCAGGAGAGGCTAGAAACCGACTGCTGGTCAATATGTGTCTGTATAAAACGAATCCAATAAGGCCTGGTTCTGTTCTTCAATCGCCCGGCGTCGAATCTGCATGGTCGGATTCAGGGAACCATCTTCGGGTGAAAAGTCTACTGGCAAGATAGCAAACTTCTGTATCGCCTCGTACGCTGGCAGGCTTCGGTTGACATCATCCAGAACCGACTGGGCAAGGGCGTGGATTTCGGGCATTTCACATAGTTGTTTTTTATCCTCAAAGGGGAGCGCCTCTCCCATAGCCCAGTCCCTCACGACTTCGTAATTCAACGTGATAAGCGCGGTAAGAAAACTGCGATTGTCACCATATACAAAGGCTTGGCTGATATAAGGCGACGAAAGAAGTTTCTCTTCGATGGGACGGGGCGCAATGTTTTTTCCTTCGGCGGTGACAAGAAGATCTTTCTTTCGGCCCGTAATACGGAGAAAACCAGTGTCCGTAATTTGCCCCGTGTCTCCCGTACATAACCAGCCGTTATCCATGAGGGCCTCACGAGTCGCATCCGGGTCCTCGTAATACCCACGCATAATGTTTGGACCACGTATCTGCACCTCCGTATCGGCGGCTATACGCACTTCGATCTCCTGAAAGGGCACTCCCACGGAGCCAGGCTCCATCTGGTTCTCCCGATTTATATGCGAAATCCCACCGGTTTCCGTAAGGCCATACCCTTCGAGAAGTGGGAGTTCCAAAGCATGAAACCATTCTATCGTCGTGCTGTTTAACGCCGACCCACCACTCAGAAGTTGGCGAATATCTCCGCCCAGCAGGTCATGTATTCGACGACGCCCAATTCGTCTGGCCAAACGGTAGCGAAGCTCAGCCACGAGACCCAGATCATCCTGAACTTTTTGTTGTGCTACCGTCTCCTTTGCAACCGCGAGGGACCACCGAAACATGGCACCGCGCAGTCCAGTCGCCTCACGCGCTGTCTCCTCAATCCGCCTTTTCAACCCCTCGTATACCAATGGCACACCCGGAATCACGGTCGGTCGAAGCTCTCCCAACTCTTGTATGAGTTCTTCTTTTGGGCTTCCGAAGATCAGTAATGCCCCACAGCGAATGGCCGACAGGGCGAGCACCCGAGGTAGGATGTGGGCCAACGGAAGAAACATCAAAACGCGATCATGTTTTTCCCAGCGGAGTGCCCGCACTACCGTATCCGAGACAAAGAGTATTGCCTCCTGGGTAAGCATTACACCTTTGGGATCACCCGTCGTGCCGGGTGTATACACAATGGTCGCAAGCTGACCGGTTCGGCCTTTGGGAAACGAATCGACCGTCCCAATCTCTTTAAGGGCAGATAATGTCCACAGAAAACCTTCGCCCAGACTCGGATTCCTGGCAATTACCTCCTCCAGATCCCCCTGGGAAGACACATCCTCTGCCGATTCCGGGTTTTCGGGATCCATGAGCACCAGATGGGCAAGATCTGGAAACTCGTTGCGATGGGCGCTCAAGACCTCAACCTGAGCTATGGTCTCAACAAAAGCCAACTTGATGCCGGCATGGTCCATGATGTAGCGCATCGTGTCCGAGTGATAGGCCGGAAACATGGGAACAGAGACGGCACCCGCAAGGGCAATTCCCAGGTCCACCAGAACCCACTCGGGACATGTCTTGGCAACGATAGCAACGCGATCTCCGGGAGCAACACCGAGCCGTATCAAACCGGCCGCGATAGCCTCAACCCGACTGCGAACATCCGCCCTTAGCCAGTCGGTTCGCCCTACGCCATCGCGTACCGAAAACAAAGCACGCGAAGGATCTCTTCGAGTGGTAGCAGTTAGAAGATCAGAAATATTTACAATTCCGCCCATCGACCTCTTCATGCTCTCTTCGGCTTACCCTCGTCAACCAAGACGAACCATCATATCAGGGGTTCACCGAACGGCCTATGTCTTTGAACCCCGGTTTACAGCGTAGTGAAGAGGGTTGTTGTCCGCATACGCTCGTGATAGCGTGGTTTCCAGGTATCGCTTCTTGGACGGGGGTACCCATTACAAACCGCTTTGTTGTAGACCGCCGAACATCTTCGGCCTAAACCACTGAAGTCAATCATGCCCAATATTGCCATCATCATCGCTGCTCTCGGCTTACTGGTCATCCTGATCTCCATCCTGGTAAGTCGGCTCATCCGCGTCGCGGAACAATCCAATCAGCTCGAAGACCAGTTAAAAGATAGCCAAAAATCGCTCAAGAAGGCTACAGAGCGAATGCAGAAGTTTGAGAAACGCGCCCAGAAGCTGGGAACGGGCTCCGTTAGTGATGATAAAAAGGTTTTGCAGCTCAAGAAAGCTGTCGATGACCTGAGAAAAACGCTGGCGAGTACTCGAAAGACTGTACGTGACGCAGAGGAACGCGCCGAATCCGCAATGGAGGGCACGCGTATTCTTCAGAGACAACTCGACGAGTTGGAGCGTGATCAGACAGCAAAGTCGGGGCAGGCGGACGCTACTCTCGTTGAATCCACACCCGAACCGGCCCCAGCGGACCCGGTGGAATCGATCCCAGCGGACCCGGTGGAATCGACCCCTGCGACCCCGGTCGAAACAAAGCCCCAAGAAAAGCAGCGATCGGAACATGACGTAGAGGAGATGATCGACGACCTCCAATATCTACGGACAAAGCTGAGCAAGACGGACAAAAAGGTACGTTCGCTTCGCTATGATCTAGGAAATGCACGACGAAAGGCCGAACATGAGCGTCGGGCCTATATTCTGACCCTGGGCCAACTTGAGTTGACCCAGGATCTTCTCTACGCGCTAGAGCAATCGGCCGGAATGAAAGCCGATGATGCCCTCGTTGCCATGAGCGGTCGGGCCAAAAAGCGACGTGAGATCAAACAGGCTCGTGCCGAGCGACGTTTGAAGCAGGAACAAATACCGTCTCCGGCCGATGCGACAGAAACAAAAGCACCACACACCCCGGAACCGGTGGAAGAGGCTGCGGCACCCCACGGAGGATGACGCTGGGATCACCACTCGGCATCTTTGACTCGGGAGTAGGAGGCCTCACAGTCCTCCGGGCTATTCGTGTGCGATTACCCCATATCGCTCTCCGTTATCTCGGTGACACGGCCCGCCTTCCCTACGGCACAAAATCCCCCTCGACGGTGGTCCAATACGCCCTGAGCTGTACACGACAGCTTATGAGTGCGGGGGATCTTTCTGGCCTGGTTGTCGCCTGCAATACAGCCTCCGCACACGCAATCCGTGAGATCAACGCCGACGTGGACGGCCAATTCCCGGTACTCGGGGTTATTGAGCCCGGAGCCGCCGCCGCCGTACACGCCACAACGAATGGTGTAATCGGAATTGTCGCAACCGAAGGAACCATTCAAAGCGGACGCTATAGGGACGCCATTCTTGCGAAGAACCCCGACGCCAGGATCGTGTCCGTTCCTGCTCCTCTTTTTGTTCCACTGGCCGAAGAAGGCTTTGTCCAGGGGGCGATGGTCGATGCGGCCCTGGATGCGCATCTGAGTCCCCTACTGGAACATGACCTTCGAACTCTTGTGCTCGGTTGTACCCATTACCCCCTACTTTGGGACGCAATCGCCGCCTGGTTTGACGGACACGGACGAGACGTCCAGATCATAGATTCGGCCAACTCGACGGCTGCCGTTGTGGAGAGCCTGCTTGGGCCCTCAACAACAACAGAGGTCGGTAATATCGACATCATGGTGACCGATTCCGGGCCGCGCTTCTTACGAATCGCCGAGCGCTTTCTGGGGGAGGCAGTGGAACTCCGTCATGTGGACCTTGGGAGGTGAACCTATATGTCTCGGATGACAAGAATGAATCCCTGGTCTGTCGAGGGAAAACTGATATGTATGGTAACGATCGGTCGTAGCGATTGCGCTCGGCCCGGTCGCGTCATCACCAGCCGAGTCGAGTTTCCCTGATGAGCCCAAAACCAAAGAGCATCATCGTTCCAGCCATCGCAACGCTCAGCGTCCTTAGCCTGATCGCCGTCTTCTTTGGTCCATTCGCCACGTCCGTTTTCCTCGTTAAGGATGTGTTTCATCTGTTGTTAGGTGGGCTAACATCGTTGAGCCAGACCTGTGGGTTATCCCAGACCGGCGTAGAAGATGGAGCATGGTGGCAATTATTTACCTACATCCTCGTACCGGACACCCAGAATCCCACTCTGACCATCGTCGTAGTATGGCTGTGGGTGGACATCGGACGTACCATCGAACGGGTTGTAGGTTGGCGCTGGACCCTGCTGATTATCTTCTTGAGCGCCTTCTTAGCGTCCGGAGCGTTATCTGCGCTAGTTATCGGATTACCTACCGCCTCCTTCGGCTGGATCGGCTTGGCGTTCCTGGCCCTGCTCACGGCCCTGGGGTTCTGGCGACGGTCAACTGTCTTCCAGCGCCTCTACCGTTGGCGCTGGTTATTCCTGGCCGGAATCGCATTTCTTGGCCTTATTCCACTGTACAACGACCAATATTACCAGCGGGGAGTCTGGGGTCCGCCACAAGCCGGTCCCATTACGGCCCTGTTTGGATTGATGGGCGTCCTCAATGGGCTCCTCCTGCGCAATAAGCGTTTGCGCGAGGGAATGGTACAGTTTGGTCTCTCTGCCAGCGTCACCTTCTTCCTGGGGGTCTATCTATTTTCCCTGATCCCCGATGTATCAGGCGGTATGCTGGGCACCAATATGAACGTCCAGGGGCATCTATTGGCCTGGCTCCTGGGAGTACACCTGGGAAATGTCGTTATTTCGGGCGCAGATCTACACCGTCTTGTAGACGAAACCCGGGCACGTGAGCCCTTCTGGGTCATGCTGTTTCGGGTCTGGGCCCCGTTCCCAGCCCGACGAGTCGCCTTCATCAGCATGGTAGCCGGCTTAGTCGTATGTGGTGCCATGGTAGTCTCGCTGAAATTCGACCTGAAACGAGTCGGAGCCGGTCAAAAGACGGGTTGCGGACGCGTAAATCAGACGCAACTCGCGGATATTGTCCGCCCCAGGCCTCTGGGCTCGAAACCTGGCGCGTCCTGCACGCCTCGCGGAAGCCTTCGCTTCAACCAGATCCCGGCCGTCGGATCCAAAGTCTCGCTTCCGCGTACGGATGGAAATTCCAAAACGATGACCATTCTCGACATGATGGCAATCGGCTACCCTCATTTTCTGTCGGATATGATTTTTATCCAGGCTCGCCAGTTCTTTATCTCCCACCTATTTGGTGATCGATTGCTTGGAGAACCCTTTGATCAGTACATTGATGCGATCACAGCGCTAGATCCGCTGAACGCGGAAGCCTACCTCTGGGCGGCTCAACGCGTGAAGTTTGAGCCACTCATAACCCGCAGCACCATCCTTCGGGCCAACGATTATGCGCAACGAGCGCTTCGCCGCTATCCAAACGATTGGAGATTCTACATGGAGATCGGCTTCAACCTGTACTTTGAATACCCCAATGTAGCTCTGGATGCGGTGGATAAGAAACGTGCCCGGACTACGGCCCTTGAGAATTTTGAGATCGCAGCCTCATTACCCGGAGCCGTAATCGACCCAAACTTCATTACTGACCTTCATATGCGGGACAATAATACCGATATGGCTTTGATGTACGCATATGAGCTTTATTTCAATGCGTCACCGGATGAGCGAGAACAATTGAAACGTAGAGTCGCCATGATTGAACGACAAGCGGCGGATAAGCTTGAAAAGCTCGAAGCCAACTGGCAGGGCCACTTTTCCTACATCCCTCTACGATTTGCCTCCATGTTGGGGGATCCCATCCGGCTTCGGACGAGGAATGAACCATGATAGAGGGGCAACGAGTTCTAATCACCGGGGGTGCAGGCTTCATTGGAAGCAACCTTGCCCAACGGATTTGCCACGAGAATGAAGTCACCATCTTCGATAATCTACGGCGAAATGCCTTAGAACACACAGATCTATTAGAGAAAAAGCACGTCAAGCTGATCGTCGGCGATGTCTGCGATTCCGAAGCCGTAGATCACGCCGTTGAAAACCAGGATTTTGTGATTCATATGGCGTCAATCGCTGGCGTGGATACGGTTATGAAGAATCCGGTGCTCACTATGCAGGTTGCCCTGAAGGGAACCATGAATATTCTGGAGGCCTGCAGTAGACAGGACCACCTTAAGCGCATTATCGACTTCTCAACGAGCGAAGTATTCGGCCGGTTCGCCTATAAGGTCACGGAAGCATGTAGCCATGAATTGGGCGCAGTCGGCGAAGCCCGCTGGACCTATGCGGTGGCAAAACTTGCCACCGAACATCTGGCCTTGAGTTACCATAAAGAGACCGGCCTCCCCGCAACATCGATCCGGCCCTTCAATATCTACGGGCCCGGTCAAGTGGGTGAAGGCGCAATACATCACTTTGTTGTGAATGCACTGCGCAACGAGGAACTGGTAGTCCACAATGACGGCTCACAAATCCGGTCCTGGTGCTACGTAGACGATATTATCGATGGCATCGTTTTATGTCTCACGAATGACGCTTGCATTGGAGAGGCCTTCAACATCGGAAACCCGCGCAGTACGCTAACAATCTACAACCTCGCCGAAGAAATCCGGCGCGTGGCCAATTCAAAGTCTACGATTCGCTGTACACCATGGGATCAGACGGATGTTGAATTGCGCATCCCAAATATCGACAAGGCTCGAAGGATTCTCGGATTCGAACCCAAAGTCGATCTGGAGGATGGGCTCAGCCGCACCATCGACTGGTACCGAGATCTTCTGTCCTGACCCCTGCCAACAAACCCAATTATCCCATGATTCGACTGGCCAAACCCTCTATATCCCCTGCCGCGCTTGAGAACACACGCAAGGTTCTCGAATCCGGGCAATTGGTCCGAGGTCCGATGGCGACCCGATTTGAGGACGAGATCGCCGCGCGAATCGGAGTGGAATATGCGGTCTCCTGCTCCTCGGGAACCATGGCAAATTGGTTGTTGTTGAACGCCCTGCAATTACCCGCAAATGGGAGAGTGGCGGTGCCGGCCTTTACCTTTGTCGGCGTAGCCAACGCAGTGGTCTTCGCTGGTGGAATTCCCGTACCAATCGATATACGCCCAGAAGATGGGGCGATGGACCCCGAAAAACTCGCGGATGCTGCTCGCACCGAGGGGTTGTGGGGCGCCATCATTGTGGATCCGTTCGGGTTTCCGATCTCGTTTTCAGCCTACGACCGTATCGCCGCGCAATTCGATCTGGTTCTGGTTGAAGACGCGGCCTGCGCGATCGGTTGCAAACCCCCAACGGGGCCGAAAGCCGGAGCCAGGGGAGCCGGGGCGATCCTATCATTTCACCCGCGAAAACCTGTAACCTCCGGCGAAGGCGGGATGATCTTAACCGACGATCCCGAGATCTATGAACGCTGCCGCCTCCTTACTGATCACGGGTTTGACCCCAACCAGAACACATACGTAACTACTGGATTTAATGGCAGAATGAGCGATCTTGCGGCCGCCGTTGGGCTGGATTCGCTCGATCGCTTTGACGAAGAGGTCAAGGCACGTTCCCTCCGTCTCGAAGACTACAAATCGGCATTGGCAGCATCGATCGCTGGGGAGCATATCCAGTTGCTTCTACCCGAAGAAGGGGCCACATGGAATGTCCAGAGCCTTGTGGCCATGGCAAGAACGAGTACAGTCCCCATCTCAACCCTGTACATGAAAGCCCGTGCTGCGAATATCGAATTGGGTGGTACCGCCCAGTATTGGCCCGCGTTGCCTGGTTTCAAGTCGACACCCTCCGGCTCTCACCCGATCGGCAACGACTTTGCATCAAAGAGTTTTGCACTACCCATGCATGGACAGCTGTCCTCAACCGATGTAATGCACGTGATTGAAAACATCTCTTCGACTATGAGGTCCGCAGGATAATGAGCACGGTGTCGACCGATCACGCTATTGAAATCCGTGACCTCGAAAAGGTCTTTCGAACGGGTTTCAAACGGCAACGTGTCGATGCACTCCGAGGGATTTCCCTCGATGTGCCGCGAGGACAAGTCTTCGGGTTTCTTGGACCCAATGGTGCAGGAAAGACAACAACGCTCAAGATTCTCAATGGTTTAATTCACCCGACACGAGGCGAGGCCAGAGTTCTTGGTCATCCAGTTGGGGCCCGAGAGGCAACCAGCCGCATCGGATTTCAGCCGGAACATCCCTATTTCTACGATTATCTCACCGCTCCAGAGTTATTGCGGTTTTATGGTCGTTTGTTCGGTCTGGACCATCGCGAACTCAAACGTCGGTCCGAAGAGTTGATTGAACGGGTCGGCCTGCAAGACGCACAGAATCGACCCATTCGAAAATTCAGCAAAGGTATGAAACAGCGCCTGGGGATCGCACAAGCCATAATAAACAAACCCGATCTCATCATCCTCGATGAACCCCTGAGCGGGCTCGACCCCATCGGTCGTAAGGAAATTCGAGATATTCTCGCGGAACTGAAGGAACGGGGAGCGACCATCTTTTTCTCCAGCCATATCCTGGCTGAAATCGAGATGATCTGCGATGCCGTAGCTATTATTCATAAAGGTAAGATGATCGATACAGGCTCCGTGTCCAGGCTACTTGAACAAACACATAAGAGCACGGACATCATCGTTCGACCTCCGGCAGAGCCACTACCGACATTGGATTCTATCACCCCCCATGAAGTCGGTGAGTTGTGGTGCTATACCATCGACCCGGCGAAGGTAAACACTGTCTTGGAAGCACTCATTCATGCGGGTGTAGAAGTGGTCTCGGTCGTGAATGAACGAACCACGCTCGAAGACCTGTTCATGAAAGAAATTCGCGACGCCGATAACGCTTCGGAAAATCTCCTATGATCGGCCTATCCATACGCCAGATCGGTGCCCTTGCCCGTATTTCTTTTCTGGAATCCGTACGCCATCGAGCCATCCTGGGATTGTTCATTATCGCCTTGCTATTGGGCGTGTCGGGAATGGTGCTAAGTGGCCTCTCCCTGCCAAACCAGACCCAACGGGTGGCAACGACCTACGGCTTGTTCACCATCAGTTTCCTCAGCGTCGTCATCGGAATCATTATGGGTGTCATTCTGATGCACAAAGAGCTGCAGCAGAAAACGGTATACACGATCCTTTCCAAACCCGTACCTCGCCCCATGTTCATTCTTGGGAAATATCTGGGGATCTCATCGGTCCTGACGTGTTGTGTCACTATACTGGCACTACAGTGGTTTGGGATCCTACATATCCGCGGCGTGGATGTCGGAAACTCACATATCCTCGCAATGATCCTTATCGCTTTCGAGGTTTTAGTGGTCACGGCCGTGGCCATGCTCTGTTCCACGTTCTCAAGTCCGATTCTTTCGGGGATCTTTACCTTTTTTATATTTTTTCTGGGTCGATTGATCCCGGTGATCGACTTCTATTTGAATACCCCCCAAGGACCTCATGTGAAGAGCGAGTTCTGGCCAATTGTACGTCCGGTGCTCGAATTCATCACAAACGTCGTACCAGACCTCAGTTATTTTCATGTCACCGATCTACTACTCCTCGAACTGCCAGTCTTGGGCAGTTATGTATTCAGCTCTTTCTTATACGCACTCGCCTATATCTCCATTTGTTTGATCCTCTCCATTTTGATCTTTCAACGAAGAGATCTAGCCTGATACGCATCTTCAAGAAAGTGCACCCTGCCGTCTGGCTCGTCCTGGGACTTCTCCTCGCGTTACTCGTTCGCACACGTCTGGAACACCATCGCGTCCAGAATCTCGCGGCGAATACGCCGGATCTGAAGACAAAGGGCATTCTCATCGCGGAATCGGCTCGATGGGCCTGGCCCTTCGGCTCCGAACAACCTCGTCTCTTACAGCAGAGTCTGACGATCGCCGATACACTGAAGCCAAACGATCCACAAAGCGCGGGTGCGATTGCAGAAGAAGTTCGTGCAACCCTATACGCAACTCGTGTGAATCGACCGGCCCATCCCAAGCTACTCCGACATGCGAACACACTTATCATCAATGCACTGACAACCCGGGATCATCTGACGGAACCGGCAACGAAACAGCTTGAGGACGCCTATTCCACCCCGATTGGGCCCAGGCCCTGGGCTTTCAACTTGTCCTCGCTCGGCTTTCTTACCTGGCTATTTGGGCTCTTCGTCACCATCTGGGGAAAAGCCAATCACCGTACTGTCGGTATCTTATGCAGCGCCCTTGGACTCGTCGCCTATCTGGGCTTCCTCGCTGTCGCTTGAACCTTTCGCGGGAACCAGCAACGAACTGAGGTTGCTGAGCTGGCTAAGGTCATCAAATGATATTTCCAGCGTGCCACGAGTACCTTTCGCTCGAATTCGAACATCGAATCCCAGGCTTCTTTGTAGCTCCGTCGCCACCGTTCGATAATAGGGCTCCATAGCGCTGACCGACGGTTGCGCTTTACGCCGACCCGGCTGAAAGTCCCGCGCTTCTCTTTCGGCCCGACGAACACTCCAGCCTTCATCCATCATCCGTTGCAGAAACGCCTGTTGTTCTTCGGCGTCGGTGACCCTTAAGACGGCACGAGCGTGGCCACTGCTGATTACTCCCGTACGCAATGCCTCTAGAGCTTCGGGTATCAAGTTCATGAGACGAAGGCTATTGGCAATATATGCCCGGCTTCGGCCCACGGCTGCGGCCACTGACCGTTGGGTCCGTCTGCCTTCTTTTATCAACCGCTTGTACGCGATGGCCTCATCTACCGGATTGAGATCTTCCCGCTGCAGGTTTTCAACCAATGCAATCTCAAACCCAATCAATCCTGCGTCTTCACGCACAACAACCGGGATTTCTTTCAGTCCCGCTTCTCGGGCCGCCCGAAATCTCCGTTCACCTGCCAGGAGAATGTACCCATCACCTCGACGTCGAACGATTACGGGTTGAAGAAGCCCATGCTTACGAATGCTCGCCGCAAGAGATTGAATAGATTCCGGGTCAAAGGTCTTCCGCGGTTGCTCTGGATCCGGCTCAATTCGAGTCAACTCTACTTGTCGTATGCCCGCCGGAGATAACGCTCCGGGCAATAATGCAGACAATCCCCTACCTAATACACCATTTGAATCCACAGACATGATTCCTCTTCAGGGTTGTAGGTCGGTCGAAGGCTGGGCCGCTACATCGGAGGTCGTCGAACTTCGACGTTCCAAGCGCTCCATGACCTCATCGGCCAACTGAAAATAGGCCAGGCTACCGGCACATGAGAGATCGTAATGAAGGCCACTGACGCCGTGGGATGGAGCCTCTGCCAGCCGGACATTGCGTGGTATCACGGTTTGGAACACACGCGAGCCAAAATGCGATCGCGCCTCATCCGCCACCTGGTGCGAGATCCGGTTTCGACGGTCAAACAGTGTCAAAACAAAGCCGAGGAGTTCGATTCCCGTCTTTTCGCTATCGGCGACAGCATCAAGTGTACGTAGAAGAGCCGACACCCCCTCCAGGGCATAATACTCGGTCTGTAGCGGCACTACGACCCATTGCGCAGCTACCAGAACGTTCAGCGTCAACAGGCCAAGGGACGGCGCACTATCGAAGACCATATAATCATAATCGTCTTGCACGGCGACAAGAGCGTTTCGAAGTCGATGGTTTCGATTTTCTACCCCAACAAGCTCCACCTCGGCTCCCACAAGATCACGACCTGAAGCAAGCAAATCCAAGCCGGCCACCGAGGTTGAAAGACGTGCATCTCGAATCGTTTTCTCGCCCAGGAGAACATCATAAATCCGTGCCCTATGTGTCTCGGCGAGAAAGCCGAGACCACTGGTCGCATTGGCCTGCGGATCCATATCTACGA
>Ga0310121_10003509_pt1 | contig 14274 bp, 3 predicted proteins | sample CB27_Tmax_986_MG_FD_203504 | JGI IMG/M metagenome (GOLD analysis project Ga0310121, IMG submission 203504) | Marine microbial communities from Western Arctic Ocean, Canada - CB27_Tmax_986 | ecosystem: Environmental > Aquatic > Marine > Oceanic | place: Canada: Western Arctic Ocean | collected... | reverse complement strand
AAAGGATGGCCCCAAATTCAACCTCAAGAAGGAGTTATTTTAGGAAGGCAGAATATCAAATGGGGATATAAAGGAAATAAAGAAGGAGATATTGGCATGGGGTTAGACCCATACTTATATCCAAGGAGTGCTGCCGTAGGTAAATTGATAACTAAAGCATTAGCCACTATCGTATCCACTACCCCCTATTTTAATTATAAACAAATGATAACTCCTTATTATTATGATGGACATTGTGATGTAGGGAGTGGGACGGGAATTCTAACTTATTCACCAGGGAATGGTTGTATTACAAACATCAAGGCTCCAAAAGTCAATCCAGATGTTATTATGGCGAGTAATGAAAATATAGGATATGTGGCTTTTGAAAGATTAACACGACCTATTATAGATAAACAAGTAAAGATGATTTTATCACAAAATCCCAATATTTGGGCTATTGCTGGGAATGAAACAGGAATTGGCAGATTAATAAGAACCAAAGATTTAGAAATAATTAGATTTTTGGTGGCTTCTGAAGTAGCCCACCCTGATGCATTATTAGGAATTATAGATATTATTCCTGAGGTAGACCCTACATGGGAAGATATTAATGCAAGAAGTAGTCTCCCGTTCCTTATTGCTAATCATTGGAATGCAACACCTGAAATACATAAAAGATTATTAGAATTACACCCAGGATATATCTTTGAAGGAAAATTTTATGATGCTATTGAGGTTCTTTATGGGGGCATAGGATATGATAACACCTCAGATACTCCTTATGTTTGCAATGGAGACCTAATTACGATTAAAAAATTATTGAAAAAAATAAGAACCAAAGGAAAGAAAAATAAAGCATTATTGAGTAAGTCACTTCTTTTTGCACCCCATCTTGATGAGAGTGGCTATATTAAGGTTCTCGATAGTATCCAAGAAGGGATAGAATTACTTGCAGTTAAGGACCTTAATTTATCTACTAAAATATCAAGAGAGGTGGCGCTATCTTATATTTTACCATTAATTTATAATCAAAGTTGGGCTTTTGAGGATAATCCCTTTTCATTTCCATTTAGTATTCCCCACCAGCGAAAGTTTAATTATGAATGTGATAGGCAATTTCTTAAAGCAACAGATAAAATAATGAATCTCTCTCATGTATGGTATGCGGAAATAATTCAAGGGCTGAGGAACCAGAAATGTTTTAATTCTATATGGAGAAAAAGGAAAAAATATAATATTCCCTCATACCTATTTACTCGAAGGTCACGAGATTTATTAGATTTTGATAATCCTTCTCCCTACATATTATATGGTTCAAAACAATTAATTGCAGCCCTCGATGATGAGGAATATTATGAATTAAGATATGTGTTTGAAAATGGTGAGGATAAAATAATTAGAAAAAACGCAGACCCAATTTTTGTATCTAAAATCTTAGAAAAGGTTTCATTGATTGAAAATATGGGGTGGGGGTTGGTTTCTCTTTGGGTAAGTGACCCACTTGAGCATTTTGGTGCATTTAATGAATTAATATATCAAAAAGCATTTAATGGTTTATATCTAGGGGATGGTAAATTTGCAGAAATTCCTAATAATCCTTTTGACTTGTATGAGATGACAAAAGATATTTCAATTTTAGAGGAAAGTGCAATAGATATGATATTTGATGAAGGGGGATTATCTAGAAATCCCCAAGTTCCCTTATCTATGCAAAATATAATGGTGGGTGATTGGGTATATCTTTCTGATAAATATGGTGGAAGTTATGGAGAGTATTTAGATAATATTTATGAGGCATTATCAGTAAATCCGAATTTAGATGAGAATATCCTAACTAAATTATATGGAATGGAAAGTTACCATAAAGAATTATCTAAGAATCCATCAACCCCACCCAAATATCTTTTTAAATTATTTGATGAATATCCTTCATGGGTATTATCCAATCCCTCACTTAATTCTTTGGAGTTTTCTAATTTATGGGATGTAACTATGGATGTGTTATCTACAATGACAAATGAAAATCCCAATAGGTTGTTTGATAAATTTAGAATTAATAGTGTTTTAGAAAGAAATAAAGGCCCCACCATTAGGAAATCTCTCCAAAATTATCTTAGAGAAAATATATGGGTGAAATATTGGAGGGGGGGGAACATTAAGAAAGGAAATTTCAAAACATATTCCACTCAAAATCTATATAGCGAGGGGATTGCCGATTATCCAATTATACCTACCACCAAATCTATAATTATTAAATTTTCTGATAATCCCGATAAATATTTAGATAATAAGGTATATTATCTTGATAAGATAGAAAAGGTAGACAAATATAATATATTTATTGAGGGTACCCTCACTTCATGGACTAAAAAGGTTAAAAGAATAGATGAGCAGATTTCCCAAAGAATAAGTATTGATGAATTCTTTGAGTATATCCTTGAAGTAGATAGGGAAGAAAATTTACAGACTACTAATGAAGATGGTGAATTAATAGAAATAAAATCACCCCGATGGAGAGTAGATAATATTTTTATATTCACAGATGAGGTATTATTTCAAGAAGCCCACAATTTACCTAGTTGGAGATTTAATTTTAATCAAAATGATTGTGAAAGAATTATTGGAGCATATATCATAAGAAATGAAAATATTCATGAGTTATTAAAATTTTTAGAAACCCCCATTGTGACCCCAAATTATACCATTAATCAAGAATTGGTCTTTAAAAAGGTGGATTCGTTAAAGATGTGGGAGAAAGATACCATTGATAATAATTTAGAGGCATTGTTGTCTAACAATGGAAAATTATTTGTTTCTTTGGAAAATTTACCATTAACTAAAACTCTATTAGATATATCATTAATCCAAAATAAAAAAGAATTTATAGAAGTATTTGATATACACAATATGAAGTTAGGGGATTTACCGACTATTCAAACTAAGGTATTAGACTACCCCTCAATACCTATTTCTTATGTTTATTCTATTATCAATTCAAGTTTCAACCCCCTCGTCCTTACCAAAGCCAAACAGATAAGAAATCAAAGACCTTTTGAATATATTGAATATTACAGGAAAATTCATCCAGCCGTAATAAGGGGTTAAGGTTCCTAATCTTTATGTAGCAGAAAGAATAATTTATATTTATGGTATATCATATAAGTTATGAAAAGGTTCAATCTTATGAGATGCCAGAAGATAACTTTAAATCGGCATCTTCTTGGAAAAAACAGGTTTTAAAATCTTACAGAGATTTACGAGCGTATAAGAAAACCCCTGATGCCACTTATCGAATACAGCCTGCTCAGATGAAGGGTGCTCATCAAAATGCATTAGAGAGTGCATTAAAATATCGAATAGGGAAGAAGAAGGTGAAAGATAATAATAATGGTGCAATGGTATTTAAAGATATTATTGGAGAATATAAGGTTACTATTGATGATATGGCAGTAATCGAAAAAAGAATGAAAGTAATGGGGGAGATATTAAATATATTTAATTCAGATATAAAATTAACCACACAAGACCCTAATCCCAGTGGGAGACATTTAGGGGAAGAACAAGTTGTTGAATTAATGGAAATTAGTTTAGAATCCGCCATAAGACAGGCATTATTAGTCGTGTCTTATCAACAAAAAGGAAAAATTAAAATTGGGGCGGTCATGGGATATATTACTAAAAATTATCCCCAATTTAAAGAAGAAATGGCAAAAATTTCGAAAATAGTTAAAAGGGATATAAAAGAAGTAAGAAATTTATTTAATACAGAGGGGTTGGAAAATCTTAAAAAATTAATTGAAAAAGAATTCCCTGATATTTCTTTGATTAAGGACTCTAAAGAAAAGGATACTAAATTAGATGGAAAAATTGTTTATTACTTTGCTGGGGGGGATTATTCTCCTGAAAATGTATATTATGAATTACCTAATGGTGATGAAAAAGAAATAGATTTTAATCAATTAATAAGAAAATTAAAGCATGACAAAAGTGCTCAGCAAAAACTCCATTTACTAAAACCAGGCGGACCTGAATGGCCATTATCTGCCGCAGGAAATTATTATTTAGTAATCTCAAATGACCCCTTTTTGGTGGCTACTAAATCTACTGGAAGGTCGTGGGCTAGCCAGTCCTGTGAAAACTATAATGGAGCATATAGTCGAGGCCCCTTCTCAGATATTAGGCATGGCAATTGCATAGTTTATATTTTTGAGTCAGAAACAATTAATGGGGGTTGGCCTATATTATTCGATGAAGCACAATTAAAGGGGAGGACATTGTTAAGGTGGGGCTTAAAGAATAATAAAGAAGGAGAATATGGTGTAGGGGTTGAAAGAAGGGTATATCCTTCTAACAAAACATGGGGCATCCCTATGGCGACAGCCATTGGTATGATACTTCAAGAAAAAGGATTATTAGATTATAAAAGATGTATAACCCCTTATAATTATGGAGGATGGTCAGATACAATGGGTGATAGTAATGTTCAGATTTCATATGAGGGTTTACAGATGGAAGGTAAAAGAATTGATTTACAAAAATTAGTTTTTGCTCCTGAATTAAATCTTGCAGGGAGTCCCACCATTAGTTATTCTGACTTACACAGACTATCTCGGGGCAGCATGGATATTAGAGTTAAAAGAGAATTGGCTCAAAATCCTTCAATTTGGCAATTCCCTGAAGTGGTGGGAAGATTAATAAGGTTAAAAGATGAGGTTATAATAAGGCAATTGGTGTATCATTCCATAGCCAATGCGTGGGCATTAGATAGTATTGCTAAAATGTTACCATCTCTTGGCAAAGATTATTGGATTAAAAATACCGCTATATTAGAGGGAATCATAGGGCACCATAATACATTACCTGAGACTCACCAATGGCTCGTTGATAATCACCCTGGTTGGAAGGGAGGGAACTCCTTCTTAGAGTGGGCGTATATGTCCCGACCAATATGTTTTGCTCCCTCCCAAATTTTAGATTTAGTATTAAGTAATTTTGAAGCAGAAGTTAAAGAACACTTTGTAATATCTGGTAAAAAATTGTATATCGACCCTGTGGATGGTAAGGAATATAAAACTCAAAGAGGTTTAGAGAATTGGATGGAGAAGATGAATCATAAAGGGGCTATGATAATTGGAGGGCAAAGGGTTGGATTGTCATTAAAGGCACTTAATATAATCGTGGAGAATATCATCTTTGCACCCCACATGAGTAAAAAACAATTTCTATCATTACTTAATATAATTACGGATAATTTCTCTGATTATGGTGAGGGTCAGGTAGATAAAGTGGATTTACAAAAATTACAACAGATAATAGGTCTATCCGTGATGGTGCCATTAAAACATAAATCGGATTGGGGATTTACTAACAAGGGATTAAGTGAAAGTTTTGATGCTGGGGAGGCCTATGGTATTTCCCTTTCAAGATTAAATACAATTTCTAAAGAATGGCAATCAATGTATAAAATTGATAGACAATTTAAAGAATCTGTTTTGTCTACTACTATGTTTGCTCCTTGGATACAGGGGGGCAAAGAATGGCAATCAATGTTTGAACATAGCGAAGAAGCAGTTCCAATTCTTGAAAACTTACGAGATGCAAACTTACATAAATTTTTATGGGAGAGTAGACTTAAATTAAAATATATCTCTTCTTTATCATATTGTATGCAACCCCGAAGTTCAAGAAATTTTTCTTCTCCCGCCACTAAAGAAATAGTGAGTGATGAAGTAATCATAGATGCTTATGAAGAAACAGATGATGCAAACATAGGTTATTTCAGATATACATTTTTACCTTATGATGAAGAACATAAAATGATAAGAAAGTTAATTCCGAAATCTATGATTAAACCATTATTGGAAGAAAAAGAAAGAATTAGCAATATTGGATATGGGGCGGTGGCCTTATGGCTTACAGATTCTCGGTGGCATTTTGATGTATTCGAGGAACTGGTTATGGAGGACGCATTAGGAAATTTGTGGGATGATGGAGAATTATTAGAATTACCAGATATGAGGACAGACATTTCAGGATACATGGAAGTGTTGAATAATCTCAAATTAGATATATTGCAAACCGCTGCAATAGGTGAAGTTTGGGAAACTGGAAAGGACTTAAAAACTGGTTTAGTTTATAATGTGGCACTACCAGACAAACTTCAATATAATTTATTAGACAGCAAATCGAATTCTGGTTGGGAGCGAATTTCTAATAAATATAATGGAAATTATAGTGAATATGTAAGGTTTGTAGAAGAAGGTCTTGCTGTTAATTCTAATACATCATCTAATCTTTTGAGTAGATTGCAGCATAAAGAATATTTACAAAAATATATTGCTTCTAATACTAATACCCCATTAAGCCTCTTAACAGGACATAAGGGGGGGGGGAGGCAAGCATCCCTTTATTATAATTACCCAGTAGAGGTATTAACCAACTCTGCAATTAGTAATAGAGTATTTATGAGTTTGTGGAATGTCACTGTTTCTTTCTTAACTATGCCTGTTGATGAGGACATAGAAAGGCTTTTTAATTTATTTACTGAACAAAGAACAAATTTATTAGAATCACACGGAAAAGATACAAGGTCGAAGATACAAAATTTATTATCTCTCCACCCCAATTGGTTAAGATACTGGAGAGGAGGAAGTGAGAAAAAGGGAATTTTCTCACCTTATGCGAGTCAAAATTTATTTGAAGGTGCAGGAGGGATTAGTGATTATCCTATCCCTATATTGGGGCAACCATTTATTTTCTTTAAGTTTGATGAACGAGATTATACATTAAATAAATTATATTACATAGAAAAAATGGAATTTTTAGAAAAAGAAAGATATAATATTGTGGGAAGTGTTTGGAATTTTAACACAGAGGAAAATATATTTAAAAATTCCCAAATTAATGATGTAATAAATATTAATGAATTTTATGATTACATCGTAGAGGGTGAAAGGGGCGGGGATTATATTCTTTATTCAATTAAATTAGAAAATCATAGGAGGGAAGAATCAGTTGATAGGGGAGTGATAGAAGATTTCATTATTAATGTTAATGAAGAAGAAGAAACAGATTATAGCACCGAATTAATTGAAGAAAAAGAAAGAGAGGCTGAAAAATGGGACTTTGCGAATTTATTTAATTTTAAAGATGATGACCCCCCCAAACAAGGTGTAATAGTTCCTCAATGGAGATATAAATGGGATAAAAAAATGTTGGATTTAATTCTTCTATCCTATATTCAAAGAGAGAACCCTCAATATTTAATTAATTCTTGGAACGATAATCCTTACAGGATTGATTCGGCTGAAATTAAAACTAAAGATAGTGCCATATTGGGTGCGGAGGCTATATTTTCTATTATTGATAAAAATAAATTGTGGACTAAAAAATTAGTAAATGATAATATTCATTTTTTGTTTGCTGAAAGTGGTAATATATTTGGCAGATTAAGTAATATACCATTAACTAAAAAATTATTAGAAATATCATTATTACATACTAAAAAGGAATTAAGTAAATATGGGTTAAGTGTAGGTATGATGCCTTTGATTCAGCAAAAAATACTTACTTATTCTTCTTTGCCGCCTTCTTACCTCTATGCCCTATATAATATTTCAGTAGATGATATGGTTATAAGAATGATAAAAGATTTAAGAATGAATATACCTTCTGAGTTTAATCAATATCTTGTAGATAATTCACCCGAACACCCAGAAGTAGAATTGTAATAAAACCTAAATCTTTATGTAGTCGGATTACGAATTAGTAATTATGGCTAGACTCAAATCCAACATTAAGAAAGATAAGATTACTTATGATAAGATTAAATCGATTGTAGAAGTCTTTCCTGATAATCCCGAATTTGATTGGAAAATATATGGGCATAAAAAGGAACCAAAGAAATTATCGGAAAAAGTTGAAATTTGGAATCAACATTTAACTGATAGATGGGAAGAATTCGAACACAATAAAAAATCATCTATCTATAAATATTATGGTCATATTTATAGTGAACCATTACAAAGAACAATTAAGGTTCCTGACGGGGAAACTCCTTCAGGCAATCTCAATCCGATGGTTGATGATTTAAAGGCGGCTATCTCTTACCGATTACAAAATTTTTCTAATGATAATAAAGGTGGGTGGAGAATTTTTGAAAAAATTACTGGATGGTATGATGTTGAGGCTATTGACGAAGAAGTAGCAGACAATAGGAAAAGATTATTAAGACAATTTATCGAATTGCTTTCACAAGATGGATATATTTCAAGATATGACCCTTTGACAAATAAAGAAGCCATTACCGAAGTTTCTTCTAGTGGTATGCTGAAGCCTATTGAATATATGTTTCCATTAGGGGATGCAGAGACTGATTATTTGCATTATGTGGTTTTAGAGACTGAATCTAAAGAATTAATTATTGAAGACGATATTTCCATTAGAATTATAATTAAAAGAGAAATATTAGAAAATATTATTAATTCTTCTTCTGAAGTCGTTGAGAAAAGTATATTAGGAAAGTTAATGAGAAAATATAAAAAACAATTTCGACCCAGAATAGATTTTGTAAGAGAAGAATTAAATAAATGGATACCTGAATATAATGCATTATTTTTAACAGCGGGCATTAAATCATTAGATAACGAATTAAAAGCACTCCCTTTCCAACAATTAGAAGAAGAACCAGGTGAGGGAAAATTAGTAGAAACATATAAAAAGATATTAGTTTCTTCATTAATTAAAAAAATTAAAGATAAGGAATTAAAAAATAAATTACAAAAAAGAAAACCTCCTGAAAAAAGTAAAAAAGGAGGGCAATTGTGGCCTCAATCTAAGGGGGGAGAATATAGTTTATGGATTACTGCGGACCCCTTTGAGATGCTTACCAAATCTACTGGTAGGGCATGGAGTGAAAAATCTGCTTCCTGTGAAAATTGGGATGGCTGTTATGCAAGAGGGCCAGTTTCTGATTTTAAATATGGTAATTGTTGTGTGTGGGTTTATAAAAGGGGAAAAACTGAATACAGGCAGGAAATTGGGAGATTTCTCCTCCGGTGGGGGGATGCATACCGAGGAGGTGATTTTATAGGTAGGGATGTTGGTGTGGAAATACAAGTATATCCTAAAAACCCAGCAGAATCTCCTTGGGGATTCAATATATTGGGGGCCATAGGGAGAATACTCAAAGATGCAGGATTACTAGATTATGATTATTGTGTTACTCCTTATGTCTTTGCTGGATATTCCGATAAAGCAGGAAGTGGAAATGTTAAAATCGAATATGATTCTAAAATTTTCCTTAAGGGCATCGGTGAGGTGGAGGTGGGAGATGCTAATGCATTGATAGTAATGGCCAACGATGAAAGGATGTCTTATGGGGATTCAGGATACATTTTAAATTATGGAAATGAAAGTGCCTTATTAGCACTTTCGATGAATCCAATAGTGTGGGCATATGAAAATACCATAAGAAGATTAGTAAACCGATGTTTAGATTTAGAGGCCGGAAATCAGATTATAAGATTTTTAGTAGAATCAGATGTAGCAAATTTTGATTTCATTCAAGGGATTGTTGATAATATTGATTTATTTGATGAACATTATGGTGACCCATTGCATCGAGATAATGTTTGTCAAGGATTATTAAGAAATGGGAGGTGTAATGAAGGAACACACTATGCTATGCGAAAAGCACATAGCGGATATACTGTCAACGGAATAGATGTGGGTGGAATCGATGAAATGGTGTATTTGGCTTTATTTGATACTAATTCAACTTTAACTGGTGAGAATAATCACCCTCCAATGATAACTAGTATTCCTACTGAAATGTTAGATTCCATAGTAGATAAATTAGTTTCTAATGATTTACAAGGAGATAAACAAAAGCGATTAGATATATGGTTAGAAAGATTTGCTGGGAATGAGAGCGTCCTATATGGGGGTTCATCAGCGAGAGAACAAAAATTATATAGGAGATATCGAGAATTTTTAGTCGGCATGAAACATTTGATGTTTTGTCCGAATTTAAGTCTTAAGTCTTTTGGAAAAATGCTAACCGAATTTAAAAATATTCATAGTAGATATGCAAGGGACTTCAAAGACGGAGTATTTCAACAATCTCTTGGAACAGTAAGAAATTTTATGGGGGTATCAATTTGTCTACCATTTAATAATGAAGATGATTGGGGTTATTGTGACGAATACAATGGTGTTTATGTGGGTATGGGAAATACTTATAAAGCATTAAGATATCAAAAATTTGATAGACAATCTAAAAGAACTGTGATGGTGGCGGCAGAGATAATGCCTGAATTAATCACTTTACATGTAGGTGGCAGTTCCCCCCTAGGTTTGGAATCTCTTCTTTTGAAAAATTTACGAGTGACCCTTGCTTATGAATCATTGTGGCAAAATAGAAAAGAATTGGATATTGACCCCCTTTCTTTTATGAGTCGACTTATGGATAATAAAGATAATTCTTTATCAGTTCCTAATAGATTTATCACACCTAAAAAAGAAATTACAATTCTGAAAGAATTATCAGAAAACTATATCGACTTAATAACAGAATCATATAATTATAGACAAGAAAATCGGATTCTCAGAACGAAGGAGGATATATCTTCAGAAACGATAGATTACCTCTTACTAAATCCTCGATTGGTTTATATCGTGGGTTATAATTATGTAGCGACTTGGTTAAGCACAAGGGAACACTTTTTAATGTTTGAAAGATTAGTCTTCCAAGAGGCAATAGGGGATTATTATTCTAAAGGTTTTGGTTACTTTGGAGGTCGGCCCTCTCAATCCTTTGAAGAATTACCTAAGGTATGGAGTAGCAAAAATAGAAAAGATTTAATGAGATTTCATCAGGAGACTGAAAATATTGATATTCTCCAAGTGGCTGCTTGTGGGGGTATTACTCAAATTGGTGGATTAGTTAAAAATGAGGACATCCCATCTTATTTACAATCAGCATTAATTGAAACTCAATCTACTTCAGAAGAAGTAACTAATCCTTGGGCGGAAATAAGTAGGATATATGATGGGAGTTATGGTGAATATTTAGATATCATCACTAATTCACTAGTGATGAACACAAACTTAGATGTTCAACTAATTTCTCAATTAATCGGTCAAAGCCAAGAATTAGATGAATCATTAGCAAAAAATGGAAATATCGCATACAATCACGATTTCGTTGAAAGGATATTACATATTAATCCTTTGTGGTTATTAAATAATAAACACTTAAATTATATTCAATATAAGGAGATTGTAGATTATTATGCTGGTCACCTTGTTACTTTCCCCCCTGAAGAAATAGAAAGATTTGAAAAATTGGCTTTATTGAGGGGGAAGAATACAAAACATTTAATTGTATCAATGATTGGCACAGAGGATGTGTGGAGTTTTGATGAAGAGGGTGGCCAAAAGGATATAATAGGGGAAAAATGGGTATATCCATTTAACCCGATATTAGGGAAAATTCAGTTTTTATTCCAAAATTATCCTTGGTTAAAATTTTGGAGAGGAGGGACTTATAAAAAAGCAATGGATTTACCTTCAAAGAATAATGGGGCAGATATTGGCAAAAAAGGAGAACCTATGGGGCTTGTAGATTCCCCCATATTAATAGATAGGCCCCAAATTATCATCACTATGGATATGGTTGAAAATGAAGATGGTGAATGGGAGAGAGATTTTCAATCAATAAAACATATTAAAAATATAGTAGTATCCGAAAAAGAAGAATTGATAACTATTGAAGGAAAAGAATTATTATTAGGTAATAAGTTTAATCAAGAATTCACAGATATTTCTCAGTTATATGAATTCATCCCACCAGAAGAAAGAGAAGATGAAGATAAATGGAGAAGGGGAATCATATTAGTATTATATGATGGATACAAGGAAAGTGATATCAAAGAAATCCCCCTGTGGAGGGAAAAGTTAACTAAAGATGAGTTTGATACTTCTTTATTTGATATTGCATCTAATCTCAACCCTACTGTAACTATGCTCACCTCATTAGGAGATAAATTAGAAGAAATAAAATCTAGCGGAACTCTCTATTCTCCTACAAACCCAATCCCTGCCAATATAGATGATTTATTTGCAGCAATTGATAAAGCAGACACATGGAAAGTTGATTATATTAATCAATTTAAAAAGAAGTTATTTAAAAGAAGAGGATTTTATTTGAATTCTACTAATCTCACCCCTTCTACTAAAATTTTAGAATTATCTTTATCTCTTGATAATGTTGAAATTAGGGAAGAATTAGGATTATCACATAGACATATTGAGGAACTCCAAGCATGGATATTAGATAAATTTGGAAGTAAAGTTCCTATTGATTATATTTATCGAATTATAGGTCATGCAAGAGCGAAGCCATATGTTAAAGAGCAAGCCCAAAATATTCGAAAAGAAAGAATTAGAGAATATATAGATTTCGTAACAAGGGATGAATTACCTGAAATAAATGATGCTGAAGAAGGCACACATAATATAAAGTGGTTAAATTTTGAATCTCCTAAAATGAATAATCTTTTATTAGCATATGTAAATATCAAAGAACCTAATGATTCAGAGAAAAAAGAACAACTATTATATAATATAACAGAAGGTCACCAAAATATAGGATTAGAAGAGATAATTAAAGTAGTTGGAGAGGAAAGGGGATAATATGGCGGCTGAAGAAGAGGAAGAAAAGAGAATATTTGTAGACCCAGTAGATGGAAAAGAATTTACCACTCGGGCTTTAGCAAAAAAATATATGCAGAAACAAGGCCATAAAGGAGCAGCAATTGTAGATAGAGTTAAAGAAAAACCCAAAACTGGAAAGATAATAATGGCAGGAAAGATGGGCACTACGACTCGGCGGATGACTAAGAAGCGAAAGAAGATGAATAGGGCATTCTATTTATTTAATCAATATATGCTTGATGGAGATGAGAGGCCTCAGGCATTAACAAAAGTTTCAGAAGGGTTAAAAGAACCTAAAAAGAAAATAATTGCTTGGTTGGAAACTATGAAAGGGGAAAAGAAAAAATTCACACCTAAGGGAGAAGGTAAAGAGAAGGAGGAGGAAGAAAAAGAGGTAACTGATTTAGTAAAACCTCGAATGTTATCAATGTGGGTAAGGCTTTTTCCAGAGGATGCAGAGTTAATTAAGCCCCATTTAGAAAAAGAAATGGAAATTCAAATTAATCCATATAATCAAAATACTATTTTGAAGTATATTAATACACAAGAGTCTATCATAGATTATTGGATGTTTCATTATGATTTTACTAGTATAGAATTAGAAAATAGTGATATACTGCATATATTAGGTCAAGTAGCCCTTACCAATAATTATAAAGTATGGGATACCGCTGAATTAAAAATATGGGGATTAGAAGATATTAGTGATGAGGGTTGGTTGCTAATCAATAAAGATAATACACTCTCTTTATCTGCTTCAGTTATTATGGGGAGGTTGGGAGAGGCCGTTCCAGATAATTTGGCTTGCGTGGCTGGAACTTTTGTAGACGATTCTAAATCTCTTACATCAATTGATAGCGAACATTTCCAATTTGCTAGTGAAGAAGATGACTTCTATAATATCTATGGCCAGCGGGTTAGTGGTGCCGCAACCTACAAACCAAAGCCAAAACCTAAATTTGTAAAATACCCAATTTATATTATGACTGAATTCGGATTTGGAACAAATAGATTAATTAATTATGAAATTTATGAATAAATAATAAACCTTATATAGTTGTATTACAGTGGTCACCATATGTATCAACCAGAGAATTTTGCAGACACAATTTTTAAACAAAGATATGCCATTTCCGAGTCTGAGACTTGGGAAGATGCTTGTGAAAGAGTCGCTAATTATGTAGCCGCCGCCGAAAATGGTAATCGAGAAAAATGGAGTGAGAGATTCCAACATTCTCTCCAAAGCAATCAATTTGTCCCAGGAGGGAGGATATGGTATGGGAGTGGAAGGATGAAAGGGCAACTCCTTAATTGTTTTGTTATTCCAACTGAAGATTCAAGAGAAGGGTGGGGTAAAACAGTAAATGATATGATGGTAATTTCAGGAACTGGAGGAGGGGTAGGTATAAATTTTACACCCCTCAGACCCCGAGGTGCACCTATTAGAGGAACCGGCGGTGAATCCACAGGTGCTGTTTCTTTAATGGAAGTGATTAATCAAGTAGGAGAGGTAATTAAAGCAGGGGGGGGGAGGAGGACCGCATTAATGCAATGTTTAAGATATGACCATGCAGA
>Ga0310121_10003508_pt1 | contig 14277 bp, 10 predicted proteins | sample CB27_Tmax_986_MG_FD_203504 | JGI IMG/M metagenome (GOLD analysis project Ga0310121, IMG submission 203504) | Marine microbial communities from Western Arctic Ocean, Canada - CB27_Tmax_986 | ecosystem: Environmental > Aquatic > Marine > Oceanic | place: Canada: Western Arctic Ocean | collected... | reverse complement strand
AAGGGGGTGTAATGGGTATTCGATCCTTGAGATGCCCTGATAGCGGGCATCAAAAACAGAAGTCTGGCGACATCTGCTACGTCTGGCGACATCTGCTACGCAAAGTCGAGCCATCGGCTACGTCCGCGAGACATCTGCTACGCCCACGCAACAACTGCTACAACGGCGCTGCATCCAGCCACCTCAATGACGATAATTATCATCCCTAGTCTTCCTCATAGTGCTCAACTTGCGGCCAGTATTCTTGAAAATCGAATTCAGGGCTGTTGTCTTCATCATGACACTTTAGGCACATATTGACGACAACCGCGGTCTCTATTTCTTGACCTTTCTTGTTGCCTTCGTTCTCAACGATTTCCAGCCGCATCCGTGTGCGAAGACGCTCCAATTCGTCCTCACTCACCTCGGCCTCACCCGACTCCGCAGCGACGTGCGAAGCTCCAGGTCCGTGGCAGTTTTCGCAACCGTTGTCACTCAAATGGGGCGTCTCTTTGAGGCCCTGAAAACCGGAAGCATAGGGGAAATATTCTTGCGGATTCCAACCGGTTGCGTGGCAGCTGAGGCACTCGGGATCATATTGACGCGGAGGATCGAGGTCGACTAACGTTTGCGTCGCGTGAGCATGCGGTGTGTTATGGAATTGCTCGTCGGCAGCTGTATGGCAATCGGCACACGCCGCGGAACCGACAAAACTGTCAGTAGGATGCTTCGTGCTACTTAACCCCAGGCCGGATAGCCCGTTGGTTTTCAGCTCGTCTTGGTAATCCACCAAGAGTTCCTGCATCGCTGCATCATCTTCGAAGCGATGGTCAAGCGGGACTCGCTGCAGACGCACAGGCTCCTGTGGATCGTCATAGACGCCGATAACTGTCACATACTGGCCCTTATGCCCTGCCTCGATCAAGTACGACAGCGGCTCGCCCGTCGGACTTTCTTTAATTGAGATTAGGCGATTCGGTGGCGTTTCCGCTCCACCTGTGGTCGCCACAAGTTGAAACTGAGGAAATTGTTTCGCCAGATCAGTCGCTTCGTCGAGATCCGCATGGACGAGCAGCGTCAGCAGATCGCATTGTTCCGCCAATAGGTCAGGCAACACTTCTCGCAGTGCCTGGGCTGGTTCCAACCAGGCGATATCGGGAGAATTCTGCAAGGCAGTCTGATGTTTCTTGCCAAGCAGAGCCGTCACGCCGATCTTTTTGCCGGCTATTTCGATCACCCGATAACGGCTGGTGAGGCCTAGCGCCGGATTGATGACGGTCACGTTTGCGGAGATGACAGGATTCGCCGCTCCCTCGAAGTTCGAAAGCACATACGCGAGATAATTGGCGTCGAGTTGCAGCTCTCTGATGCCCAGGCCGATCGCTTGGTAGCCGAGCGTGGTCAGCGCTTGAATGGCAAAACGATATTTAATATCGGCCTGTGGGCCGAAGCGGCGGATTTGTCCGCCCATATCAAAAGCGACCACAGGCCAGCCGTCGGCAGCCAGTTTCTTAAGAAAGGTATGTCGCCTTTTGAGCCCTCCCTTTTGGTTCTCCAAGCCAGCGCAACCACACGGCTCAATGTACCCATCCATCTCGCCCGAAAAGACAAAGGCTAACTGCGGCTTGGGCCAATCGACAAAGATCGGGCCATTCTTCTCGAGTGCGTCAGCAATTTCCGCTTCGCGGCTCTCAAACTTTAGCTCGGCGGCCTGCAGTTGACCCGACCGACTTTGCCAATCAGCCTCACGCCAACTCACCCAACTCAAATCGACTCCGTGATGCAAGCACGAAGCTGCGAGAATCAGCAGCAATAGGCCGCTCGCCCACTTTATCCGCACTGGAAATAACACAATTTGTCTCCCGACAGCCCATTTCTAACCGACCTGATCAACCCAAAAAGACCAACCCGACCTGACCGCCAATCGTCTCTTTTAAGACGAATCTCGTGCCTGCAATCGTAACGTTTCTGCAGACAATCGGCCAGCACATTACCGTGTTGCCATGACTGGGTGATCTGCCAGGAGGATGGGGGCCCGACGATTCCCCCGATGGTCACTCGACTGCAAACCACACCCGCAGGCGCACGTCGGGAATCTCTGAGTGATTGGACCGTAATACAATATGAGCGTCGCTGCTGACCGGCTCGCCCAGCCGCACAATTGGCTTCGTCCCTGCTGGCACTTCTATCACCAATGGCACGTGCGATAGCTGCTCGCCCATTTTGCGGGGCTCACCGAGCGCAGCCTTCAGTTGGGGAGGATCGATCTCGGCGACTTCCAACTGCGATTGCTGGGCATGCTCACCACGCACCGCCACTTTCAGCGCGACCGTTTTGCCCTTCGCACTAGAGAACGAGCCCATCCGCAATAGTCCTTTTTGAGCGACCCAACCAGGCCCAAAAATTGAGACGTCACCGACAACACTGCCGGCAACCGGCACGGTCAGTTTCTTAGCGTTCTTGAGATTGGTGGTCATCGTTAGCCAGCTGCGAAAGGGGCCAACTGTCTTGCCCGAGCGATAAGTGGCCGAAACTTTCAGCCCACCCACCGCATCGGAGCTCGGCAATTCCGAGGACTTCGCCTGAGTAAATTTAATGTCCAATTGCTTGGCCACTGCTTCGTCGCTCAATTCATAGCCCAAGACCTTGATGTCTTGATCCAAGAAACTCATCAGGTAGAGGCTCGCCGTCGGCGACTCCCCAGCAGTCACCGTGCCAAAAATCAACTCTGGCGGGCTCATCGCAGTCGACTCGACGACTTGTCCTTCGACAGTGAGATCGATGCTCGATTGAGTCGGATCGTTGGTACTCAAGACCGCACCATGGCGGAAAGGACCAGGACCCGTCTGGGCGACCCACTCCAAGCGCACGACCGTTTCTTCGTCAGGTCCGATTTCATCCTTACTGAGATCGCCGACCGTGCATTTGCATGTGGTACTGGCAACTTTCACTCGCAAGGGGAGCTCCCCCACATTGCGCACCTTGAACTCGTGCGACATCGACGTACCGCGTTCGATATTGCCAAACTCGTAAACCAACTCCGGCACCTCGGCCTTAGGAATCTTTGTCGCATGAGTCAGCTTATCAGGCTGCTTGCTGATCGTAGCTGCCGGCCCGCGCGGAACCGTTACGGGAGTTTCGACGTAGGCCAAGAGGGCTCCCAGTCCCAACCCAAGCAGGGCGGAAACGACGGTGACTGCCAGGAGAGATTTCATGGAAAAACCAATTTGCTAACGAGAATTATGTGACTGGAATAGAAATTGACTAAGTCAATTTTAGTGTGAGCTCCTAAGGCAAGTCAATTTACCCTCAGCCTCGCAAAGTCTGTCTACAACGGGTAAAAAACTCTTGAAAATCCGGTCGCTGGTAGTCGGGATAGGTCCAATCACTTCGCTGCCAGCTGCGATCGCGGTAATTGAGGGTGGCCTCGGCATAGATGCCCTCGCCGAGATAGATGCGATGGGCATGGTCTTTGGTCGATGCGAGTACCAGCTTGGCGAGGGTCAGATAGCCGGGGTCAAGATTCAGCGGCCGCGGTTCGGGATGTTTGCGCTGCTGGGCATATTCCTGCTCCAAAGCGTTGGTGAACCGTTTAATCTGGGGCAATAGGCCAGGGTCAACCAACACCTCGAACGTTAGAAACTGCTTTTTCAGTTCTTTGCCCATGGTCGCTTGATAGTAATCGGTTTCAGTAAAATCGAAGGCTTCGCTCCGCTGGCGTAGCGGGCCGAATTCACCGCAGCTACGCTGCTCGGCCCAGGCGAGGGCCTCGTCGTAGCGGCTGCTGACGGCAATCAGCAGTAAGGCAGGTTGGGGATCGTTGATTTCGCCCATAGCAAAAACGTAATTGCCGGAGGAGCACGCCCTCCGCTGTCCATTTAATACGCCCGCGCAAACACTCCACGCCTAGCATTCGCCTGCCCCGAGAAAACGCAATTGCCAAGCTCGTCCGAGAGCTCCATCGGCACACAGCGGACCGTCACTTTCAGCGCCTTTAACTTGGCTTCCATCTCGGGCCCGTCGACAAAGTAGCAATGCGCTAGTCCACCTGGCGCTTTTTCGGCGAAGAATTTTTCGAACTCATCGAGCGTATCGATCTGAACGGTTGCTTCGTCGCGTGCGCGCGCGGCGCGGTCGAACAATGCCTGTTGAATATCTGCCAAGGTTGCCGCTACCGTGGCAACGAACTCGTCGCGCGGAGTGTTCTGCCCCTTGCCGACAACATCGCGTCGAGTCGGAAACACATAGCCAGCCGCCACATCCCTCGGGCCAACATCGACGCGAATCGGTACGCCTTTCTTGACCCACTGCCACTTTTTCTCGCCACCGCGGATGTCACGGTCGTCAATACGTACGCGAACTGGCTGATCGTCGTAGCGCTGAGCGATCAATTCTACCTTGAGCGATTCGCAATACGCCAACACCTCGTCGCGCTCTTTGTCGCTTTTGTAGATCGGTAATATCACCACGTGCGCGGGAGCCAACTTCGGCGGCAGCACGAGACCGTCGTCGTCGCTGTGCGTCATAATGAGGCCGCCTACCAACCTTGTCGAGACTCCCCAGGAAGTCGTCCAGGCGTAGACTTCCTCGCCTGAGCGGTTTTGAAATTTAATCGCCTGGGCCTTCGCAAAGTTTTGTCCTAGGAAGTGCGACGTTCCTGCCTGCAAGGCTTTGCGATCTTGCATAAGCGCTTCGATGCTGTAAGTCGCCTCGGCGCCCGGAAATCGCTCGCCCGCCGTCTTCTCGCCTTTGATGACAGGCATGGCCATCGTATTCTCGGCAAAGTCGGCATAGATATCGAGTATCAACTGCGTCTCCTCGCGAGCCTCTGCTTCGGTGGCATGCACGGTGTGTCCCTCTTGCCACAAGAACTCCGTGGTCCGCAAAAACATCCGTGTCCGCAGCTCCCAGCGGACCACATTCGCCCACTGATTGATCAGAATCGGCAGGTCGCGATACGACTCGAGCCAGCGAGCGAACGTCGCACCGATAATGGTCTCGCTGGTGGGCCGCACGATAAGCGGCTCCTCGAGCTTGGCAGCAGGAGCTGGCCGCAGCCCTCCGTCGGGATCGGGCTCCAGGCGATGATGGGTCACCACTGCGCATTCCTTGGCGAATCCCTCCACGTGCTCTGCCTCCTTCTCCAAAAAGCTCAAAGGGATCAACAGCGGGAAGTAAGCGTTCTCGTGTCCAGTCGCCTTGAACATCGCGTCAAGCTGTCGTTGGATGTTTTCCCAGATCGCGTAGCCCCACGGCTTAATGACCATGCAGCCGCGGACATCGGAATTCTCGGCCAAATCGGCCGCTTTGACGACCTGCTGATACCACTCCGCGTAGTTTTCAGCACGAGTCGGTGAAATCGCGTTCTTTGGAGGTTTGGCCATAGGTGTGGGCAATGGGTAGGAGGTAGAGGGTGGTGGGTGGTGGGTAGTGGGTGGTGGGTAATGGTAATGGTAATGGGTAATGCGTAGGAGGTAGTAGGCAGCAGGGCTGTCAGGAAATGGCCGGCGATGAGCGTCTCGCCGAGAAGATCGCATTCTAAAGCAATCACCTCCGCTAGGGTATCGCAACGCCAGGCCTTATTGACGGCGGGCGCGACCCATGGACCTGTGCCACCGCCGTAACTCGCCTCACCCCGCAAAAAAAAGATTACGGCGAGGGCTCATTAACCGCGCCGCGGTCAAAGGGTCTGCCTGCATCTGTGTGGCAATTTGCGGAGCCGGAAAATCATGCGGGGGATTTGGGGGAACCCACCAGAGAATCGCCCCTGAATCAACACGAAAAATGCAGAAAAACCAGAGCGCCAGCCCCCCGGCGAATTGTGTCGAAATCTGTTAGGATGCTCTGCTCGTGACGCTCGGGCGAGGCTCGCCGGCTAGCCCACCACCCACCACCCACCACCCACCACCCACGACCCACTCACTACCCACCACCCACTACCCACTGCCCACTGTCCACTATGTCCACCGATACCCGTCGCTACGTCAGTCAGCTTTCTCACAACGAATCAATCAGCCAGGTCTTTTTGGCTTCCGACAAGCAGTTGCGGCCTAACCGTAACGGGAATCTGTATTTGCAAGTCGAATTGTCCGACCGCAGCGGATCGGTCAACGCCCGGATGTGGAACGCCAGTGACAACGACTATCGGTCGTTCGACAATGGCGACTACGTCCACGTCGAGGGAGCCACGCAACTCTTCCAGGGCAATATGCAGCTGATTGCCAACCGTATCCGCAAAGCTCGGCCCGATGAGGTGGAAGAGGCCGATTTCGTGACGCTGCAGTCCGAAGACGTCGATAAGATGCGGCAGCGAATGACCGAAATTATGGCCGGACTCAAGACAGTCCCGCTCGCCCGATTGGCCAAAGGATTTCTTGGCGACGAGCAGTTCATGGCCAAGTTTTGCCGCGCGCCGGCCGCCATGAAAAATCATCATGCCTACCAGGGCGGTTTGCTGGACCATGTGCTGAGCCTGATCGAATTGGTGCTGGTAGTCGGCCCCAGGTATCCGCAGCTCGACACAGAAAAACTCCTGATGGGGGCGTTCCTGCACGATGCCGCCAAAGTTGACGAGCTGGCCTACGAGCGCGACATCTCCTACACCGACCCTGGCCAACTACTTGGTCACATGGTGCTCGGCGTGACGATGCTCGACGATATGATCCGCACAATAGTCTCACAAGATGGTCAGCCCTTTCCCGAACGGCTGAAAATGGAATTGCAGCACATGATCATCAGCCACCACGGCCAATACGAATACGGCAGCAGCAAACTCCCGATGACTCTCGAAGCCGTCGCCCTGCATCAGCTCGACAACCTCGACGCGAAGCTAGCCAACTTTACGCAACTAATGACCGACTGCCCCAACACCGACAGTAACTGGACGCAGTATTTTTCGCAGATTGGGCGGAAGTTGTTTAAGCCCGAGAGTGGAAGTTAGCTGACCCTAACAAATGAGTCGATAGCCTGTAGATCTCTTTAATGCTAGAATGCTAGAATAGATGCAGGGAAAAACGGCCCATCAATGCACGAATCTCAATGCTCGAATCTCAATGCTCGAACCAAAACTCGATAAATCGGTGATCCAATTCGGTACCCTAGAGAATCCTCCCGATGATCGCCTTTTTTGGGCATCGCAGTCTCCCGCTAAGCGACTTTCTACCGTCGAATACCTAAGGCGGATTAATTATGGAAGAGATCGAACTAGCGCCCGACTTCAAAGAGTTCTTGAATTTATTGAATACTCACCACGTTAAATACTTACTCGTTGGTGGATATGCCGTTGCCCTTCACGGCTATCCGCGGGCAACCAATGACATCGACATCTGGGTAGAAAAATGCCAGGACAATGCTGAAAAGCTTGTCAGAGTCTTTTGTCAATTCGGCTTTTCTTCATCGAGCATTGATGCCTCGGCTTTTCTCGACAAAAACAGAATTCTTAGGGTTGGCTTGCCTCCGATCTGCATTGACGTGTTGATGAGCGTTTCTGGGCTTGATTTCGCCACCTGTTTCGCGCGGCATAGCAAGGAATTACTTGATGGCGTTTCGATCAACCTCCTCAGTCGCGAAGATTTAGAAACCAACAAGAATGCCAGTGGTCGACTCAAAGACCTCAGCGACATCGAGAATCTACCTCCAATAAACTCTCCGGACGACTGATTTCGACGGTGTCCGATCGATTCAAACATGCCCAATCGTTTCAATGAGTATGATGAAAACAACTAACCCGCGCAGCTGCCAGAGCAGAGAAACTCTCTATCAATGCCTGATATCAACGACCTCATACTTCAGCACACCAACGCCCCCAATTATCGGCCCGTGAAGCCCAAGGTGATTGCCAAGCAATTGGGGTTGGAGAGAGATGATTTTCCGCGACTGAAACGGGCAGTCAAACTGCTCGTCAAAGCTGGCAAGCTGGCGTATGGACCGAGCCATTTGGTCTGCCCCGTGGCGGAAAAGCATCCAGCCGCTATGGTTAACAAACCTTCAGCAAAAAAACCCAAGTCCTCGAAGCATGTCGTCGGCACCTTTCGTAAGGCGCAAGGAGGATTCGGTTTTGTACGGCCCGAGGGCACCGCCGCGACCGCGGGACGGGACGCTGACATTTTCATCCCCATCAGCTCCACCGGCGACGCCGCCAATGGCGATACGGTGCGTATCCGCATCACCGACAAAAAAGACCGCCTCGGAAAAATCTCTGGACGGATCATCGACGTCGTCGAGCGCGCGAATAACCGCTTTGTCGGCACCTACCTCGAAAAAGGCGGAATGGGGCTGGTGCAAATCGACGGTAAGATTTTCACCGAGCCGGTCTACGTTGGCGATCCGGGTGCCAAAGGAGCGCAGCCCGACGACAAGGTCGTTCTTGAAATGGTCCGCTTTCCCTCGCACGTGCGCGACGGCGAAGGCGTGATCGTCGACATCCTCGGCCAGCGCGGTCAGCCGGGCGTTGACACCTTGTCGATTATTCACGAGTTTAGCCTGCCAGGTGAATTTGACGAAGCTGCGCTGGAAAATGCTCGCAAGGAAGCCGAAAAATTCGACGAGTCGATCGGCCCGCGGCGCAAGGACCTCACCCAAGAAACGGTCATCACCATCGACCCCGCCACGGCCCGCGACTTTGACGACGCGATCTCGCTGGAAAAAACGGAGAATGGCCACTGGTTGCTCGGGGTCCATATCGCCGATGTCTCGCACTTTGTGCGGCCGAAGACGGGGCTCGATCGTGAAGCCAAAGATCGGGCGACCAGCGTTTATCTGCCCGATCAAGTGATCCCGATGCTGCCGGAGGTGATCTCCAACAATCTGGCGAGTCTGCAGCCCAACAAAGTGCGGTACGCAATGACCGCCCGAATCGAGTTTACGGCCGAGGGACAACGGGTCGCGACCGACGTCTATAAAAGCGCCATCAAAAGTCGCTGGCGGTTTACTTACGAAGAGGTCGACCAGTATCTGGCCGACCGCAGCGGATGGAAAAAAAAGCTGGGCTCCAAAGTTCACGGTCTGGTTGGTCGCATGCACGAATTGGCAATGATGCTCCGCGGTCGGCGGATGAAGCGCGGGTCGCTGGAGCTATCGATGCCTGAGATGACGATCGATCTCGACAAAGATGGGCAGGTCACAGGCGCCCATCTGGCAGAAAATACGGAAAGCCACCAGATTATCGAAGAGTTTATGCTGGCAGCGAACGAGGCGGTCGCCGAAACGCTTTTCGACCAAGGCTTGCTTTTCTTGCGGCGCGTCCACGGAGCGCCCGACCCGCGGAAGCTGAAGGCCTTGAACGAGTTCGTCAAAGACCTGGGACTCAAAGCCGATAATTTGGAAAGTCGTTTTGCGCTGCAAGATTTGCTGGAATCGGTCAAAGGTGATTCCCGCCAACATGCGGTCAACTACTCCGTATTGCGGTCGATGCAGCGGGCGATCTACAGTCCCGAGGAAGAAGGGCACTACGCCCTCGCGAGTGAGTGCTACTGCCACTTCACCTCGCCCATCCGCCGCTATCCCGATCTGACGATCCATCGGTTAATCGACGCGGTGAACCGCGGCAAACCTCCCGAGCAGCATTTAAGCGAGCTGCTTTCGCAGGGCGATCATTGCAGCGAACGCGAACAACGGGCCACTGCTGCTGAGCGTGAGCTGAAAAAGGTCAAGCTGCTGCTCTACCTGCAAGACAAGGTGGGCACCAAGCTGGAGGGTGTGGTCACCGGCGTCGAGAGCTTTGGCCTGTTTGTCGCGGGAACCAAGCTGCCCGCCGAAGGGTTCGTACACATCAGTTCGCTGTCAGACGATTACTACAAATTCGATAAAGCGGGCCACGTCATTAAAGGTTTTCGGTCGGGCAATACCTACCGTCTGGGTGACCAGGTAACGGTCGCCGTAGCGTCGGTCGATGTCGAGCGCCGTGAATTGGATTTCCGCCTGCTTGCAAAGGCTGGCGGCAAGAAGGGAGGTGACTCGATTCGATCGAGCAGGCCGAAACCGGGCAAGTCTAAACCGGGCAAATCGAAGCCTGCCAAGTCAAAGCCTGGCAAGCCGAGACAAGGGGGCAAAGGCCGCCGCAAGCGGAAATGACCTCTGTCCAAATGGGTTATTATGCGGGCTAGAAGCTCTCCGCAAAACGGCTAGAATGAGGCTTCCACTTCCCTGACGGACCGCCCCCCATGCCTTCCTCTACCCAACTCGCTCAGACTCCACTCCACGACTGGCATGCAGCCCACGGCGGCCGGATGGTCGATTTTGCCGGCTGGTCGATGCCGGTGCAATACAGCTCGATCGTCGAGGAACATCAAGCCACTCGGGAAGCGGTAGGACTGTTCGACATTTCGCACATGGGGCGCGTTTTGTTCGACGGCCCCGACGTAGCGACCTTTCTCGACGGCCTGCTGACTCGATCTGTCGCCGACATGAAGCCGCAGCAAATCCGCTATTCGCTGATGTGCAATGAAACGGGGGGAGTACTCGACGATGTTTTAGCTTATCGCCCCATCCTTCACGAGCAGCAGCCTGCCGGCTACGGTTTGGTGATCAACGCTGGCAACCGTCAAAAGATCCTGACGTGGATGCAGAGCCGTCTAGGAAAATTCTCGGTAGAGATTAGCGACAAGACGTCCGAATACTCCATGATCGCTGTGCAGGGCCCGAAAGCGATTGAATTGCTCGATCCGTTTACCTCTGGCGAGCTGACTTCGATGCGGTACTACACAGGACAACTGATGTCGGTCGCCGGGGTCGAGTGCTTTGTCAGCCGCACCGGCTACACGGGCGAAGACGGCTGCGAGCTGATTTGCGATGCCGACAAGCTTGTCGGTGTTTGGGAACAGTTGCTGGCCGCCGCGGAAAAAGTGGGAGGTAAAGCGGTCGGCCTCGCCGCGCGTGATACCCTGCGACTCGAAGCAGGGATGCCACTTTACGGTCACGAATTGCTCGAGTCGATCAATCCCATCGAAGCGAAGCTGGACTTCGCCATCAATTTGCGCGACCGCGAATTCGTCGGGTCCGAAGCGATTAAAAGGTTCCAACAAGATAGCAACCAGCGCGTTCGTATTGGCTTACAGCTGGAAGGACGCCGCGTGCCGCGCGAGGAGTGTCGGCTCTTGCGTGGCGAACAAGACGTGGGCGTCGTCACCAGCGGCACGTTCTCGCCGACCTTCGGACACCCAATCGCGATGGGCTACGTCAAACCAACTTCGGCAGCCCTCGGTACAACACTCGACGTCGACATCCGTGGCCAGCAGCACGCCGCCACGATCGTGCCGCTTCCCTTTTACCAGCGCGGGAAGTAATGGCATCACGACTCACCGAGTCGTCACTAGAATTGCAACACGACTCACGCCCCCGTAACGGTCCAGGAAAAACGCGCCACGCGTGACAGTGGCGTTACCATCAGGAGAGCACCCAAGCCATGAATCCAACAGATTTACTCTACGCCAAAACACATGAATGGGTGTCCGTGTCGGAAGAAGACGGCGCCAAAGTGGCCACCCTCGGCATTTCGGCGTTTGCCGTCGAAGCACTGACCGATCTGGTCTACATCGACCTGCCGGCGGTCGGCAAAACCGTCGAAGCCGAGCAGCCCTTCTGTGAAGTCGAGTCGGTAAAAGCGGTAAGTGACATCTATTCGCCCGTAGCGGGCGAAGTTTTGGCCGTCAACGCGGCCCTTCCCGACACGCTCGAAATCCTCGGCGAAGACCCCTACAGCGCCGGCTGGATCGCCAAAATAAAAATCAGCGACGAGGCCGGTCTCAGCAACTTACTCGACCACGCCACCTACGAAAAACTCTGCAGCGAAGAAGCTCACTAGGAAATCACGAAGCCAACATGGCGATTGACCAAAACATTTGCCACTGGCCATTCGCATTTTCGCCATGCCTTTCATCATTCCGTCATTCGTCATTCCGTCATTCGTCAAGCGCAAATGCCTTACCTTTACAATACTCCCGAAGACCAGCAGGCGATGCTCGAAGCGATCGGCGCCGAGTCGATTGACGAACTGTTCGATCCTATTCCCGACGACTTGAAACTTGGTCGTCCGCTCGAATTGCCCCCGGCGCTCTCGGAAATCGAACTCGATCGACATCTCCAAACCTTGGCGGCGAAGAATGCCCATACTGGCAACTCTGTCTGTTTCCTGGGCGGCGGCTGCTACGATCATTTCGTTCCGGCAGTGGTCGATGCGATCGGCTCTCGTAGCGAATTCTATACTTCCTACACGCCCTATCAGGCAGAAGCGAGCCAAGGAAATTTGCAGGTGGTCTTTGAATACCAATCAATGATCACCCGCCTGACAGGAATGGATGTCTCAAACGCAAGCCTCTACGATGGCGCCAGCTCCACCGCTGAAGCAGTTCTGATGGCCATTAGCTGCACACGACGCCACGGCAAAGTCATCGTCCCCTCTAGCCTGCATCCCGAGTATCGGGCGACAATCGCGACCTACTTAGAAAACCTCGACATCAGCCTGGTCGAACTCGCCACGCCCAGCGGCGTCATCGCCATCGAGCAACTTGCAGCCGCCATCGACGATAGCACCGCCGCGGTTGTCCTTCAGCAGCCCAACTTCTTCGGCTGTATCGAAGACGCCCAAGGTTTGGCAAACATCGCCAAAGCAGCCGGTGCGCTGCTGATCACCGCATTCGATCCAATCAGTCTTGGTCTCCTCACACGGCCCGGCGACTACGGTACGAATATCGCTGTCGCCGAGGGGCATACGCTCGGCACACCGATGTCTTACGGCGGCCCCTTCCTGGGGATCATGGCTTGCGACAAAAGCCTGGTTCGGCGGATGCCAGGTCGGATTGCCGGCGAAACGGTCGACCGCCGTGGCAACCGCTGCTTCGTACTGACGATGCAAACCCGCGAACAACACATTCGGCGTGAAAAGGCCACGAGTAATGTCTGTACCAATCAAGGGTTGTTCGCGCTGCGAGCGACAGTCTACCTGTCGCAACTTGGCCCGCAGGGCCTTCGTGAAACGGCCAACCTCTGTTTGCAAAAGTCACGCTATGCAGCCGAGCAACTCTGCCAGCAAGAGCGATTTTCGTTGGCCTTCGAGCAACCGACGTTCAAAGAGTTTGTGATTCGCGACGCCGAAAATCAAGTTCAGCGATTGCTGAAGTCGTCTCTGGGCGACGGCTTCCTGGCGGGCGTCCCACTCGGCCAGTGGTACCCCGACCTGGCCGACTGTTTCTTAGTGGCAGTAACTGAAAAGCGGTCGAAGGCAGAGATCGACTCTCTGGTACAAAGTTTGGTGAATGCCGATTCGACGATACCGGTTCATGCATAGCAGCGGTTATCACCCCCACGCGTCAGCGGCAACCTCGACAACGAGCAAAGCAACATCCATCGAAAGCAGACCGCGCGGCAGCGGCCGCTAAACTTATGCGAAATACCCGTGATACTCAGCTGATTTTCGATCTCTCCAAGCCGGGTCGACGCGCGGCCCGATTACCGGAGTGCGATGTACCGCAGCGCGATCCGGGAGAGTTGCTGCCCGCTACTATGGTCGCTGCTGCCGCCCCTGCTCTGCCGGAAGTTTCTGAGCCGCAGGTGATTCGACATTTTGTCAATCTGTCGACGCAAAACATGTCGGTCGATACCCATTTTTATCCGCTTGGTTCCTGCACGATGAAGTACAACCCCAAGCGAAACGAACGGGCGGCAGCGATGCCCGGCTTTGCCGACATCCATCCCTACCAGGGTGACGAAACGCTGCAGGGCATGTTGCAAGTGCTGCATGAAATGCAAGAAACCTTGCAAGAGATCTCTGGCCTGGACGCCTGTTCGTTGCAGCCGGCGGCGGGTGCCCACGGCGAACTTACGGCGCTGCTCGTCGCGGCGGCTTACTTCCGTGATATCAACGAGCAGCGGACCAAAGTGCTTTGCCCCGACAATGCCCACGGCACCAATCCGGCCAGTGCCGCCATGGCCGGCTTCGACGCGGTTACGATCAAAACCACGTCGGACGGCTACGTTGATCTCGATGATCTGGATACCAAACTCGACGAGCAAGTCGCCGTGCTGATGATCACCAACCCCAGCACACTCGGCTTATTTGAACCGAATATGCGCGAAATTGCCGATCTAGTACATGCCAAGGGTGGCTTGATTTATCTCGACGGCGCGAACATGAACGCGATCCTGGGCATTACGCGTCCCGGGGACTGGTCTCCGGGAAAAGGAGGCGCCGACATGCAACATTATAATCCCCACAAGACCTTCAGCGGCCCCCACGGTGGTGGTGGTCCCGGAGCGGGGCCGATCTGCGTGACGAAAAAGTTGGCTCCCTACTTGCCAGTGCCA
>Ga0310121_10003505_pt1 | contig 14289 bp, 9 predicted proteins | sample CB27_Tmax_986_MG_FD_203504 | JGI IMG/M metagenome (GOLD analysis project Ga0310121, IMG submission 203504) | Marine microbial communities from Western Arctic Ocean, Canada - CB27_Tmax_986 | ecosystem: Environmental > Aquatic > Marine > Oceanic | place: Canada: Western Arctic Ocean | collected... | reverse complement strand
AGTTCCGGCATATCAGATTTACCGTAACGATCTTCAAACTCCTCTTGATGCCAATAAAACAAAAAGAGGATGCGACCTAAACTATTAAGTGCCTTCATTAAATCGCCCAAATAACGATCCACTAAAGAATCCTGTCGAACTGCTTTTAGTAAACCGCCAATCATACTTGTATCAAAAACTTCCTTTTGTCCCTCTTGCGCTGCCTGTTGCGCAGTACCCATCGTCTTCTGAAAATCTTCCGCAGTATAATTCTGCCAGGGATCCCACACATTAGGGTCTGTATTACCGGCCATAAGCTCCGGTACAATCTCATGTCTTTCCTGTGGAGCTTGTGTTAATACTGCATTTCTACCGCCTAGAGCTTCCATACCCATCTCCGAAGGAATACTCGCTGGAGGTGCGCCAGGACCCGGTTGTAACGTGCTAAAGGCCGATTTAACCAAATGAGCCTTATCACCAAAACCAGGGGCATACTTAACACGATAAATAGCGCCTCGTTTTCTTTCGGCATGTTGGATCATGTCCTTAGCAGTCTTCTCCGAAAATCCGTGTGTCTGAATAAGATCAATAAAAGCAGATTTCTTACTAAGCCACTCAGTACCCAACGGCGAAGAAATCGAAACGTCCGAACCGCCATCGTAAATCTTCAGTCTCGCAGTCTTTTCGTAGAAAAGAGTTTGAATATCTTCCATATTTCCAAACTGTATAGGAGACGGATCACTCTGATCGCCGTCTCCGCAACCGCACGAAATCAACAGACTGCCGCCAGACTCACTGTATGGCTTTTTAAGCTGTAAAAACTTAGCTGCTCCAGGCACACGCAACTCACCGCCGATTGCACGAAGCTTAGTACCAGCTTTTCCTTCCGCATCTACTCGCAAAATTGCGCCATAAGGACTAGGCGGAGGGTCAAAACCGCCCGGATAGTTGCCATTCTCTACACGAGGTTTCTGTACAATCCTCGTTTCGTTGTAATCTGGATTATTCTGGAAATCTACTCTGTATACTCCGTCCCCATAATTGTCACGAACAATGAAAGGAACTGTACTGCTGTGCGTAGGCACGATAGCAACATAAGTGCCACCGTCCTTTAAAGAATCGGAATCCGAAAGACCATCAAACCAGTCATCCCACTCAGGACGCTCTCCGGCCTGATCCGCAAAGACATTCCCCTGATAACTATTAAGCCATGCCTTGTTATCTCCGTCCTCTAAACGAACAGCCGTTACCATATCCTGTGCCCCATTATTAGACAAAGGATTAACAGCAACAAACATCTTATTAAAAGAACCGGGCTTTTCTAGTATTCGATAAAGATTAGTTTCGTCAGGATTAAACAACCGCATTTCCATTTGGGTGTTATAAGCTTTACTGACTTCTTTACCTTCGCGATGATCTTTAATTAAGACCGTATCATTCATCAAACGTTCTCGTTCAGAATCATCAAGCTCAGGTGTATCGTTTACATTTACATGCTCGTACACATACATACGAAGCTTGCCAGATTTAATAGGATGATCAGCACGATTATCAACTTCAGGAATTAAAGACTTGCTAGATTTACTGTAACTCGGAGATTTAGGTACAGACATCTTAGGCATAATACTGTTAGACGAATCCGCAGAATACTTTTTTAGCTGCTGCCCCCATCGACTAAAACAATCTACGCCATAAAATTTATTAAACCCCTCAGCCACGCCTGCAAACTTTTGTGATAGATCAAAAGCAGCCTTTAACAAACCGTAATGCGTTGGAAGAACGTTGTTTAAATCAAAATTATGCGCGACCGACGCTAATGCTGCCTGATGGGGTTGCGATGCAATAGAATTGAAAGATAATTTAGCCTCTTGAGATGCTTCTTTATATAAGCTTCGGGCCAAGCCCATTTTCACTGCGGCGTAAAACGGTAAAAAAGGATGAATCCACTTGTCATATCCTAGCTTACCCATACCGGTGCCGGGACTCATCGATAACCGATCAATATTAGGTGATAACCCACCAAGCTCAAAAGCGTTCTGAGAAGAACCTTCACCGAGAACGTGTGGTTTGCGAGAAATTAGGTAATTAACCCAATTCTCCTTCATAGGAACAAACGCATCTTTATTCTTAAGGTAAAGGAGTTCGTGCCCCTTCAGATCACCATTAAGAAAGAATACCGGCGCATAAAGCCATTGATCGCCCACTTGAAAGCCAAAAACGCCAACAGCTTTCGTATTATCATCGTTTCGATCGACTAATTGAAATCCTACAATATAGTCTAAAAGACGAGGAGCTTTGTCTTTTAAATAAGCGTAAGCTAAACTTGAAAATGCTTGTTCAAACTCCGTTTCACTACTGCCACCAATATTAGCTTGCTTAAAAAGTCCGTCATTTATATGACTTTTCAATGCTGCTCGGAGTTGGTCTCGCGATGCGCTGGATTGCCAATGCGTTCCTTGCATATTAATCGCCTCGTACCGAATAGGAGTCATAACGCCATCCATGGACTAAATCTTGTCATCAAATTAAAAAGGAAGGTTACGAGCCGCGTAGGCCGCAGCCACTTCGTCAGGGGTCCTCGAGCTGCGAGATCTAGACGGAGGCGAAGAACCAGGAGTTGGAAGCCCAACACCTTGAAGTAGATCTGTTAGTTCGTCTATCTTTTGTTTTACCTCTGCCGCTGAATCACTCTTCCCAGTAAACCAGCCACCAGGAGTACCACCATGTTCTCCACTTTCGAGGTTTTGTTTCATTCTAGCGAGATCGGCCTTATGATATATGTCTCTAATTTTGTCTTGTGCTTTTACAGGAAGATCGCCCTCTCCTTGCGACCTGTATGGCCCCGGTCCTGCTTCTGTAGCTTTATCAATTTCTGACTGATAATCTGCCTGCATCTGATTATACTTTTTTGTGCCCGCATCATATTTTTGCGTCCATTTCTTTTCTCTCGGCCCTACAGCATATGGAGTGTCTCTATATGTTTTTAATGGTCCGCGCTGGCTTACAAGTTTCCTCCTTGTGGAAACCCCCGGTGCATCAGAATCACCAAAACCCAATGAGGCTACACTTTTGACCGGGCTAAACATAGTGCTTAATGCTGCTTGTGCCGGGCCAGCATTGAAAGGATTAATAGCTTGTCGTTGATAATCCAAACCGCCTTGGCGCATCCCCCCACTGCGATCTTTATTAGCCCAACCACCAAACGGTAACGTGGCAAGATCTTTAGCAGCCATTCCGCCAGCCCCGAGTGCGCTAGCTCTGCCAAGTGTACGCATTAAACCTTGTGTCTCGCCTGCTGCCGCCGCAAATGGTTCCGTACCAGGACGTATAAATTTTGCAGCCCTATCGCCTCCACGAAGAGTGGCAGCACCAATTCCTTTAGCTAAGTCTGGAAGTGACGAGGTGAGAGGACCCACGCGAGCAGGGGATAGGGCTAGAGGTGACACATATTTTGCTGGTTTCCAAGCTTTCGTCCCCATCAAAAGTTTGCCAAGACGAGCGTATATATTCGCACGCTTTTCCCTCTGAGCAGAAATGGCTTCTTTGCGAGCAACAATACGAGCTAAGTTAGAAATCTCTGACATGCTATGCGTCCTTGCATCGAATCAATTTACAAGAGCAATATTGAGACGGAATTTCTAGTTTATATGTTTTAGGTGTTTTTACGCAACACCATTGAATTATCTTCATAATACAAGCCAAATTATCGCGACTGCTGCGCCGCTGCCTGCTGTTGCTGTTTTAATGCTGCCTGATACTCATTTTCTTCGTGCCCTGAACTAGGCCCCCACCCAAATCGCTCGAATGGATTCCACCAACTCCTACGATCATAAGTGTTCAACGGTCGATTTGCTCTTTGATGCGCTTTATAAAAATCCTCGCTAAAACCACCTAATCTCGTAGGCGACGACGTCACTGTATTACCCATTAGAGCGTCTCGAGCAGAGCCGGGCGATAGAACAGCGCCCAAAGCTAGTCCCCCAGCAGCCCCAGTTCCATATTGACGAAGATGACCAGCTGCTTGCGACCCCCACGGTGAACCAAGCAGGCCAGGAAGAGCTGCGTTAGACGCTCGATTATTTTTTTGATAACCCTTTACTTGCAGTGACGGATCATATGTCCTTTTAACATTGCTAGTAATAAAACTCCGGTCCTTCAACTTTTGTTGCGCTGCCGGAACGTTCACGCTTGGTGGTTTTAAAGGCATAGCTTGTCCTTGTGACGGCTCAACAACTTGTTGCGCCGTTTTAATTTCACCGTTTGACTTGACTGGATAATCTTCACTAGGAGTGCTAACAATAGCCCCAGGAATTCTGCCAAAATCTACACTACGAGAAATACTCGGTACAAAACTTGTCCCTCGCTCTTCGCTAACAGCACCTCGATGAGCGCCTGATAGTAAACTTTTCTTAAGGCCAGAACCGTAAAATCTAGTCAACCAATCCGGATCATGTTGTAAACTAGACATCCCCCTCACCATCTCAGGCTCAAAAGGCGGAGGTTGCTCGTGTACAGATATTTCATCAATACCAAAAGACTTAAATTCTTTTAACATTGAAGGACGTACTTTAGTACCTATTGTATAGTGTAATACCGGTTGCTCCAAATATTTACCTACTGCTTGTTTTGGCTGAACGCTTTTGTGCCCCTCACGTGGCTCCCACTTATGTTCCAATGTCGAATAAGGAACAACGTCGTCAGGAACATGATCACCATATTCTTCGGTTAAACGAACATGATTGATAAGCCCACGAGAAAGTAACTCAATGTTACGACGATGAACAGGAAGATCAGCATCTTCCATAGCGTTTTTAAGTGCTTTCACAAAATACTTTCGTCCGTCGCCTACACCTTTGTATTGTGTAACTATTGCTGGATTTGGAACACCCTCACTAATAACATCTCCCGCCTCTACCACATCTCCCTTTTTCACATGAATGTCAAAACCGTCAGCAACATAATGTTGTATATCATTGACAGTAACATATTTGCCGCCCGCAGGAGCATCTTCTATACGTTGAACAGTGCCGTCCTTTGTAGAATGTGCGGCTCCGCCTTTAAATGTTTTAGGTACTTGTATTAATTGATTAATATACTGAAAACCGCTGACGGATTTTTCTTCGCCAACTACGCCACCGCTATGCTTAGCGGATAATTGACCTTGACTAAGTGGCTCACTCAAAGCTTGAGCAGCTTGTAAGCCAACTTGCGTCCCACGTCCCGGCAATCGACCAGTCTCTCGAACACCAACATCCCGTGCATATACGCCACCGGAAGGTGAGCCACCTACCAACGGCGACCGAATTAAAATTCTCTCCTTACCCAACCGCTTCAAATGTTTCCGTACTTTTGGAGTGACGACTGTATTTTTCTCATAAGGACCAGTATCTATTGCTAACAAAGCCCCTTCACTATCTAAATCTTCAACATCCACCGGCATCCCACGTTTAATGCCACGTTGTCCTTCATCCATATAATCTTTATCTGTAACTACTAAACGATGAGCTATTTGATTCAGTTGCTTGGCCAAAAAACCTGCGTCCTGCGTAGCAAACTTCGTAGCAATAAGGCCCTTTCTCGTGCCATACGAACCAGCCCAATATTCTTCGGGGGATAATCCTTCCGAATAACTCCTAGTGACTGGAATGGGCAATGGAGCATCACGTTGATCAGCATATAGTAAATCGCTACCAAGCAAACTTGACAAATTCATACGATTGCCGCGACCACCCGACAAGACCTGAAACGCTAGCGGGTTTTTATCTTCTAAAGCCTCGGCCAAAATAGCCGTTTGCTGCGAAGTCATTTCCGAACCAGTTGCACGGATAATAAGCTCATTACGCTTTTTATCCGTTAAGTCATCGCGGTTTAGAATAACGTCCATCTTCGCGCGAATGCGCTCTTGAACACGACGACCAGCTTTGTTTCGTTTTAGATGTCGTAAGCCGAAAGAAAAGCTACCGCTTTCTTGTGCCCCTTCACGACCTATGTTATTTAACTTAAAAGAAACATCACGATATTGATTTGGATACTGGGTAGCAACTTCACGTAAAACTTTATTAAGTTCCTGCTTGTCTAATACCCGATCATAGTCCCGAAGATCCTTCGGAAGAGCTTCATTTACAAAAAGTTGACCAACCGTAGCGTTCAGCATCCTGCTATACCACTTAAATTATGCTGCTTACTCGTCATCATCGTCATCATCAATTGTAACTGTCGGACTCGTAAATAAGTCGGACAATTCTTCTTGATTTAAATCTTCAACTTTAACGTTTTTACCCCGTGAAGTCGTTTTCTTTTTGTCTGACTTCTTAACTGTCTTCTTCTTCTTCTTCTTCTTAATAGATTTACTTTTAGCTACCTTCTGAGCCCCCTCCTTTACGCCCGCCTCTCCTTCAACACCTAAATCACCGGAAGGACAATCAATAGTAGGCTCTTCCGTGACATCAGATTCAACCTTAGATACTCCTCGAAGAATCTCCTCCACAATATCCTCCTTCGACTCGGGCTCCGATGCCACAAGTGGCGCAGGTTTCGACGGAATATTAGCTCTCTTAATGCCTAACTTTTTACGCTCCGCACGACTTCGCTGAATGACGGATACATTATCTGGATCATACATAAAGAACCCTACAATTGTTTACAAATTACTGTGATGTCTAAACCAATACTTTGTAACGCTTCGTTAAAATTATCATCGTACACATTTGACAACAGTAAAACACCTTCCGGTCCATGTTCCGCTGCTATTTGCACAGGATCTCCGTTCGTGCCCCTCACTACTATTTGAGACGCTTCGAGAATAATTGGCTTGCTGCCTATACCGTCTGGAATAATTTCAAGTCTCATGATTATGTTGATGCAGACATCATTTGCCAAAGTGCTGCGGCTTTATCGGCATTCGATTGATGTTCTGCCGCCATATCTTGATGAACATCTACCGCACGTCCGTTTTCCCAAGCTCCCATTTTTTCTGGGCCCGCAGGCATCGCAGCACCCATAGGCTCAATTGGCTTAATTGCGCTTGGACCGCCAGCGCCTTCCATAGCTCCTGCTCCGGCAGAACCGCCCTGCGCCATCGCAGTTAAATCCTCTGGAGTAGCAACCATATCCGCTGCGGGAATTTGAATGCCTAATGCGTCTGAGATCTTAGCCAGAATCTTCTTAATCTGCATGATCTCAATATTAACATCAATTTTAGGCTTTATTTGGCCTTCACCACCACCAACACCACCCATCGCAGCTTGTACTGCCTGCTGAATCATAGGCTGCAAACCTGCTAATGGGTCCATAGGAGGAGCCCCGCCGCCAGCCATCGCTGGGTCCATCATAGCGGGGTCCATAGGTGGTGCTCCGCCCATCGAAGGATCCATTGGAGGACCACCAGGAGGAGGTGCCCCTCCACCCATGGCAGGATCTCCACCCATCATGGCGGGATCACCTGCGGCTACAAATGCTTGCTTTTCTTCCGACTTTATGTGCTTCTGAACATTGTCGAGAGCCAAACCCACAAGTTCAGGATTTACACTTCCATAGCTACTCATATCTGATACTCCTTTATCTTCAGCTTTCTAATACCTGAACCGGGTCAGTTAGCGATAAATCACCCTTTTCATACGCCGCTCGAACATCTGACACCGAACGAAATATCTTTTTTGCCTTCTTGCTTTTCCGTTTAGTTGCATGCCACAGCCCTCCAACGTACTCATTCGAGGGAGTATGCAGCACAGATTTAAAATCCGCCGGACTTAACAAATTACGACTTGGCAACAAACGCTCTAATGATTCTACCCTAGCTTCCTCTGTCGTAGGAACGTGATAATTCATCGCATCCCCATCGAAATCTGCATTGAAACCCTTCACAATCAGAGGGGAAACCTGCAAAGTGTCTCCTTTTGTAAGCTGAGGCTTAAAAGCCATAATACCGAACTTATGCAGTACCGGGGCACGGTTAATAATAACAGGTCGATGCTTCATTTCATCTACCAATGCGTCCCGAGCTAGGCCCGATCGATCTTTTATGTGCTGCATGGCTTGCGTGATAGCCATACCTTTCCTCCGCAAACGACGAATCACAAACTTTTGATATACATCAAATGCCTTATCTTCAGGAAGTCCCACCGAATCCATGTCTAAATTAGGATTCGGAGATATAACGGCCCGTCCAACGTTATCTACTGTACTAGCAATAAGTTTTCTCTGCACAGTACCAAACTTGGGACTGCTGCCAAAAACTTCCTTCAAAATGCCCCGAACCTTCTTATCCTTAGACTTCTGACTAATAGGATCACCAAGTCCAGTCACCGCCTTAAAAGAGTTGTAAACTGCTAATCTTTCGTCCCCTACTGCGTCCCCTACTACCTTACTCATATCTTTTAAATTGTCATTAGCTTCAAACAACTCTTTGTATAAATAATTCGCGTCGTTCACTAATGGCATGTCATTGCCCATGACACTGACTGGACGAAACATTGGCGGCAACACAGGAACACGATTCAATATCCAGTCCGAAGGATGAATGTTGAGCTTTTTTGCACTTTTAAGGTAACCTAACTTTCGCACAGCCGTATCACGTTGAGTTTTATTGCCGTTCTCAACTAATGATCTGGTTTCAGTTAATGCTTTATCCAGATCTATAGCCGATAATGCTTTATGTATGGCACCGGGTCCAGAGCCGTACCCTCGCAATTCCTCCGTGCCTGCAATGACACCTTCAAAACCTTTTTGCGTTAAACCTAATACTCGTCTAATAGGTTCTTCCATGGCAGGATTAGGCATCGGTTCCGTTAATTTAATTGCGGACCATTGACTACCATTATGTCCACCCGTCAATGATGGATCAAACAGACCGCCTCGAATCGGCCTCAACCCTTCATTCCAATTAACGCCGCCGGAATTCTTTAGCTCACGTGACCCAGCTAAAGCATCAACGTCCTTATTAGTAAGTGCCATAATATGCGTTTGTGTGCCCGTCCGCTCTACATTTACACCAGACGCTTTTAACTGGTTCACAAACTTTTTATAAACCATCGGAACTTTAGGGTCTTTCGGATTGTACCCTGACATAAACTGCAACCAATAATCTTCGTTGCGTTGACCACGAACAGCCCCCACGTCACGTAATGTTTCAGTAGCGCCATGTGATAAAAGCGCATTAGTATCTAACAGTGCAACTCGCTTAGAACCAGTTGCGCCGCCCTTTGCCGGAGTATCCTCCATTGAGTAAGCACCGCTACCACGAGCTTGCCCCTTAGTTTCTGCCATATGATGCAACTTCATGAAGAACCGATTACCAGTCGCGATATCGTTTATCTTTTTATCCCTAGTCGGATCATATACTGCCTCTAAGTCGGACATACCTTCACGACGTAGCTCGTCGTATACCCACTGAGACATATCGCGACTAGTATCAAAATCTTGAATTTTGATCGGCGCACCGCGTTTGGCCGCTATTTTACCTAGATATAACTCAGCCATTTGAGCCGGATTAGTACGACTAATTACTCCGAGCGGACTGAGTAAAACCTCATAGGGCTGACCATCTGTGTCGTGCGGCATTTTGTCGTTTGAGATGACGTCAGCAATGACGCCTTTATCTCCATATCGACCAGAGAGCTTGTCACCGACTTGCATGGCGCTAACGGTTTTGGTAACGACAACCGGCCCTTTCTTCCCCAATATAACATCGGTAATAAGCCCGGTATCGTGATGATCCCATAAGATACTTGCATCGGTATATCCTGACTGCCCTTTCTTATGCACCTTGTGTTTCGATCCCTCGCGACGTTTGACGCCGAGTATAAGTGGGTCTCCATATTCCACAACAGTTCCGGGTCTAATAATTCCATTGTCACCGAAACGAGACAGTTCCTCTTTATTATACTTTCCAGGAAACACACTAATATATGATTTCTTTCCCGACTTTGTCTTTTTATCAAATTCGAGATCATATTGGTACATATGTTCGGATGACATTCGATCAGCAAAGCTTTTCGAAATAACTATTGCATCTTCAAAATTCTTTCCTTCCCATGATAAGTAAGCGACTCGTGCGTTTTTACCTAAAGCAGTTGTACCGCTCTTGTCCGTGAAATTTGAATGACTGAGAAGTTGTCCTTTTTTAAAAGGCATCCCCGCTTCTACAACAGAAGTTTGATGTAAAAATGTTTTTCTATTGAAAGGAAAATTATTATACAATTCTAAATCTTCTTCCGTACCATCATTATACCGAACTTTAATGCTATCGTCAGAAACTTGCGATACTCTACCCGCAGCTTTTGCGTACATGCTGCCCATTTTCGAGCTGTACTCTTCTTCAAAGCTACGCTTGCCTTCAGTGCCAGGAATAGCCGATTGAACTAAAGGTGCTTCAGGATTGATTAACGGAAGAGCTTGTGTAGACATACGACTCGCCATGACAAGTCGTTGCCCTTTTACCATACTTTTAAGCGGAACAATGTTAGCTAAAGGACTAAACGCATTCTCAAAAGAAGGTAAAACTAAATCAATGTCTTTCTTTTTAGCCCAGTTCATTTTTCCGGCTTGCATTACTGCAACACGTTTACCGCCTTTATCCATACTGTCCGGAAATGCAATAGTTAAATTCGACACATCTTGAGGAGTACGCCATACCTTACTCCCAGTTCTCGGATCGATAAACTGGGAGTAAATCTTACCGTCTTCCCCCTTCTGCGTATTATGAGCCATATACAAGTCAACACCCGTTCTAAATGATTCGGGTGTTCGCAGCGGATCGATGTAGCCCATGTGACTAGGCTGAACATCTCTTGCCTCATCAGGAATAGCATCCGCGCTAGGAATACCCCCTTCTCCCAGTCGACTAACAGAATAAATCTTATCGTATATTTCTGCCGGATTAATCTCTTCTAACGGTTGACCCAATCCAGACGACAACAAAGTAGACTCTACCTGAGCTTTCAAAGCCGATGAAGGCATGCTAGATAAATTGCCTTTACCAGTCATTTTCCACAACAAGTTTCTCCGTGCGCCGCCATAATCTTTTGCAATGCGCTCTGAAAATAAATCTTCCGGTCCCATAAACTTTTGATAAGAAAGTGCATCCCGATTATCTACCTCTGCCTCACCCCTAGATACATTCACAAGCTTCTTAGTAATATCTAATACAGCATCTAAAGTTAAACCTGTGTAAGGTTTCCCTAACGTCCTACTTGTCACCTCAGGATCTAGCGTCATATTTCTAAACTTATGAACTAACGCTTCTCGTGCATTATTATCGTGTGCCTCTAAATCACGAGGACTCAAAAATTTCTCTTGTAACTTTGTGTGTGCGGACGCTTCATCCTGGGGGAAATTCGCGGCATAAATGGCATCTCCCCACGTCTCTTTGAGTTGCTTTGGGGTGGCTCCCATTGTCTTGACGAGAGGCATGAGTGGTATCTTGGCTTGCCCAGCTCGTAGATAAAAGATGCCTGTTTCTGGATTAAGGTAATAACGGTGCGAAAGACCTTTCCCAGGCATAATATTAGCATGTGCTTCAATTTCTCCATTGTCTCGGATTCTAGTAAACACTCCTGGCCTTAACCGTTGCTGATTGCGCAGCGTATACTCACTACCCTTGTGAATATATGTCCCGCGCTGTGTCAGATGCGGAACTGTCATTAAGACAGACTTCTTGCTATCAACAATTTCGCCCGTCTCGTTATCTGACAATTCCCATGTCCCACGAAGACGACGACCACGAGTCTCACCACTTAATACAGCGGCTTTCTGGTCTTTTAAAGAAAGTTCATCGGGATCTTGATAATGAATATCACGTAAAGCTAACGAATAATTAGCGTTCGAAACAGGTTCTAATCCTTGAACCGCCTCTTGTACGCGAGAATAGATATTACGCCGAGCCGCCGTTGTGTCACCTATTCCGCGACGTTCTTCCTTAAAGGCAACTGGCTTCGACGGAGAAAGCAACGACTTCGGCGACGTGTCTAGAATATTCATAGACATCGCCATTCGATTACTCCTCCTCCTCGTCAATAGGTGAAGGTACTGCGTATAACTCAGCAGGACGCGCTCTCTGTTGCTTTAAGGCCCGACGCCGCTGAGCTTTTTCTATAATTTGACGACGACTGCCCTTGTCCGCCATTTTTTTAACAAACAAATAACCAAGCAGAGCACTTGGGATCGCATAAGTTGCGTACATACCTTTTCCGCGCCCGACTTGGTCGGGAGTAAAATACGTATTAGGATCAAGCCAATCACCGGCTTTAGCTGCTTTCTGCATCTTTAAATACAGTTCATCTAAAGCAACACCTAGTTCTGAATCGCTTCCCTGCTTGTATTGTGAAACTAATGCATTTTGAAATTCACCACGAGACGCGTCTACCTCATCATCAATTTCTTTCCGACGTCTATTATCTAAAATTTTGTCAATTAACTTCCAGCCGCCAACGCCGCCTAAAGCACCAGCGCCAAGCATCGCAGGCATGTACCACCATAGATTAGATTTGTTTGTGACGCCCGGTGTAAAATCCTCCGCATACTTGTGGACTACCCATTTACTATCATCGTCATCGTGTTCGCTACGAGCTTGCTCTGCTCTTTGTAACAAAACATCTGCTTTCTCGTCTTCTTTGCTTTCCCGTTCTCCCGGCGACTTACCTAAAACTGATTTAGTGAGCTTGTTACCTAAAATGCCTCCGCCTAAACCACCTCCGAGCAAGCCAGCAAGAAGAGCATAAATATTGCCTTTTCCACTTTTGTCTTTGGACAATCTCTGGGCAAGCGTTGCGCCTAGAAGTGCACCGCCAGAATAACCGGCACCAGTGCCCAGCCCTCGAATACCATGATGAACTACGTTAGGTAAAGCCTCCCCCTCGGGAGCACTTCCTAGACCGTAACCGCCTCCAACTCCAGCCCCTATTAACATTGCCGGAGATACAAAAGCGTTCTTCTCGTCTTCATCTTTAAAAGAAGGACGATAAGGAACAGGGAGCGGCGCAACTCCAGGGCGACTACGTAATTCTTTGGGACTTCGAAGTAGCAAATTCCACAAACCTTGGCCACCGCGAACTGTGCCCGCAATACCAGCCCCCATTAAAGTCGTCTTTAAAATATCCCGCAACGCTTCATTTTGTAATTGCTTCTGAAGCTGCTCCTGCATGTCCGCAATATTTGCTACGCCCTGCTTCTCGCGAACTTTTGCGATAACATGCTTTGCTTTTTCGCTATCCATAGCTATTTAACTCCTAGGCAAAGTCGCTTTCGTTGGCTGCCCGTCTTCAAGAAAATACTCCAGCCATTCCATGTAAACGTGATGACGCTTATCATCATCTTCCCGCCAACGTTCAATGAAAACAAGGTGAAACCATCCATTAGCTACCCCGTCCATGACTTCTAAGTATTTTTTGTTCTGATCCTTGTCCCCAGTGTAAAACGTAGCATTCTTAGGATCAGCAACTCGAACTAATCTGTCTTCAAACTCTTCATCTCTAAGGAGTGGTGCTTCCGTGCCTCGAAAAGGTAATCCATCCAAGTCTGCTCGCCCCCAAAAAAGATTGCCACGTCCGTTTCCTTCAGTTTTGTTAATAAACTTAATCAAATTGTTAGGCATGATTTACCACTACAGATATACGCCGCCACGAGATTTACGACTATTTCTATACATCCTTAACGCTTTCGATTGTCGTAGTTTATCCGCTTGGCGTTTGTATTCGTCAATCAACTCTTGTTTCTTAATGTCATCAACATCTTCTTCATCAACGTCTGTCAGCCTAGAAACACCATACCCGGCTGCGCCGCCTAGTATGGGAGGACCAAAAATTGCAGCTGCCGACCCATAATTAATAATTTTCTCAACAGCAGGCGAAACGACTCCTCCTACTAACTTAGATAAAGAATCAATTATTCCAGCCTGCTTCTCGAGAGCATCTAACTGATCCGAAGCAGTCTTAATGCGAGAAAGAGCTTCCTCCGTACTAGTATCCTCTTCAACACATCGAGTTAGAAAACCAGCTTTGAAAGATTCTAGTTCTGAGAGCATCCTTGCTATCCCCTAAAATGTACGTAAATCTGGAACAACAACGTTTAACGGTTTACGTCGTTGTGCGTCAGCTATCGCTTCCTTAGACCCAGCTTCTCCCTGAACTTTAGCGATGTTAGAAAGCTCCACAGCTTCTTCTATGAAACGCTGTTGACGATTTAACTCATCTTTATGAGCATAACCCTCTGTAGCAAGCTCTGTCTTGCTATTCCCTACCATATCATTAATAGCTTTAAGACGATGTAAAAAAACTCGAATAGGCATACTCTCGTAACTGTTGTCACGAGAGTCTA
>Ga0310121_10003502_pt1 | contig 14293 bp, 15 predicted proteins | sample CB27_Tmax_986_MG_FD_203504 | JGI IMG/M metagenome (GOLD analysis project Ga0310121, IMG submission 203504) | Marine microbial communities from Western Arctic Ocean, Canada - CB27_Tmax_986 | ecosystem: Environmental > Aquatic > Marine > Oceanic | place: Canada: Western Arctic Ocean | collected... | reverse complement strand
CTCGAATTGCAGTGGTGCCCCTCACCAGGTCGCTGCCTGGGGAGAGGCACCAGAGGCGCTACCTTACTAGTTGTAATAGTTCACGTACAATCCCATGCGTAGGTTGAGGCTCGTGTCGCGGTTGGCGTAGCGGTTGATTTTGAAGGTGTAGTAACCCGAGACTGTCGGGGTGAGATTGACCTTTTCGAAGGAGTTGTCCCACGAAAAGGACCCACCGACATAGTTCCCGTTGGGGTCGTAGACTCGGAGATCCAAGTCCATTCCGATGGGATGCACATCGTTTCGATGGTCGTAGGTGTAGCTTCCTCGGTTCAGCCAGCTCAAGACGACACGGGTTTTACTCCACCAGCTGCCGATATAGATCTTTTTCTCGACGGGTCCGCAACGAGATAGGGGCTCAGTTTGTGAAGCTTGGGCGCGAACTCGGAAATGAACTCGAGTAGCGGGTCACGGACGACCTCTTCGTAGCGCGACTTGTTCTTCTGGAACCATTCGCGGTTGTTTTTCCGCTTCAGCTCGCGGAAGAATTTGAAGAGCTCGGGCGTAATGTGCGTTTGGCTCGCCATTTCAAGAGGGGCAGTCTACCTCACTCTCCAATATCTTCCGCCCAAAGTTCCGGGTTTTCTTTCTGTAGCCGCTCCATCAGCGCGATCGCACGCTCGTCTTGAAGAATGTGAAGAGTGGTCCCATTCTCGCGCATCCAGGCCTCCGCGCCTCGGTACGTTTTGTTCTCACCGATGACGACGGTAGGGATGCGGTAGAGGATCGCGGCGCCTGAGCATATGGCGCAGAGGCTCAGCATCGAGACGAGGGTAATCTCGCAGAAATCGCGGCGTCGCCCCGCATGGCGAAGCGCAACCATCTCGGCATGAGCAGTGGGGTCGCCCGTTTGTACGCGTTCGTTGTGGCCGCGCGCTACGATCTTGCCGTCTGGGCTGACGAGCACGGAGCCGATGGGAATGCCTCCTTCGCTTCAAGATTTCTCGGCTTGCTCGATCGCTGCCGTTAGCCACGTTCGAAAACGGTCGTCACTCATCCTCGCATGACCCAGAAAGTGAAAAGCCCGACCATCACGACCGAAATGGAAAGCTTGGCAACCACCCCTAGAAAAACACCGACGACCGCACCGAGACCGCTCTTGAGCGCGACGTTGATGTCCTTCCTGTGAATGAGCTCGACAGTAATCGCGCCGAGGATAGGTCCGACGAGGATCCCGGGAAGGCCAAAGAAAAGTCCAGCGAAGCCACCGAGCACAGCGCCGAGCATCGCCCAGCGGCTGCCGCCAAGCTTCCGCGTACCGAGCGCAGTGGCAAAATAGTCGAGTGCGGAAGCGACCCCGGCGAGCGCGACGAGCAAGGCCAGTCGCAACGTGTCGACGGGCTGAAAGTCGGTGGCGAGTGCATAAACAAGAGCGCCGAAAAGAATGAGAGGCGTTCCCGGAATCACGGGCAGAAACGAGCCCAAGATGCCCGCGATCATGAAGATGAACGCGAAAGCGAGCACTGCGCCGGGCGCCATGCGCGCATTCTAGCAGGGTGTTGAGGCCGACCGGCGGCGTTAGATGAGGTGCTCGCGCGAGAGCGTGTCTTCGACGAGCTCGTACACGTAGTCTTGAATCTGGCCCGTTTGGGTTTGGTAGCAATTCATGAACTGAATGCCGGCGCCCTCGGGGAAGTCGTTCTTCCGGACGCCGCCCGGATTGCTCCACGCGATGCGCGCTTCGATCTCGAGAGGTTGACGCTCACGAAACGTGCAGAAAGTCAGCCGCACAGTGCTGTCTGCGCGGAAGGGAATAGGCGAGTGGATATAGGCGCCACCCACGCTGATGTCCTGCAGCTTGCCGGAGAAGAAGTTGTTGTGCGTCTCGCACAAAAAGTCCGCGTCGGTGGGGATGCGCAAGAAGTCCACGGGGACTTTGTTCCTCAACATCGCCGGTGAAAAGGTCGGCAAGTCGTAGGTCGTCATCTCGGGCCGGTAGAGACCGGAGAAGATGCTGTCGAGGGTGAATGTGACCTCGAACCCATTCCCTTTGCTGCTGGGGAGTGAGTTGCCCGTCGACACTATTTCGCAGTTGGTAGAGCCGCGAATATTGCTGAAAGATCTCGTAGATGTGGGCTTGTACCGCAGGCATATTGGGTCTTCTCCCTGGTCGGTACTAGCCCCTTTACAAGATGCGTTCCAGATGTGTGATCACGCGTACAATAAGCTCCCTTGTAAAGCTAAGTGGTTCAACAGCAAGTAGATGAGCCCTGTGTGACAACTGGGGTAAGGTGCCAGCGTACTGTCCGGGAGTGGGAAAGCTGAGGGGAGTTCACCACTGCCCCTGGAGGTTGATGTAGGGTTTATGCTACGAAGTCGAAATCAGCGTTTTTCCCTCTTGAAACGGAATTCCGGCATCTAAGTTACTGATTCGAGCGGGAGAGTCCGAGGATTGATCCCTGTTTTGATCCCGTGAAACCCTAGTTTCCGGGATGAAGTGGGCGTAACTGTCGAGAACGATACTTACTCTATCTCCGAGGTACTCCGCTACTTCAACAGCGGGATACCCAGCCGTGAGGAGCACGGAGGCGAAGGTATGCCGGCAAGCGTAGGGTGATCTCCGGGGAACGTCTGCTCTCTTGCATAGAGCCTTCAGAGCATACATGCCTGTCCACTTGTGGGAGAATCGATTCCCATCGTCACGAGGGAAGAGCCAGCCATCAGCCCACCCCATACGGAAGGACTCTTCACGGATCCAAGAAACATACTCGCTGAGCAGGGAGAAGAAACCGGGGAATTCTGATAGCTCCAAAGGGACAAACCTTTCAGGGATCCGTCCTCTGAATTCATACCATCGGGCATTCTTCAACGGGCCTATCTTTGTATATACCCGTTGTTTCCCTGAAATCGGACTAGTTCTAGTAGCCCGCCGAATATCCCAGGCGACGGGGGTCGCTGACACCGTGGAGTTTTCCATCGGCGTCGCGCCAGACGATTTGTATCGAGCCGGTATGCCAATTGTAGTCTCCGAGCTCGTTCAGCTTGATGCCCGCGGCGGCCATCCCTTCTCGCACCTCCTCCGAGATCCGAGACTCTATCTCCACCACGTTCTCGTTGTTGAGAAAAGCAAAGAAGCGCGGCGCGTCGGCTGCGTCCTTCGGGTGCATGTCGAAATCGATGATGTTGACGAGCACTTCCACGATGGGTTGAGGCGGCCAGCCGGGCGTGCCCAAAGCCAGCCACGGGACACCGTCCTTGGCCACCATGACCGCACCCACTCCGGCCAGGATGCGCCGCCCCGGCCCCGTCGTTTCTCCCCGCATCCCGCTCCCGGTTGCACGGACACCGTCGATGAAGACGCCGGGAGCGCCTCCGTGGCCGGTATGGAGAGACGAGATCCAGTTTCCCTGGGCGTCCACGATCACGTTGTGATTGCTGCCCAGAACCGGAAGCCCGTCTCGCTCCTGACGTGCGAGGAGAGGGACACCGCCGTCAGCGCCCGCCGTTTCCTTGCTGCCGGCAAGACTCACCCCGGGGTGCGTCGTGGTCTTCCGCGCAAATTCGGCGCCCGTTCGTCCATACTCCTTGGAAAGCCAGACCTCGCTCGGGATTTGGAAACTCAGCGGATCCCGTAGCGTCCAACGCAGCTCGTCCTCGACACGGCCAAAGGTGCGCGCCATGATCTCGAGGGTTCGCGGCGAGGTGGTGAAGTGCCCCAGCGCTCTCAAGTCAAAGTTCTCGAGGATGTTCATACTGTAGGCTTGAATCAGGCCGCCGGTGCCGGGCGGTGGCTCGCCAATGATCTCGTGTCCGCGATACGTGAAGCGCACCGGCTCCATCCACCGCACTTCGTAGCTCGCCATGTCCTCGAGCGTCACGCGACCTCCACGCTCGACTGCTTCCTCGACGAACTTCTGCCCCCAGGCGCCGGTATACATATAGTCCGCCCCTTCCGACGCTACTTTGCGGAGCGTCTCCGCCAGTTTGGGCATCTTCCAGCGGAACCCGACGGGAGCGAGATGCCCGTCCGGCTTGTAGAACTCTCTCGCTTCGCGGTTCTCCGCCAGGCTTCTTTCCATCGTCGAGTAATTGCTGGCATACATGAAGGAGGTGACGAGGACACCTTCTTCGGCCGAGGCGATCGCCGGCTCGAGGTAGCTCGCCCAGGCACGGGTTCCAAAGCGCTTGGCGAGGGCTTCGAGACCGCGAACGGTGCCCGCGATGGCCACCTTGCTGGGGTCGCCCACTTCACTTCGGTCGGCCAGGGGTCGGTCCGAAAAAGCGTTGAACGCGTAATACTTTCCCGATGACGCCTCGTAGTAGAGCCCGGTCATGGCCCCGAAGAGAGACACCTGGTGGAAGTCGTTGACGTGCTGCATGAAAACCGCGGTGATGAAAGCATCCGCGGCATTACCGCCTTCTCTCAGCACCTGAAGAGCCGCCTCGGTCACCGCGGGAAGCTGGGTGCTGACCATGGCCTTCTCCGCGATCTCTTCCTCTTTCGGCCCCTGATTGAGAAGCGGGTCTCTTGGATCGGTAGGCAACGCTTTTGTCTGAGCCTCGCCCACCGAATGAACAAATACCGCCAGGAACATGGCGGCAATCATCGTCATCGACCGTAGGGAACGCATGGTTACACCCTTTCCTTTAGCTCAGTCGCTTGTCGCTCACGTGCTGAGCGGAAGCGACGAGCTTGCTCCTGCAGTTTCACTTTCTGGCTGGCGTGAGCTCCTCAATGTGCCCCACTCCTGGGAGCTCGAGATCCTTGTCCTTGAGGTAGAAGTCGAAGAATCGGAGCATGTCGGTGAGCATCGCCCGCACCTATTCGTTCGAGGTGACCGGCGGGTCCCCTTTCGGGCCACCTTTCAGAAACTGGTCGAAAAAGGATAACATATCGAGAAGCAACTGACGCCGGTTCTTCCTGCCTCGCACGTAGTAGTTCTCGTTCGGGTAGGCCTTCAGCCGAAACACCTTGTAGTTCTTCTCGAGCTCGAGGGCGAAGTTCTGCGAGGCGCTCGAGCGTGGGAACCGCCCCTCACCGTGAACGAGAAACGTTGGTGTGGTGACGCGCTCGACTGAGAAGATCGGGGAGTTCCGACGGTAGGTCTCCTCGTTGTCGGGCAGCGGTCCGAACTCGTGCTCGAGGAGCTTGATGTGACGGAGCTCCTGCTCTTCCATGAAATGGAACCAGTCGGCGTAGCCGGAGCCCGGGATCGCCGCTTGAAAGACGCCGGGCGCGAACGCAACGGCCGAGAGGCTCATGCAGCCCCCGTAGCTCGTTCCGGTAATGCCTATCTTGTCCGAGTCCACGTAGGCGAGCGTTTTCAAGTAGTCGACTCCGGCCAGGACGTCTTCGAGATCGCAATGTCCCCAGCAGCCGTTGTTGGCGTCTGCGAACGCCTTTCCGTAGCCGGAGCTGCCGCGGATGTTGGGGAGGAGCACGACGTAGCCTCGCTGAACAAAGAACTGAACGTGTTGTTGAAAGGTGTCGTGGAACTGGGAGGTGGGACCGCCGTGGATCCACAGAACTCCGGGAAAGCGCTCGCCGGAACGGTACGCAGCAGGCTTGTAGAGGTAGGCGGCAATCTCGAAACCGTCGGTGCTCCGGTAACGGATCTTCTCGGGTGGGATCAGCGTCGCTTCGAGGCCACCTGCCAGGAGGGAGTCGGTGAGCTGGCGCCTGTCACCGCTCGAAACTTCCACCACGAACAGATCTCGAGGACGGGTCGTCGTCTCAAAGGTGTAGCTCAGCCGCGTCCCGTCGGGCGACCACTCGGGGCTGGCCACCACGCCCACTTCGGGACTCACGAGAGCGCGGGGTGTCCCGCCGCTCGCCGCAACCACCATGAGATGGTGCGTCCCGTTCCGGTTCGAGACGAACGCGATGGATTGTCCATCGGGAGACCAGCGGGCGTGGCTCTGGTCGGCCTCCTCGGCATGAACGGCTCTCGGCTCGCCGACTCCGAGGGGCACCACCCAGTAGTTGATCCAGCCGCTTCGGTGCGAGCGAAAGAGCACGGCCTGCCCATCGGGCGAGACGCGGGGATAGGCGAACGTGCCACCGGCTCGATAGTCGAAAAAGTCGGTGTCTACCACCACGACCCGCGGGCTTTCTCCATCACCCGTCATCGCGATCACGGTGTGGTCCTCCCATCGTTCGTCCAGCTCGGCGTAGAGGATCGTCTCGCCGTCCGGAGTCCAGAAGGGGAATACTTCGTAGCGCTCCTTTTTGGTCAAACGATGGATCGTACCGTCGTCTACGCGCGCCTTCCAGATATCGTAGTTGCCGTAGCGGTCGCCTGCGAAAGCAATGGCGGTCCCATCCGGGGACCAGCGAAAGGAATTGATGCGGCCGCCCAGATCGGTGAGCTGCCGGTCACGCCCACCTGCGACCGACCAGAGCCAGAGCTCGGGAGAGCCGGACTTGTCCGCAACGTAAGCGATCCAGGCACCGTCGGGCGACCATTGCGGCGTCTGAAGCGCTAGAAAATGCCCCGACCCGCCGAGAGCGAGGGGAACGCGCGTGGGGAAACCGCCGTCAGGAGAGATAGTCAGAAGACCGCCGTCTCCCAGACTCGAGGCGAAGAGAAGATGCTTCCCGTCGGGCGACCATTGCGGAGTTTCGCCACCGACGACGGAGTTGATGGACAGAAGATTGTCCACCGGAAGAGCCTCGGAGCCGGGCTGGGAAGTCGCGACCGCAGAGGCCAGCAAGCAGCAAAGACACACAAGCAACGCCGTTCTCATGTCATTCCCCCTCGTCAATCAGGTCCGGGGCAAGTTCGTTCCTTGAAAGCGACTCGCTCCGTCTCCAGATAATTCTTGACGTCATTCGCTCACTGGACGCGCGACGAACCGTGGACGGCTCGCGGCGTTCGCCAGCTCCCACGCCGTCAGGTACACCAACCGCACGATGCGGGTGAGCTTGGGGTAGTCGATGCGATCCCAAGTGTCGTTGGGCGTGTGGTAGTCGGGATGCTCCCCGGTGCTGAAGAGAACCATCGGGATGGAACGCGTCGCGAAGGCGAAGTGATCGCTGCGTGCGAACCAGTTCTCTCGATCGTCTCGCTCCATCTTCTCGTCGAGAGAGAGTCCAATGGCTCGATTGGCCTTCTCGATGACGGCCCGCAGATCGGCGCTGTAGCGTGTTCCCACGAGGTTCACGGTGTTTCCAGTGTCGGCGGCACGACTCACCCAGGTGGCGGACTCCTCGTTGCGGCCAATCATGTCCATGTTGAGAACCGCGACCGTTTTCTCGAGAGCTACGATCGGATTCTCGACGTAGTGAAACGCACCCAGGAGTCCGTTCTCCTCTGCATCGAAGGCGAGGAACAAAACGCTTCGTTTCGGGCGTGCCGGATTCGCGGCGAACGCTTCGGCGAGAGCCATGACCGCCGCCGTTCCCGAGGCGTTGTCGTCGGCGCCGTGAAAGATAACCTGGTCTGTCGCTCCGGAGTGGTCGTAGTGGGCGGTGATGATCACGTACTCGTCTCTGAGCGCCGGATCGGATCCCTCGAGTGCGCCGATGACGTTCCGGGTAGAGACCAGCTTCAGGTCTCTCAGTGGCCGGACCAGGCGCACCGTAACATCAGGTACCGCGATGGAGCGAGGCTTTCCGGTGGCGTCAATCTCCGATTGCAGCTCTCGAAGCGTCTTGCCGGAAGGTCCCAGCAGCTCGTCGGCAACACGCTCGGTTACGCGGAAGAGTGGAATCCCGTAGTAGGGCGGCGTGAGCGTGTGCGAGGGCCGGTTCGGAATCGCCTCGGTGCTCGTGGGACCACTCGGCACGCGGGGAGTCGGACGAGTGCGACGATCGCGCCCCACCATCAGGATGGCGGCGGCGCCGCGCTTCCGGAGCACCTCGTGCTTGTAGAAGTTGTAGGCGTGGATCGTCTCCGACGCTCCGAGAAAGGCACTGTCCGGATCGTCGATCTGCGGTTCCATGGCGAGCACCAAAACGACTTTTCCGGACACGTCGAGCTCTTCGAAATCGTCATAGGCGTATTCGGGTGCCGAGACGCCGTAGCCGGCGAAGGCAAGGGGGGCGCTCACCTCGACGTTTCCGTTCCAGTGCCGTCCAACGAAAAAGTCCGAACCGGCCAAGTATTCCTTTTCGAGCAGGCCACCGGACGGCGTCGCGATCGTCGCACCGAGACGCGTGCCTTCCCGATCGAGCTCGGCATCGACCATTTCGAAGCTTTGAAAAAAAGATACGCCGCCAGGATGATTCCTCGATTCGCGGTAAGTGACGAGCACTGGCGAGCGGCTGCCACTCCCCATCGGCGTAAGCCCCGCACGATAGAAGCCCGCCGCCACGTAGCTGGCGGCCACGCGCGCCTGGTAGCTCAGCGAGAGCCGCCCTCCCAGCTCCTCGGATGCGAGAAAGTAGATGTGGCCCTTCAGCGCATCTGCCCGGATGCTGTCGAAGCCGGTGCGAGCCTCGTCCGGCTGGGCGAGCAACGGCACGGCCACTGCCGCACTCAGGAAAACAAGGATGGACGTTTTTACCGGCATCGCTCGACTCTCCTGTAACGTCCGGATCTCGTGTCCCGACGAATGGCACCGACGTACCGCCTGGTACCGATATCAGCGTTTGATTGTACTCCCGGAAGCAAGCCTGTACAACAATCCGGCATTTTGACTCCGTGAGGGTTTGCCCGCTTCGCCTTGCCGTTTGACATCCGGCGAGTCGAGAACGAGTATCGGCGCGTCGTGTTCCGGTGACGTGCCGGCGACAATGGAGGTCTACCATGTCTTGCTCGCTCCGATGGCAAACGTTTCTCTGTCTGGCCGCAGTGCTCGCTCTCGCTGCTGGCTGCGGCCCCGGCGGCGCTCCCAGCGAAAAGGCGGCGGGTAATGCCGCCACGAGTACCAGCTACGATGATCTCGTCGCGCTGTTCGAGGCGTGGAGGGAGTTCGAGCGGCCCGAGATGGTCTATGGCGTCCCGGACTATGCCTCGGGAGCCATGGCGGCCCAGCACCGCGAGTTGGCCGGGTATCAGCAACGGCTCGCCGCCATCGACCCGAGCGGCTGGCCGGTGTCGCAGCAAATTGACCACCATCTGGTACGAGCGGAGATGAACGGGCTCGACTTCGACCAAAGGGTGCGTCGGCCGTGGGCGCGCAACCCGGCGTTCTACACGACGATCTTTCCTTCCCAGAGCGACGTGCCGGCTCACGAAGGCCCGGTCATCCATGGCTGGATCGACTTGTGGACCTACGAGTATCCGCTTTCCGAGGCGGATGCTGCGGAGCTCGCAGCACGGATCGGGACCGTCGCGGCCCTTCTCGAGCAGGCCCGGGGCAATCTAGTCGAAGACGCCCGGGACCTCTGGGTGATGGGGATCCGGGCCATGAAAGGCCAGAGCACTGATCTGCAGAATTTCGCGAGTCGGGTGTCCGGCCAAAGCGACGAGCTGGATGCGGCCATCGTGGCGGCCCGCGAGGCCACCGACGCATTCATCGACTGGCTCGAAAACGAGGCGGATTCGAAGACGGGACCCTCGGGCGTCGGGGCGGACAACTACACCTGGTACCTGCAAAACGTCCACCTCGTCCCGTACACCTGGGAACAACAAGAGACGCTCATGCTCCGGGAGCTCGTCCGCTCCCACGCGTCCCTGCGGCTCGAAGAGAACCGCAACCGCAAGCTGCCGGAGCAGACCCGCATCGCGAGCGCCGAAGCGTACGACCGCCGCTTCAACGATGCGGTGACCGAATACATGAAGTTTCTCGAAGAAGAGGAAATCATTTCGGTCCGTGACTACGAAGATGCAGCGCTCCGAGCCCCGAATCGGGCGTTTCAGCTCCGCCGATGGACTGCGAGGGTTCTTCTCCGAGGTCAGCTATCGTGACCCGCTGACGATGCGGACCCACGGCCACCACTGGTTCGACCTCGCCCGCATGGACCTAGAGCCGCACCCGAGCCCGATCCGGCGGGTGCCGTCGCTCAGCAACATCTACGACGCACGCTCCGAGGGGATTGCCACCGCGATGGAAGAGATGATGATGCACGCCGGGCTTTTCGACGACCACCCCCGCTCGCTTGCTCGCACTCCCCCTCCGTCCTCTAACATCGGGGCGGAAGGAGGACCACTAATGTTGAAGAGCACCTGGATCGCTCTGCTTGTCCTGTCACTAGCCCTTCTCGGGTTCGCGACTGGCGCGGCGCAGAAATAGTTGACCGCCGAGGACCACGCCGAGATCCGTCAACTCTACGCCACCTACAACCTGGCGCTCGACGGGGGAGACGCCGAGGGGTGGGCAGGTACTTTCATTGAGGACGGTGCCTTCGGAGACACCGAAGGTCACGCTGCGCTCGTGGGGTTCGCCGAAACTTTTGGCGAACAGCAAAACGGTAATGCCCGGCACTGGAACAGCAACAATGATCTGCTTTTCCCTTCATCGGCGCGAAAGAGCCGCGTGCCGTTCACTTCGTACAAGAAGCCCTTTCGGAAGATCCGCGAGACCGCCAAAGAAAACGGTGCCATGGGAACCGGTGAAGCTGGGCGCCCATGGGTTGTCTACGACTTCAAAGATACGCTCTTGACTCGCCTTCGTGGCCGCTTTCCGTACGAGGTACGCCAGATGATTCCGAACCATCAAAACCAGGACGTGACCGCTCGCTACGAAGGCGACAGCGACGAACTCGCCCGCAAGATGCGAGACGCGCTCGAATGGTGGGGCAACTACTGCGACGAACTCGAAGACTGGAAGCCGAAGCTTCAAGCCGTGAAGGGCGGCAAACGATAGAACGGGCAAACACCGAGGAAAACGAGGGCCTTGTGCGGGCGAGGACGGTATCGGATGCGGACCGCCACGCGGGGGTCGGCGTCCAAGGGTAACACCTGTGGGTTCGAATCCCCCCTTCGGCACCAACCTTAACTAAGTCGTTTAGCCCTCGGACTTAGCTTTCTCACCAATCACCGTCTCCAGCATGTCTCCAAAACCAGAGACCGTTTTTTCCTCCAACAATCGAATCGCGCTCTCCACAGCCGCCGGGCTCAAGTGCATGTAGCGTTGGGTTTCCTTCAAGTCCCGGTGACCCGCCAGTTCCTGGATTGCTTTCGCCGGAGCTCCCTTCATCGCGAGATGCGAGCAGAAGGTGTGTGTCAGGATATGCACTCCCGTCTTCTCCAGATTGGCTCCGCTTGAAGCCTTGGTGACCAGCCTTTGAACCACTCTCTTCGTCAATGGAGTCCCACCGCTCGCGCAGACCACTCGTGACCCGCGAAGATGACGATGTCGCTGCAACGCCGATGCGAGACGCTTGGTCATCGGAATGCGCCGAGGGCGACCACCTTTCGGGACCGTCACATGGCCGCTCCAATCCGAGCGATTGACATGGAGCTGCATCTTCGAGAACTCAACGTCATCCCACTCGAGCGCGATCATCTCTCCCATCCGTAGACCCGCTTCGCCTCCAAGCGAAGTGGCAGCCCGTGACGCAACGGGCTTTTTCGTACTCGTTCATCGTGGCCGGGGTCTTCATTGGCTCGGCGGTCACGCCGCCGATCGTGGCCTGGCTCATGGTGACGCTCGGCTGGAGAGAATCTTTCTATCTCGTGTCCGTTTTCGGCGTCGCAGCCGCTCTCACCTGGAAGTTCTACGGTGCCAACCATCCACGGGAGCATCCTGACGTCAGCCCCGGCGAGCTCGCGCTCATCACCGAGGGGCGGGAACCCGAGGTGGGACCTCCTCCCGTGGGAGCGGTGTGGCGGACACTTAAAAACCCCTCGGTTCTCTTCCTGAGCGCCAGCTATTTCCTCGCCGGCTACGTGCTCTACACCTTCATTTTCTGGTTCTTCACGTATCTGGTGGAAGAGCGCCAGTTCACCCTCCTCGAGGGCGGCGTCTACACGAGCTTGCCGTTCATCGCGGCGGGCATTCTGTCACCCGTTGGCGGTGCCATCTGCGACTGGTCGACGATACGCTTCGGTCAGCGGTGGGGCCGACGACTCACCGCCTTCACAGGACCGATTCTGGCCGGCGCACTGCTTTTCTGGGGAGCGCGAACCGAGAACGTGATTCTGGCCATCTGCGCGCTGGCGCTGAGCTTCGGTTTTCAAGAGTTCGCCGAAGCGGCCTATTGGTCGACCACCATGGATATCAGCGGCCGGATGACCGGCGCCGCGACGGGAATCCTGAACACGGCCAACAATCTCGGGGGCGTGGTCTCCACGGCGTTGATGCCGGTTCTGGTCCAGAAATGGGGGTGGGTTCCGGCCCTGGACAGTTGCAGCCTGCTGGCCGTCGTCTCGGCGGTGCTCTGGCTCGGCGTCCGTCCGGATCAGCCGATCGAAGTGCGGCAGGCGAAGAGCGCGTAGGAGGTCGACTAGCTCGGCGGCTTCGCTTCCTTGAGCCGGACGGAAACGACTATGGAAAAAGAATACTTCGAAGACTACACGGTGGGCGAGACCCTCGTCAGCCCGGCCCGCACGGTGACCGAATCGGACATCAACGCTTTCGCGATGCTGACCGGAGACTGGCATCCTTTGCACACCGACGTGACCTACGCGGAGAGCTCGGTGTTCGGCGAGCGCATCGCGCACGGGATGCTCACGTTGATCCTCGGCTCCACACTGGTCCTGCGCCTCGGACCCCACGTTTACCTGCCGAAGAGCTTCATCGCTTTCTACGGCATCGACCGGGTTCGTTTCACGGCCCCGGTAAAGATCGGGGACACCATCCACGCCGTGAACCGCGTCAAAGATCTCGCTCTCAAGGACGAGGAGCGAGGGATCCTCCACTACGACGGCACGGTCCTCAACCAGCGCGATGAAACGGTTCTTGTCTGGGAGGTCCGCATGCTGGTAGGCTGTTGCCCCGGGCAAACCGGGAGGGAGAAACAGAGCGCCGGCGAAGTGGATTCTCGTTCGTGAGGAGGGAATTTTTATGAAGAAAAAGAGACTGTGTCTTGCTGTCGCCACCGTTGTTCTCCTGGCTTCCGTCGCTTGTGGTCTGAGCAGCGGCGCCGGTGACTACCAGGCGCTCGTCGATCTCAACGACGAGTTTCTCGAGTTCCGCCGGCCGGCGATGACGAACGGCCTGCCAGACTACCGCAACGAAACGATCGAGAGCCAGCGCGCGGGCCTGGAAAGCTTCGCCCAGCGGCTCCAGGCCATCGATCCGACGTCGTGGCCGGTGTCTCAGCAGGTGGACTACCTGCTCGTGCGGGCGCAGATCAATCGACTCGATTTCGATCATCGAGCGCGACGACGCTGGTCTCGTGATCCGGGCCTGTACGTCGACACCGTGCAGCGGCTGGCGTTACAGGAGTTTCCGCTCGAAGGGGAAAAGCTCGCCGAGCTGGAGACACAGCTGGGCGGCGTTCCCGCTTTCCTGGCGCAGGCCGAAGACAACCTCACCGACGGTGCCGGTGAGCTGACGATGCTCGCCCTCCGCAATCTCGTGACGGCCGACGGTGTGGGGCATGGCCATCCTTATCGGGAAGTTCCTCCCGCCGGCACCATCGCCTGGTACGAGGATCTGGGCGAGCAGCTCGAAAAGCACCACTCCGAGCTCGCCCCGAAAGCGAAAGAGGCGCAGGCGGCAGTCGAAGGATTCCACCACTGGCTCAAAGCGAATCAAGGCCGGATGACCGCGCCTTCCGGAGTCGGCCGGGAGAACTACGACTGGTACCTGAAGTACGTAGCCATGATGCCCTTCACCTGGGACGACGTGAACCGAATTGGCGACCGCGAGCTCCATCGGTCCTGGACCTTCCTGGAGCTCGAAAGAAACAAGAACCGGAATCTGCCTCCGCTCGAGCCGGCGAAGAGTGCCGAGGACTACGCCCAGCGTATTCGCGAAGCGGATGAGCATATTCGGAAGTTCATCGTGGACATGGGCATCATCACCATCCCCGACTACGTTGGCGAGCTCGGCAGCAACGTTCCCTGGATCGTGCGCGAGGGCGGCAAGCGCAACTTCTGGGAGGAGGTCCAGTACCGCGATCCGCGGCCGGATCACGTTCACGCCGTCATTCCAGGACATCGTTTCGACGGGCTGGTGAGAAGCCACGACGACCGGCCCATTCGGGGAACGCACCGGGACAGAGGTCGTTCCGAGGGCTGGGGGTTTTATCTCGAGGAGATGATGCTGCAGGCGGGGCTTCTGGACGAGCGACCACGCACCCGGGAGCTCTTTTACATCTTCCAGATTGCGCGTGCGGTTCGAAACCGCGCGGAAGCCCTGATGCATACCAACGACTTCACCGTCCAGGAAGCGGTGGACTACATGGTGGACAACACGCCCTTCATGGACGAAGACGTGGCCCGGGTGGACGCCGAGATCTATCTGAAGACGCCGGGCT